>Ga0209648_10000144_pt1 | contig 48812 bp, 32 predicted proteins | sample GraSoi2013_115cm_FD_185830 | JGI IMG/M metagenome (GOLD analysis project Ga0209648, IMG submission 185830) | Grasslands soil microbial communities from the Angelo Coastal Reserve, California, USA - Sample 9_17_2013_115cm (SPAdes) (version 2) | ecosystem: Environmental > Terrestrial > Soil >... | reverse complement strand
ATCGCGCGCGGCGCAGCTCGTCGCGCTTTTTGACGCCAAGTTTCCCAACGCCACCCGCCGTTCCGAACTTCACGCCGCGCTCGTGGAGTTCTATGCCTCTGCCGGTGAAAGCGAGGCGGTGATTAAGGGGGGTAAGGAGTTTCTCGCGAACTTCCCCAATGCAGCGCAGCGCACCGCGGTTGCGCTTCAGATGGCCGATGCCTATTCGCGGATAGGGAAGACTCGAGAGGAGTTCGCTATTTACGATTCCGTTTTGCAGGAATTGGCGGTGAAGGCGGACAAAATGCCGCTGGGGGCGCGTACGTCGCAGGCGGACTACGATTCGCCCGCAGGGAACCGGCTGGAGGAGGGTGAGGAATCGGAAGGAGAGGACAGCCCGAGTGGCGTTATCGCCCGCCCATCCGGCGCACAACGGAATTCTGCGTTTGAAGTTAGCGCGGCGTCAACGCTTTCGCAAACCGGCGCGCGGTCGCCGGAATATGCGCGTGTTCTCGAACGGTATATGGCCCGGCTCGTCGAGTTAAAGGAGATTCCTGCGGCGCTTGGCGTTCTTCGGCGCGAGCTTGATCACAACCCGGATGACCCTGGGCTGTATGAGCGGCTCGCGGTTTTTCTGGACCAGAACCGCCTCGGTGTGGAGCAGGAGGAGATTTACCGCCGTGCGATCGCGCACTTCCCGGACCATTCCTGGTATCACAAGTTGGCGCGGCTCTACTTGCGCCAGAAAAGGAACGCCGAGTTCGAGAAACTAACGCAGGACGCCGTTCATATCTTTCAGGGCAGCGAGCTGGAACGCTATTTTCAGTCCCTGGTTGGCGGCCCTGCCGAGATGTACCTTCGCTTGAACTTGTACGCGAATCAGCGATTCCCGCACAATCCCGTGTTTGTGCGCAATCTTCTCTCCGCGTACACGCGCGCCGAAACCGGCAACGGTGCCGCATGGGAAGCGCTTCTCCGACAGCACTGGTTCGAGGAGCCAGATTTGCGCAATCGCTTCTTCGAATATCTCTCGCGAAGTGGAAGACTCGAATCGGAACTAAGGTCGCTCCAACAGGGCGCTCCCGCCCAGGGGAAATGGAGCGAATTCGTGGAGCAAAATCCCGCTGCGGGGCAGTATTTAGCGGAGGCCTATCTCTGGCGCTCTCATTTTGAAGATAGCGCGCCGGTCCTGCAGGCTCTCGCGGAACAGTACCCTGCCGATGCCGAACTAGGTCAGACCGCTTCGTCGGTCTTTCGCTCGCTAGCGTATTTCGATCCCGCGGCAACAGCCACGGCCGTCAAAGTTGCAGATCATCTCCTCGCCGCAAATCCGGGGAACACGCAAAATCTTGCTCGCGTCGGGGACATTTACGCCGACCGCGAGCTTTTCGCCAAGGCCGCTCCTTATTGGGAGCGAATCCCGCGGGTTTCTCCGGGCGAAGCGGGCGGTTATCTCGAGTCCGCGACGATTTATTGGGACTATTTTGATTTTGACAACGCTTTGCGGTTGCTTGCGGAGGGCCGCAAGAGACTGGCCGATGACAACCTCTATGCTTACGAGGCTGGCGCCATCTATGAGGGAAAACGCGACTACCCCAGCGCCGTAAAGGAGTACGTGAAGGGCGCGCTCGCTGCGGGCGGGGAATCACCTGCGGAGTCTCGCCTTCTGGCGCTTGCCAGGCGTCCAAAGTTCCGCGAACTTGTCGATCGCGAAACGCAGAAGCCCGCCGCCGCTGCCGGCGCTCCCATGCCGGCTGTTCTCTTGCGGGTACGCGTCCTCGAAGCGCAGGACCGCAAACCGGAGTTGGTGAGCTTTCTGGACTCCGTCCTCAGCAGCGCCTCTACAATCGAACAGGCTGCCGAGATCGAAAATCTTGCGCAGCAGAAATCCATGGAAGCGGTGAGGCAGCATGCCCTGGAAAAGCAGGCCGCCCTGGCCTCGGATCCCGTAACGCGCCTACAGTTGCGTTACACGCTCGCCCGCTTGTACGAGAGCCGCAAGGATTTCGCTGCCGCGCAAAGAAATGTGGAATCTCTGTACCGGGAAAATCCGAAGATCCTTGGCGTGGTGCGCTCCACCGCAGATTTCTACTGGCGTGTGAAGCTTTATCCTCAAGCCATTGCCGTGCTCCAGCAGGCTGCGAAGGACGCCTACCCCGAGCTCGCCCGGCAGTTCGCCTTTGAGGCCGCGCGAAAATCGACTGATGCGCGCCTCTTCCCTCAGGCGCGGGAAATACTCGCTCAGTTGCTAAAGGATTCTCCCTACGACAGCCAGTACCTCGCTGCTCTGGCTGACACCTACGCTCAGGCGGGCGATCAGCAAGGGCTGAAGCAGTTCTATCTCGACACGATCGCGTTGTTTCGCAATGCACCCCTTTCCGCGGACGAACGCAAAGCGCGTATCGCCGCGCTTCGCCGCGGCTTGATTCCTGCGCTCACTCGGCTCGCCGACTATGCCGGGGCGGTGGACCAGTATGTGGAGATCATCAACGTTTTCCCTGAGGACGAAAACGTAGTCATTGAAGCCGCCCTCTTTGCCGCCCGCTACAAGCGCCAACCGCAACTGGTGGACTACTACGCCAAGACAATTCAGCAATCGCCGCGCGACTACCGCTGGTCTATGGTTCTCGCTCGTATCCAGACCAGCCTGGAAGATTTCCCCGGGGCCATCGAAACCTATGCAAAGGCCATCGCCATCCGCCCGGACCGCGCCGACCTGCGCATTGCCCGCGCCGGCCTCGCCGAACGTATGATGCGCTTCGATGAGGCGATCGGCGAATACGACCGGGTGTATCAGCTTGCGTACAAAGACCCGAAATGGATGGAAAAGATCGCGGAGATTCGCGCCAGGCAAGAAAAGGCGGACGATACCGTCACTGCATTAAAAATCGCGTTGATCGATGGTCGTCCCGAAAAAGCAGAAAACTTCTTCGAAGCCGCGCGGCGCTTGGAGTCTTGGGGCTTCCTCGCGCAAGCCCGCGCATTCGCCGAGCAAGGTGTTGCCTCCGCGGGCGCCGAGCTGCTGGCTTCCACGGACAACCATGCAGGCGCAAAGCTCTACACGCGCATTCTGACGCGGCTCCGCCAGCAGGAGACCGCTTACGCAACTTTGCAGAGCGCTCTTTCTAGTGCGTCCTCGTCCTTGCCCGTGATTAAGGAACAGATCGCCAAGCAAGGCATCGGCGCAGCGAGCGACAGCGAATGGCGCCAGCGTCAGAAGGAAGTCCGCATCGAAAACGCGCACGCAGGGATGCGCGCGGCCCTCGTGGAAATGGGGACCGCCGTGGCGCGCTACTTTACCCCGGAGGAGAAAGTCTCCTTCGCGCAATCCGCCCAGAAGCTGCGAGCTTCGATGGTTGCGCAGGGGGCGGTGGAGAGCTTCGCCATTCCCCTGGTCCAGAGCGCAGGCCTTGCGGAACAGGAAGCGGCCTGGCGCTACGAACTTTTGATGAGTGCAAGCAAGCCGCCTGAGCAATTGATCAGCGACATGAACAGCTATATGGACCTGCAGCGCCGGCGCGTTGCTCTCGCCGGCCTCGGTCCGCAATTGGAGCGCTTCGCTACACGCCTCAACGGAAGCAGCCGACACGTCGCGTTTATCGCCGCCGCGCAGGCTTATCAATTTACGAGCGATGAAGAAAACGAGCTGCGGCTGCTAGCTTCCGTGAGCCCCAATTTGCTGGGTGCTGACAATCAGAAGCGCCTTTTCTCGTTGTTGTTGATCCACCGGCCGGAGATGCTCGTGCAGATCGCCGCGAGCTGGACTGCTTGGGGCCAACAGGCCGCTGACTTTGTGGTTGCCAATGGCGACGCGGCGCTCGCGCATGCAGTTGTAGCTGCGCGGGGCCGTCCCCGCCCGCCGGTCTGGTCCAAAGCCTATGGCGCTCTAGTCGGCGTTTACTTTGCCGAGCCGTCCCCCGAGGTAAACAAGGCCTTCCTCTGGGCGCTGGGGGACAACACGATCGGCGAGCGGCTTGGCAATCATGTCGACCGAGACGCGCAGCTTGCCGGGGACATTTGGTTCTACTATGGTTCGCGCTACGGCGAATATCTCGGCGTCACGAAGCAAGGTACTTCCGAGGATTTCCTTTCCGCGCTTCTCGAGCAGAGTCCTGCGACGGCGTCCGGCTACCTCGCTCTCGCCGACTACTACGCGGAGAGCGGCGACGCTTGGTCGGCGATAGGCGATTACAGCCACACGCTCGAACTTGAACCCGGTCGCGCCGATGTGCTGGATCGCCTGGCCGTCGCTTATTACAAGCAGGGCTCGCGCTCGGAAGCTTTGGCGCAGTGGAAGCTGGCCTTAGCCTCGCTTACCCGTCAGATCAACAACGCACGTGTCCCGGAAAGCTTTTGGGCGGATTTCGCGCACATTTGCAGTCATCTACAGACGCGCCGCATCTTCGCGCAATTGAAGCCCGAAACCGACGCACTTCTTCGCGCTTATCTCCGCCGCAATGGAAGTTACCGCTCCAACGCAGGGCTTCGCAGCGCCTATCTTGCCGCTGGTGACCCAGTGGTGGCCGCGTCATGGCTCCTCGATTTGGCTTCCGTTGCTCCGGACCCGACGCAGGTCCTCGCCGATCTTGCGGATGCCCTCTGGATTCCGCCCACGCAACGCGCGCCAATTTACCAGCGCATTCTGGAGAACAAGCAGAATGCTCTCTCGCGCGCCGAAGGCTTGCAGAAAGAGGGTGCGGAGGAAGATCTGCGCTCCTGGCAAGTTCGTTGGGCCAAATATCTTATTCAGACCAGGCAGTTCTCCCAAGCGGCTGATTTCCTGGCCGCCCTCGCCATCGAAACGCAACGCGTCCGCGCAACAGAACTCGTTCCTTACGAATTGCAAGCCGCGGCGCAACTGGGAACGCTCGACACGAAGATCGCTGCTTATCGCGCCGATTCTTCTTCCGCGCCCGCACCGGAAGTTCTTCGGGCGGCAGCGCGCCAGCTTTTCGACACGGGCGACAAACAATCTGCTCGCAAGGTGATCGAATTTGTCTTCGCTCGCGAAATCGAGAATCATCAGCTAGTCGCATCCAACTTTCTCGGCCTCGCCGAGATTCGGATCGCTGCCGGCGACACTCCTGGTGCGATCGAGATCCTCCGCCGTTTGGTCCTTGTCGTGGGCAATCCTTACGAAAATCTCGATCCAGCCGCGGCGCTACTCGAAAAAACCGGCCACACTGCCGAAGCCTTCGAATTCCTCGACCAGCTTGTGAAATCTGCTCCGTGGGAAGCTTCCTGCCGCGTTCGCTTCGAGAGGGCACGGATGGCTGCGAAGGGCGCAAATGCTTCCGTCGACGCTCTTGCGAAAATAGCATCCAGCTCGGAAGCCGCATACAGCGTTCGCGTTGAAGCGGCGATTGCTCTCTCCGGCGCTCACACGGCTGCCGATTTTGGCAGCGCAGAACTGAAACTCCTGTCCGGCGGGACACACTCGATTTCCACCGCTGCAGCCGACCAGGCTTTCTTCTACGACGCCCGTCTCAAGGCTGCCGAGAGTGTTACCGACGCCCACACGAAATTGCCGCCCCTCAACAAGGCGCTGGCCGACACGCCCGCGCGCGGCGACGCCCGCATCCCACTATTCAAAGTGGCAGAAAGCATTCATTCAGACCAACTCGCCCTTTTGGCCATCGACCCATTGCTTCGCGAACAGTTGCTGCGCCGCCCTCCGCGCAATGAAAGCAACGAAGAGGAGATAGTCAGCTCTGGCGATACGGACACGGACCCCGCTGATAAGGAAGCTCCAGCGCAAGCCTACGCGGGGGCGAAGTTATCGCCCGCTGAGCAAGCGCAAATCTCGTTGGCTGTGGCCAATGCCATGATTCGGCTGCATCGTTCCAGTGACGCGCTTCCCTATCTGCAACTCGCGCAAAATCTGGAAAAGGTCCCCGCGCGCCGCAAGGAAATCACCGGCAAGCTCACGGAGGTGAGAAGCGAACTCCGGCGCGAGCGGCTGAATCTCGCGCGCCAGCCGATTCTCCATCAGGACCTCGAACAGGACCGTGTCGTTCGTCCGCGTCTCGTCGCGCGCGTCGGCACACCGGCCAAAGCCGGCGCAATCGGAGGGGAATGATCGTGAAACGTGCTGCCATTCTGTTGCTTTTAAGCATTGCTTCTATCGGTGCGAGCTGGGCCGCATTCCAAAACCTCGCTCCTGAAGCGCCTCCACTTTCACACTACGTTCCGGCCGGTTCTTTACTCTATCTCCAGGCTAAGGACTTCTCTGCGATGCTCAACGATTGGAATGCCTCGCCGCAAAAAGCAAGTTGGGTGCAGAGCAAAAATTACGAAGTCTATTCCCGTTCTCGGCTTTTCCTGCGCCTGCAGGGCGCCAGCAACCAGTTTGCTGTCGCTGCGGGTCTTCCTCCGGACATGAATTTTCTGACCCAGGTAGCCGGCACCCAAAGCGCGCTCGCACTGTATGACATTGGCAAGCTGGAGTTCCTCTACCTTACGAAGCTCCCTTCGGCCAGCTCGACGCAATCCACGCTCTGGCAGACGCGTGCGAAATTTGAGGCACGTAGCGCCGCCGGCCTCACCTTCTACGTTCGGCGCGACCCTGAATCGGGGCGCGAAGTGGCTTTCGCCGTCAACGGCGACTATTTGATCCTCGCCACGCGCGAGGATCTCCTCGCGGGCGCGCTGCAACTCATGGCTGGCAGCAAGGACCGCACCATCGAAGCCGAGCAGTGGTGGTCCCAAGCGGTCGCGGCCGGCGGCTCCGTGGGCGATCTGCGAATGGTTCTCAATCTCGAGAAGATCGTGCCCAGCCCCTATTTCCGCTCCTACTGGATTCAGCGCAACATCACGGATATGGGCCAGTATAGTGCAGCCATTTCCGATCTTTTCCGTTCCGGTAAGGAGTACCGCGAGGAACGCGTATTGTTGAAGAAATCTGCCGCCGCCAGCAGTGCAAATACTGGTGATGGTTCCACCGCCGTCGCTGATCTGCTGCGTCTGTTGCCTGCGGATACGGGCACTTACGAAGTAAGAGCCGCTCCCTCGGCCGCGGATTGCTTCAGCGTGCTCGAGACCAAGATTCTTGCGCCTCACATGGGCCCGGCTGTCGCACCGCAAACGGCTCCGCAGGTTCAACTCTCTTCCGGCGAAACCGGCGCGGCCTCCGACCTCGAAACGCGTATCGATCAAGCCCCGTCGAAAGCAGCGCCCTCTTCGGACGTTTCCACTCCACTGAAGGACCTTTTCCAAAAAGCCCAGGTGCGCGCCATTCTGCACCTTCAGGCAGCGGAACGCGACAGGGATGGCGTTTTCGTGCGCATCCACTCCGGAGTCGCTTTTGTCGCCGCCACGGATTGGCCGGAAACTTCTGTCCGGTCCGCCCTGGTCGATTTCTTGCGACCCTCTTTAACGACGGGCAACTTCGGTTTGCAGTGGCAGTCCAAGTCCGGTTATCAGGAACTCGATGGTCTTTGGAACTTCGCCGTCGCCATTCGTGGAAAGTATCTGCTGCTTTCGGATGATTCGTCCGTGGTCAGCGCAATGCTCGCCAACATGAACCAGAAGTCCACGCTGAAGCCTGCAATGCTTGTTGCGGGTTTTAATCATGCTCGGGAACGTGAAAACTTCGCCCGGCTCACCGAAGTCCTCGACCGCCCGAGGGCAAACCTCAACGGCTCTTCCGCATCGGAACCGTTTCCCCAGTTCTTCTCGGACAATCTCGCGAGCTTCAGCGCGGTGCTGGCCGGCATTTCTTCGCAAACAGTTGTCGTTCGCGACGCGAGCGATAAGGTTTTGCAGACGGTCACCTACGAATGGTCCCGGTGAGAATAGCCGCAGGTCTGGTGATCGCGGCGCTCGCGATTGCTTCTGTCTTTTCCGGGAGTCGAGGGTCGCAGTCTTTCGCTGCCCAGGATTCCCCCGCGGCGGCGAAGTCTCTCTTTAGCCAATCCGCCGTTCTTGTTCTTGAACGCGAGTTCCCCAGCAGCGATATCTCATATCTTTTCTTCGATGCCCGCAGCGGCACTCTCTTGTCTTCTCGTTGGGACGATCCCTCCAAACCCATCCCCCTCGGTTCGCTCGTCAAACCCTTCACAGCGCTTGCCTATGGGGAAACGCACGAAAATCAGTTTCCAACTCATGTCTGCCGGGGCGAGGCCAGCGGTTGCTGGCAGGTGCGTCCGCACGGAAAACTAGACCTAGTCTCCGCCATTGCCGTCTCCTGCAATTCTTACTTCCGCGCGCTGGCGGAGAATCTCACGGGTGAACAGTTGATCCCGATAACAAAGCGCTTTGGTCTTGATCCTCCCGATCCCGCTTTGTCCGGGCCGGCCCTTATGGGCCTCGGCGATCGCTGGCGCATCGCTCCCATCAAAATGGCTCGCGCCTACCTCGAACTGTATCGCCGCCGCGATCAGCCCGTCCTTCGCGAAGTACTCGCCGGAATGGCGCAGTCCGCCCGCAGCGGCACCGGGAAGGGAGTAGGTGAGGCGTTGAAGAGTGCGGACGCCCTGGTGAAGACCGGCACCGCTCCGTGCACCCACCCGCACGCTGCTCCCGGTGACGGCTTCGTGGTCGCTATGGTCCCCGCGAACCAGCCCGAGCTTTTGCTCCTTGTCCGAGTTCACTCTGTTCCCGGAGCCACCGCGTCGCTTACTGCGGGCCGCATGCTCCACCGGTTGGAGGAATAACCCCGTGTTGGCCAGGGCCGCCCTACTTCTGTTCCTCGCACTGGCCTGTAACTCCCATGCAATCGCTCAGGATGTCCGCATCGGCGTTCTCGGTCTCTTTCACCCTCGCGAAGTCAAACTGCAGGCCTCACAGAAAGAAGCTGTCATTATTCAAGCCGCGGGCCAGACATTCGTCCTGGAGCCAGGTTCGTCTGTAGCCGCTTCTTTCCGCGTTTCCAATGACGCGCTGCTTTTCGATTTCGGCGGACATGTTCTTCGGGCCGCGGAAATCCATGCGGCGGCCCGTAATAATGGCGCAGTCTCTTTTCTTCTTACTGTTCCCGGCAAAATCACTCGTGCCTATCGCGGCACACTTGTGGTGAAGGCCTCGCGCGGCGAAGTGGTGCCCATCATCACGATGGATCTGGAAACCGCGGTCGCCTCTACGGTCGCGGCTGAGTCCGGCTTCGACACGCCCCTCGAAGCTCTGAAGGCCCAGGCGGTGGTCGCGCGTTCTTACTTCGTGGCTGGCGGAGGTCGTCACCGCGATTTTGATTTTTGTGATCTTACGCATTGCCAATTCCTGCGCGAGCCGCCGGACGGGGACAGCCCCGCTGTCGTTGCCGCCCGCGAGACGCGCGGGCTCGTGCTCACCTTCCAAGATAAGCCCTTTGCGGCTATGTTCTCGCGGAGTTGCGGAGGACGCACGCGCACTCCAGCCGACGTCGGTCTTCCCGGAGGCGCGTATCCCTATTTTTCGGTCTTGTGCGACTTTTGTTACCGGAATCCGTCTCGTTGGACCCGCAGATTGTCCCCACAAGACGCCGCGCTACTTGCAAAGGGCGAATCCGGAAGACTCGCTGTGGACCAGCGTCTCGGCTGGAACGCTGTGCCGAGCAACAACTTCACTTCGCGCGAAGAAGACGGGCAAACGATCCTGGAGGGCGCCGGCCAGGGACACGGTATCGGCCTCTGTCAACGCGGGGCAAAGGGCATGGCCAGCAAAGCCAGCGGTTTCCGGCAAATCCTCGACCACTATTTTCCTAACGCTGCGCTTCTGCCGCTTGGAGAACACTTTGCAAGCGACGGGCGGAGCGAGCGGCCTTTGCCGCCCTATTCGTTGAGTTTAATTTGGGTTAGAAGGGAATTCCGCTTCCTCGGCACGGAATAAGAAGAAATCCTGAAGCTCTCAAAAATTATTAGTGGGGTCCGGTTCGCCTGACGCACTCGGGACTCACGAGTGAAACTCTTCGCGCCCGCCATAGTGGCTGGCCTCTGATTCTGCGCCTGCTGCAAGTTCACGTGGAGGCTCTAAACTTTCAGACAGCCTAAGAGCCGGCGTAGAGCTGGAACGGCGCCCAATAGAAGGGCTTCTTGAATACGCTGTCGGACTTGAGGAGAGACAGCTTTGCCGCTCGCAAGGCAGAGGCGGGATCCTGTCCCCGGCTCAGCTCTCCGTATAACCTGTCCATCAACTGCGGTGTAGACGCATCGCTTACCTCCCAAAGCGCGGCGATCACATTATGGGCGCCGGCGCGAAGGAAGGCCCAGGAGAGTCCGACGAGGCCTTCTCCTGAGTAGGCGCGCGTGCCGGAGCCGCTGCACGCGGAGATGGTGACGAGGTAGGCCGAGAGCGGGTGCTTGACGATGTCGCGGGCGTAGAGTTTGAAGGAATCGCCGTCGGGACTGAGAATCACCGCGGAATCCAGAGGATGCGCGCGGCTGGCGCTTCCGTGGGTGACAAAGTGCAAATACGCAAAGCGCTCCGGCGTGCTCGCCAGGAATTTGCTCGGAGTGGCCTGTGGCCCTGCCAGGACGGCGCGCCGCGATTCCGCGAAGTAGCGGCCGACCTGGGCCATTTCCGCTCGTGCCTGCCGCAGGGCGGGAAACTCTGCGGCGGCTTGCGTGGCATCCCCGACCAGCAACAGATTTTTGTCACGAAACGCGCCCGCCGGATCGCGGTGTTCGGTGTCGAACGTCGCGCCAACATAGCGCGGGTGAACTCCGCGCGTCTGCCGCACGCCGATCGACGTGCCAATGGAACTGTTAGCGGTGGGACTGTTTCTGCCAGCGGACAGCAGCGTGAGCGAGCTCGCGCTAGTCAGCGTGACGTCTTCAATCCAAAAATGCGGCTTTGGTCCAGGAACAAGCAGAGTCTCGAAATTCAGTCCGTACAAACTGCCATCCGGCAGCAAAATCACCCGCGAGCCCGGCGGAATGAAATTCTTAGCCGGCCCGATCAGCAGCGTATACAACTTCTCCCCGTCGGAGTTGCCACCCTCGAGCACGTCACGCCCGCTAAGAACTGCCTCTCGGTAAGACTTGACCAGCGGATCAATCTCTATCGCGCCGGGCAGCGTGAGGCAGGAAATCTGCGATGGAGTGACAATCCAGAGCAAGGAGTTTTGCTCCCCTAACCAATAGAAGAGCAGAACCGCATTGGAAGGTTTGGCGATTTGTTGTGGATGAAAATCGGGCAGCGGAAGTGAAGGCTTGCGTGGAGCGCCAAGGCCTTCGGCCAAGATGCGGGCGCGGCTTAGCTCTGCGATTTCGAGAGCATTCCGCTGCTTGCCCTGCGCGAGGAGAAAGTGGATGTAATCGTCATAGAACTCAATGGCGTTCGAGAGGAAGGCGACACGAAGTTCCTCATCCTCAATGGACGCGCGCGCGTTCTCGATGGTGGCTATCGACAGGCGATACGCCGCGTCGGCTTTGGCAGTCAGGTGTGTGCCGCGATAAACCTCCGCGAGACGAGCCTGGGCCTCCCACCGCAGCGAAGTCTCGGCAGCCGGATCGGTGAAAACGGTCGCTAGCAGTTCCTCAGCGACTCGGTAGTTCGCCTTCCTGGTTTCGATGCGGGCCTGCAGCAGGGTCGAGGATAGTTCCCCCGGATGGTCTTTACTGGCGATGGAAAGTGCCATGGCCTCATCGTTGTAGCGTTCGGCTTCCGGAAGGTGTCCCTTTCTTAGGGCGACCACTGTGAGATTATTCAAGCTCTCGGTTATAGCGCTCTTGTCGTCCAAATGTCTGGCTAGCGTAAGAGCTCGTTGTGACTCGCGTTCGGCGGCGGCATAGTCGCGAAGGTAATATTCCACCCCTCCAATCTCGATGAGCCAATCGATCTGGGCGCCGGTGGAACCGGCTTTGGCCGAAGACTCTTCAGCCTGTTGCAGCATTTCCAGGGCGCGATCGTAGTCTCCGATTTCAAAGTAGCCCCATCCCATGTTGCCGAGGATGTAGGATTCGGAGTCTTTAGCGCCGACGCTGCGAGACATGTCTAGCGCTTGCTGATTCCACTGAATGGACTCGTCGTAGTGCTCCTGTTTAGTTGCGGCGAGCCCTAGGCTGCCGAGGGCCGCAGTTTCCAGGAAGGGGTCATGCTGCAAGCGCGCAAGCTCGAGCGTACGGCGGTAGGCGGACTCCGCAAGTGCTGCGTTTCCACGCCAAAACGCTAGCGTGCCGCGGCGAAGGGTTACCTCTCCCAACAGAGCCGGATGATACTGGCGCGCGAGAGTTTCCGCTTGGTCGAGGAGTTCTTGGCCCTCGGAGAATCGCAGGGAGTAAACATACGCCATTGCCTGGGTGAGTTTGCGCCAAACCGCGAGCTCACTAGAGGCGAGAGAAGGACGCAAAGGCGAAGCCAGCAGCGCCAAGGCGTCGTTGGTAGATCGCTGCCGCACGAGAATCTCAGCCTTGAGCTGCGTAAAGCGCAGATTCCAATCTGTATCGGGAGAAGAGAAAACCTCGAGCGCGGCATCGACGTCGCCCCTCGCGCCGCTAAGATTGCCTCGCTTGAGCTTAAGCCAAGCTTGCTGGTATGCGCGATCCGGGAAAAGCCGGATAGGAGTTCGGCAGCCGGCAACGAACAGCAGGTGGCCGGCCAGCAACGCCGCTACGGCCAGGTGTGTCCATTTCCGCTGAGCTGGACCACGGTACCCTGAGCGCTCACCGGCGAGCCAAGTTCCAGTCGCAACATGGTGACGGTGCGCTTGCTGTGCTCGGCCAGAACCTCGCCCAAATAGATGCGACCGAATTTCGGGATTTCGAGACCGTGATGCCCCTTGCGCGTTACGCCCGGGCAGTTTGTCTGAATCTCTTTCACCAGCGAGCAAAGGAGCACCCCATGGGCTTCCGGCGGCTTCTGCTTATGGCCGGACTGGAACGGATCCTGCGCTATTTTCTTCAAATCGGCGTTAGTTGCAAATTCTTTCCGTATAGTCTCGAAGGTGTCGAGTTTGAGGAACAGCTCGTGGTGAAATTCGACATTGACGGGACAGCCCAGGATACGAAGGTTTTCAAACCTGCTGCCCAGAAGCAGAATGCGCGCTTCCTCTTCTCCGAATTCGTAGCTGGCGGAAAGTCTAGCCACGATCCTGTCCGCGGTTACGACATCGAGTAGATTCAGCCCCTCGACAACCGAGGTAACCAGCGTGGTGTGGAAGACTTTGTCGCCATCCTTCTGCTCGCTGCCAGACACGTGGGAATAGCCGGCTTTGAACGAGACGAGGTCTTTAAAGCGAAAGTTATCGACGCGCGCGTTGCCGTGTCCGCCGGTGGTGGGTAAGGAGGTGGCCGCTTGAACTTCAATCAAATGATCAACAGGACGGTGGAACTGCAAACTCATGGCATGTGCAGTGCCGTGGTAGTGAAAGCGACGAAGAGGAACGCTGTTCATGAACACCTCGCTGGTAAGGTGGTAGAAGGATACCCATTTAGGGAATAAATTCAATCGTGAACTGGAGCCGGATGACCTCGGGCTGCGAATCGGCTTCGCTGAAGGCAGACTTCTGGCCCATCACGCGAAGGGTGTAGGTACGCGCTTGCAAGGCTCCGCCCGGAACGATCAGGTGAACGGAGTGTTTTGCATCGCCGGCCGAAACGCGGCCCTCATACACTCCATGCCCTGAATCGTCTTGGATCTGGCAAAGATAGGAAGAAAATTCGGGAGAGGGGGGGATGTCCAATTCCAGAATCGCTGGCGCATTTTGCTGAATGGAAAAGGTTTTAGCTGCTTCGCCCCTGGAATTGGCCCCAATCAGAGAGATGAAGCTCGCTGAGCCGGTGGTTTGGGTAGCCTCGGGGCGTTTGAGGTGCGGTATGGCAACGAAACTCTGATAGCAGACGACCAGGAGCAAGGCGGCCAACGCTGGTGCTGCAACGGCGGGACGCAACCAACCGAACCAGCCCCCTACCTGTACGCGTTCCTTTTGCTGTTCGTGGAACAGCTCTCGGGCGCTGTCGCCAAACGCCGCAGCAGCTTTTACATCGCTCGCGCACTCCTCGCACTCGAAATAATGCTCCTCGTATTCCTCCCGAACTTCGGGAGAAAGCTCGCCAAGGACGTATTTTTCGGCCGCCTGAAGCTGCAAAGCCTCAGAATGATTCATAAAGTCCATCCAATGAGTAGTGTGCGAGAGGGCCGAAACGTTTCATGCGGTTCCCCTGGCGGTTGCGCGCTTGTGCATAACCGCCTGATCTCTTAGATAGAGCACCTTGAACTTATCCTTGGCACGGTGGAGCAACACTCGCAAGTAATCACGGTCCACCTTAAAAATGCGACAGACCTCATCTTTGTCTCGCTCTTCCAGGAAGATAGCGCGAAGCAGTTGCCGGTCTTTCTTGGGCAGGTCGCCTAGTACTTGGGAAATATGCTTGTGGGATTCACGGGTGACCAGCAGTCCCTCCAAATCGAGCACCTTGTCGGTCTTCTGTAGGTGGAAGTCCTCGAGCGGCTCGGTGCGCGAACGTGCCCGGTAAAATTCCAGTAAGGCGTTGGTGCAGACAGAGTTAACGAAGGCGCCGAGGCCTTGGGGCCGCTGTATGCCTCCTTGCTTGCGGAGAGCTGCGATAACACGGCTGAAGGTTTCCTGGCAAAGTTCGTCCACCGTGTCAGCGGGTAGCATGCGGGCGCGCAGCTTAATCCTTAAAAGCTGCTCAAAATAGGAGACAAAATGGTCTTCCGTTAAAGGATCACCATCGCGCAAACGCTCCACGTAGGCATGATCGAACGCGAAAAGCTCCACAGACCAGCTCCCCCCCCACCTTCCTGTGGTTTGGAGTATAGCTTCGCTGATATTTAGGAGCAATGGAGCCGCGCGGGGTGATTTCTTCCTAAAGCCCTGAAACGGAACGGGGGTTGCCGTCACTAATAGACAATAGGAAACCCATGCCCTGGGAGTCCTAGGACGGAGTGTGGCTTCCACCACTCCAAGTGTGCGTAAGGTGGCGCACCCGTATGCCCCAAGGCGGATGGGTGCGCCTACCTTGTCGGGAGTAAGAGCTACGATGGAAAACGACTCACCTCTTAGGCGAACGGAACCTTTGGCGGCGCTAAGTATTGAATTTGTGGCGAAACCCGACGAAGTGCATCGCTTGGGGAGCACTATTCCAGCAAAGGTCCAAAAGGGGTTGGAACGGGCGCCGGGGTTTGCGGGCTGCTTAGTGATGATTTCTGACCGAGAAGCTCGTCTCGTCAGCGTAACTACGTTTTGGACCGGCGAAGACGGGATGACGGACCGCAGCAAGAGGACGCTATGGTTGGACAAGCTTCTGACGCCTTATGTTGATCATTGCCTGCGCGTGCGGACGCTGGACGCGTATGCGACAGCGTTGGGTTCCGGTTGGGGCGGTGTTGTTGAAAGGGAGTCCAGTCCGCAGATTAAAACCTGCTCAAAAGAAGAGGCTTCGCTGTGCGTTGTGTAGCAAGTTTCGATTTTCAAGGTTGGGACGAGCCGAACCGGGAGGCTACTGTGAGCGGGGCCAGAAAGTGCAGTTTAGATTCGTGCGCGGATCCTGTTGTGACCTGCTTTGCTCAACGAGAACTTTGTCTGCACCACTTTCTCTCTCGCTGCTATGAGGATCTCGATCGTTTTGCTCTCTGCGGCCGCGGCTCGCAAGTCGATTCCGCCTCGGCAGCGCTGAAGGCGTTTGTCGAAGAATGCTCACGTCGCGCGCTCGAGGTGAGCCTGCAATGCCCGCATTTGGACAATCTGCAACGCGGCCGTCTGCTGGACATTCTCTTGCGGGCCAGCGAACTCTTGCCTGAGACTAGCGCTGTCCGGTCTATCGCTTCAAGTAGGTCCTGATCACTCAGTCCCGCTTGCGGTGGGCGCGACCGAGGGCACATTTGCCTTGCGCATGGACTCGTTCAGGGCTGAGAGATCTTTCGACAGAACTTCGCGCCACATTAGTAGCTGCGCGTCCAGTTGCTTGTCCAGCGCGCCAAAGACAGCGAGCTCCGCTTCCGTCGGGGCTGTATCGGCGCTATCCACCACGCCCGTGAGGTAACCCAGTTTGCTGTTGAGCTTTGTCGGATAGTTCGCCTCATCTTCCTGCGAGGTGGCATTCACCTGAATCAGTTCCTGTTCGATGGCGGCAATCTTCTTGCGGAGCTCCGCTCCGTTGCTTACGACCTCTTTGCTTTCTTCTCCAGCGCCCAGGCGCTTCTCAAGTGATAGCAGCTGATTGCGCAGGTCGCGAATTCCGAGGATAGCTCTGTTCATCTCCTCCTCGCGATCGCGGAGCTTCAACAGCAGATCGAATTGGGCGCGCAAATCATCGCTAGATGTTTTCACGCGAGGATCCATCTTGATTTCGATGGGAGAAGAGTAGGACTTGCCGGCGACGGTCAAACGGACTTGGAAGACACCAGCAAGAGCGAGCGGACCGGCGGGCTGACCGTTATCGTAAATGGCGGCTGGAACCTTCGTTGGCGGTTCGTAGCGAAGATCCCAGACGAAACGATTGAGGCCAGCTTCCGCAGGGATATGTTCGACCTCCGGATCACGGTCGAATTCTTCGGTGTCCCCCGCCTTTTTTTTCACTTCGGTGGTGAATTTGCGAACGACCTTGCCCTGCCCATCCAAGATCTCCAGTTTGGCGGCTTCCTTGGGCACTTCTTTCAGCCAGTAGTAGATGTAGGCTCCTTCAAACGGATTTTCGCCAATGGGAGAGCGGCGCGGCTGCACGTGGCCGATGCGCGTGCGGGTGGCCGTGCCGGGAGTGAACAGATGCGCGGGCTCGGTTGCGACGGCGGCGGTGAGCTGGCGAAGTGGCGCAATGCTATCGAGCACCCAAAACGAACGGCCGTGCGTGGCGACGATGAGATCATCGTTGTGAATGATGAGGTCGTGTATCGGAGTAGTGGGTAGATTCAGCTTCAGCGGCTGCCAATGCGAGCCGCCATCGAAGGAAGCCCAGATGCCAGTTTCAGTGCCCGCATAAAGCAGCCCTTTTTTCGCGGGGTCTTCGCGCACGGCATGGACATAGGAATTGTCGGGCAGACCGCCAACGATCTTGGTCCAAGTTTTTCCGAAGTCCGATGTTTTGAAGATGTACGGATGAAAATTGTCCAGTTTGTGCGCGTCCACGGCGATATATGCGGTGGCGGCATCGAACGACGACGCCTCGATGAGACTGACCGCGGCCCATTCGGGGATTTCTTTGGGTGTGACGTTGGACCAGTTCTTGCCGCCATCCCGGGTAAGCTGAATCAGCCCATCGTCGGTTCCCGCCCACAGCACGTCTTCTTGCTTGGGCGATTCGGCAAGCGCGAAGACCACGTCGTAGTATTCGACGCTGTACTGGTCCTTTGTGATCGGTCCCCCGGAATCTTGCTGCTTGGATTTATCGTTGCGCGTGAGGTCCGGACTGATTTCCTTCCAGCTATGGCCGGCGTCGGTGGAACGGAAGACGAACTGCGAGGCGTGATAGATGACGTCCGGATTGTGCGAGGAGATGACAATCGGCATCGTCCAGGTATAGCGATATTTCTGAGTGACGGCAGCATGGCCGCTGATATCCTCGGGCCACTGTTGAATGCTCTGAGCCTGGCCGGTGCGGCGATCGAAGCGCGTGAAAAAGGGCCCTTCATCATCCGCATAAACGATGTTCGAGTCGCGCGGGTCAGGGACGATGTAACCGCTTTCGCCTCCGCCAACCGGCGTCCAATCACCGTGATCGATATAGCCGTGATCGGTGCGCGTTGGAATACTCACCGAGGAGTTGTCCTGCTGCGAGCCGTAAACACGGTAGAGGAAGTCGTTGTCGGCTACGACGTGATAGAACTGCGCGGTGGGCTGGTTGTTTTGTGTAGTCCAATTCTTGCCGCTGTCAACGCTGATTGTGGCGCCGCCGTCATTGCCGTTGATCATGCGCGAAGGATCGTTAGGATCAATCCACAGAGCATGGTGATCACCATGCGGAGCCGGTAGTCGTTCGAACGCTTTGCCGCCGTCGGTCGAGCGGAAGAGCCCTGTGTTCGCGATGTATACGGTATTCGCGTTCTTAGGATCGGCCCACACGTGAGTGAAATACCAGGCGCGCTGTCGGAAACGATGGTCCGCATTGACGAGCGAAAAATGCTCGCCTCCGTCCTCGGAGCGATACAGTCCGCCATCCTTGGCTTCGATGAGTGCGTACACGACGTTGGAATCGGCGCCAGAAACAGCAATGCCGATGCGGCCAAGCGGACCTTCCGGCATGCCGTTGCCCTCTACGCGCTTCCACGTGCTACCGTCGTCAGAGGAGCGATAAAGACCATCCTTCGCGCCGCCGCTGTTTAGCGTCCATGGCGTGCGCCAGCCTTCCCACATCGCCGCGAAGAGGACATGCGGATTTTTCGGGTCGAAGACGATCTCAATGGCGCCGGTGCGGTCGTCTAGGTACAAGACCTTCTCCCAGGTCTTGCCGCCGTCACGGGTGCGAAAGACGCCGCGCTCGGTGTTGGGCCCATAAGTGTGGCCGAGAGCTGCAACGTAGACAATATCCGGATTGGTAGGATGAACGATCAGCGCGCTGATATGGCGCGTGTCGCGCAAGCCGACATTGGTCCAGGTCTTACCCGCATCGGTCGATTTGTACACCCCGTCGCCATATGAGATGTTGCCGCGAATGCAGGCTTCGCCAGTACCTGCGTAGACGACATTAGGGTCAGAATCGGAAACGGCCACCGCGCCAATCGAGGAGACCGGTTGTTTGTCGAAGAGCGGGTCCCAAGTGTTGCCGCCGTCCGAGGTCTTCCAGACGCCGCCTCCCACCGCGCCGAAATAGTATGTGTTTGGCTGTGAGGGCACGCCCGCAACCGTAATGACGCGGCCTCCACGGAAGGGTCCGATGAGGCGCCACTTCATCCCGCCGTAAGTTTTTGGATCAATCTGCTGGGCATTGATCGCAACGGTGACAAAGACAAGAGAAACGGCGAACAAGAAAGCAAAACGTTGGCAAGATCTTTTCACACTGCCTCCGGGCGCACCTGACAAAACGCAGCATGGTATCACTTGTTCTCGCGGGGACAAACGACTTATGCGCGCCGCGGAAACTGCTCGTTTTAATTTTCTGTCGTTTTCTTGATTGCGAACACTAAGGGCGTGTTGAAACTGAAATTAGGATTACCATCGGAATCGGTTTCTGACTATTTCGCCGCACATACCAGCACGGCTGGTATCTGAGGTGGGGAAACAGCGCTCGCACGCAAGTGACGGTTACTTCCGGCTGGCGCGCATCCAGCTCATACTCGACACTGCCGTTCTTCAGCGGTATCGCGTACACCCGGTCCATATGCACAGAGTCGAAAGCCGTACCCAGTCGCGGATATGAGGCGCGCAACCGAACACCCAAGTAATCCCCGGAATAAATAATCGCCACAAGCGCAATGCCGAATACCAGCATACGCCTCACAAAACTCCCCGATTGATTCAAGTGTTTGCTCTTTCGGGGCTCGGCTCGCGCTTCATTGTGGCACGGACTTTCCGTCCCAACTCCCCGCCTCTTTCGACTCCAACACTGCCGTTTTCACCAAGCTCTTGTCCGCTTCCGCCAGCACCGGATCGCGCCGCCGCTGCAGGTCCGCCACGCTGGGCACTACAATCTTGTCCGGGATGATTCCGGTACCCTCCAGTTTGCGCCCCTTTGGCGAGAACCACAGCACTTCACTCATCTCCAGCACTCCGCCGCCTTTCATCACGCGCGGCTTGGCGATACCCAGCACGCAGCCGCAGGACTGGCTGCCAATAATTTTCGCGCGCAGCGTGTCCTGCATGCCCGCCGCAAAGACTTCCGAGGAGCTTGCGGAATGTGCATCCACCAAGATCACCACAGGTCCGGAATAAATCTGTTCGCCGGGACGCCCCACATAGAGCTGCAACGGCAGCTTAAACAATCCCACATAAGAGGAGAGAGGCTTTCCTGTCCGGGTGGAATCCTTGGCGAACAGCGTCCTCTTGCCAAAAAAATACCCGGCGATGGGCAGCAACACGGCCAAGTCACCGCCGCCGTTGCGCCGCAGGTCCACGATCAATCCCGGCGCATCGCGATTTTTTTGCAGCGCCTGGCGAAATTCCTTGGTAATCGGATGCTGAAAGCCGTCAAAGCGAATATAGACATTGCCCGACGGGAGCACATGCGTGGTTACTTCCGGCGCCGCCGAGTAGACCTGCCTTTGCACACTGACCTCGACCACCGACCCGTCCGCGCGCTGCAGCGCGACCTTCACTGGCATATCCGCCGGGCCCGCGAACACCCGGTTATAGATGAACCAGCGGGTGGCACGTTCGGACGAAGAAGGAAGCCGCTTCTTCTGGATTTCCGCGATGCGCTCGGCGACCGGCGTATCATTCACTCGCAGCACCACCATGCCCGGCTCAATTCCGTCGTGTGCCGCGTCGCTTCCCGGAGTAACGCTGGTGACCACGGTTTTTCCGTCCACGTCATCGACAGTGAAGCCGACCGTGACCCCTTGCTGCCGTCGAAAATTCCTCCATTGCTCCGGCGAGTTGAAGCGCGTGTGCGCGTCGTGCAGTTCGCTGGTCATCTGGCTCATGAGTGCGTAAAACTCTTGGTCGTTCTTAGTGGCGTCCACGAGAGGTGCGTAGCGCTCATGCACTTCGTTCCAGTCCGCGCCATTGTAGGAAGGATCGTAGTAATGGTCGTGGATCTCCCGCCAAATCTTCTCGAAAACTTCTTTGCGGTCCCTGGGAGTTAATCGCTCCTTAGCCGGAGATTCGGCCGCCGCACCCGGAACTTGCGGCGTGGTCGGAGCATTTGGGTTTTCTTGAGGGAGCGCGGGGCTAGCGAAGACAAGCAGCAGAATTAAGACCAGCGCGCCAGGAATTCGCCAGGGCTTAGGGTTTGCTGGATTCATCTGTCTATCCGCTTAGCTATGCTGGACTAGTATCAGACGGCTCGTTCGCAAAAAGTCGCGCTAGTTCGGCGTGCTCCATCACCACTGCTGGGTCGCGTTGGATAGCGTCGAAATAGCGTTTCTGAAACGCATCACCCGACTCTGAGGGCGCGAACATCTTGCGCGCCAGCATAATTGCGCTGTGCGTGTCCTTCTCGGTCACCGGCTCCTCGCTGGCCAGCGATTCGTCCAGGCGCACGACAAACTCAGAAAGATTGTGCAGCCAGGCGAACTGCTCGTGATCGATGACCAGGCGGAAGAGTTCGCCCGTCGAGACGTGTCCGTTGGCGCGTTCGTACTCGCGGCGTTCCATATCCAGCAGCGTTTTGTGCAAGCGCAGGAGAGTGACACGCAGAGCCACCATTTTTTCGCGCGCGGGATTTTGCGGTCCGCCATTATCGGCGGCATAGAGGTCGGGTGCGCTCATGCCTGGCGCACCGCTCCGTGCGCCAAGTTTATTGTCCGATACAATGCCGCCGATTTCCAGAGTGTAAAAGGCTTCTTTTTTATTCATGGTAGCGCTGCTCGCCCACCGGCAGCGGAATCGGCAGCCGGTTTTGCGGGGGCGGCAATGGGCACGTGGCGTATGGCGTATACGCACACGGCGGATTCTCCAGACGATTGAAGTCAAGCACCAGTTCGCCAGGCTTCTCGAGGCCGTGGTCCGGGAATCCCGTGTATAGAAACCGGCAAGCGCCGTAGGTTGTCGAGGTGCTCGTCGTGTCGCGCAGCACAAAGAAGAGCTTGGCCACCGCCGGATCCTCCAAAATCGGGTCCAGCCGGTAGGACTTTCCATTCAGCGTGAATTCTGCCGAGCCCGGCACTTGCGCCGGATAGCTGGTGCCAATCAGCGTCGCGATGGTGAACGTCTTTTGCGGAGAGTAGGGAATCCACTGCGCTGTCACCCGATAAGCCGGGTTCGGCCGGTACCATTTCAGCCCGCGAAAACCCGTCACTGCTGCGGACTTTGCGTCCTTGATCCGCAGGGCAAATCGTTCGCCGCGATGAATCACATACATGTTGAGCGTTCCGATGGTCAGGCGCGGATTGTTTTTGTCGTGGTCGGGGTCGGTGTGCAGTGTTTGTGCCTGCACTGGCTTGCCGTCGATGAGAAATCCCGCCGGAAAGCCACCAGCCGGAGGATTCAATGTGACGGTATCGCCCTCCAGACGCAGCACGCCTAGATGCGCCGGTCCAGTGAAAGGCAGATGGATTTTATTGTCCTTGGCGGAGCCAAAGGAGTTGTCGCCTGGCTCAAGCCATTCGAGTCCGGCAAGCGCCAGCCAACCGTCCGGCTTTTGCAGTTCCACCGCATGCTGTGCCCTCCACGCCATAATTTCCTTTTGCCAGCGCTCGTCCTGTGCCTCGGCACCAGAGGCAAGAACACGGGAGAGTGGCACAGCGATTTCTGCCTGTCCGGACGTCAACGCAAGCGCCAATGCAAATACCGTCCAAAGCGCGGGCGTTGCTTTTCTTGGCGGAGTCGTGGTTGACATCGCTTCGGTTAGTTGCCAGATCGAGTAAAAACGTTACTTCCTCGGCGCGGCGGAATCATTTCGACACTTTCAAAAACACGACCCCATGCTTCGGCACTTCCGCAGTATAGGAATTCCGCATAGTGCCGAGGTCCTTGCGTGCCCACAAATCGCGCAGCTTGGCCGATGCCGGCGCCCCGATGGCTTTGAAGTCCAGTATCATCTTCAGCGCTGATTCGCCGCGATTAAACAACCCCACGGCTTGTGAGCCATCCGCCAGCGGCTTCACCCAAATCTCCAGTGGGCCCTCGTCCCACACGCGGTGGCCCTGCACTCCCGTTGCGTCCTGGTCCACCGCGATCACTTCCGGGTTCATCAAGATTGCTTTCGTTTCCTCCGACATGCTACGGACGTCGTTTCCCGCAAGCAGTGGCGCGGCCAGAATGGCCCACAGCGCCATATGCGTCAGATACTCATCGTGCTTCATCCCGTCGTTCCCAACTTCCAGCATGTCGGGATCGTTCCAATGCCCGGGTCTGGCAAATGTGCCCAATCCATTTTGGGAGAAGCCGATTATCGACATGCGGTCGTAGTTGTCACTGATGTCGCCGGTAGTGCGCCACAGGTTGCCGGTGCGCGGTCCCCATGTCCATGGAGCTTTTACGCCCCAATTGCAGATACTGAAGACGATCTGCCGCCCCGACTGTGCGATCGCGTCGCGAAATTTTGGATATTGCACATCGGGCTCAAGCCCGTCGGCGTAGCACCAATCGATTTTCACGTAATCGACGCCCCACGATGCGTACGTCTTTATGTCTTGCGCTTCGTGCTCGTAGCTGCCCGGCCGTTTTTGGCAGGTCATGCGGCCCGCGTCGGTGTAGACCCCGAACTTCAGTCCTTTGGAATGAACGTAATCCGCGAGCGGCTTCATGCCGTTGGGGAAGCGATCCGGGTCAACAACGATCGTGCCGTCCCCAGCGCGGCTGACCTGCCAGCAATCGTCGATGTTCACGAAATGGTAGCCCGCATCTTTCATGCCTGTGCTGACCATGGCGTCGGCTATTTCGCGAATCAGCTTGTCGCTTACATCGCACCCAAACTTGTTCCAACTGTTCCAGCCCATCGGCGGCGTGGCCGCAATGGTCGCAGATTGCGCGGCAGCGGTCTGCGGCAACAAACCGCTGACCAGTAGACAAAACATTGCGAGCACAAGCAGAGCAGTCCCGGCTTGCAGGCAGGATTTTCTGGCAATCACGTCGTTCACGAGCACCCCCAGTTTTGGACGCGCAGATTATACAGTGTCGGAAAATAACCTACCTACTGACATCCGGAGGGGGGGTGATTGCCCAAGGAACGTCTTTTGCCCTTTCTTACTTGGGTACGCCGATGGGTATGTCGCCGAAGGTTTTAAACAGAAGGGCAACGCGTGATGGCGGTGCGTTCGGCGGTGACATCGTCGCCTCGCAGCTCCCGCAGCGCGTACGTCACGAATTCGGCAGTGACTTTCTTCCGCCAGCTCATATCGAAGTCGGTGTTGTCCAGAGGTTTAGCGATGCGCGCAGCGAGCGCGGCAGCTTCCGCGATGGTTTCGGAACTGAGCGCACGACCCACAAGAAATCTCCCTGCTTCCTCGGCAAGGAGCGGACGCGAAGCTGCGGAGCCGATGACGATGCGAGCGTCTTCAACCACGCCGCTCCCACCGAAGCGCGCGGCGGCGGCCACGGACAAGACGGGGAAATCGAAGGATCCGCGGCGGCGTAGTTTCCAGTAGGTGCTCCGCCAATCGTGCAGGGAATCGAGGAGAACGTCGGTGAGGATTTCGTCGGCTTTGCGGTGGATATAAAACATTCCGTCATTGTTGTACAGGTCAGCGAGCGGGATTTCGCGTTCGCCGGAATGCGAGACGAGACGAACGCGCGCGCCCAGCGCCATGAGCGCGGGAGCGGTGTCGGTAGAAGAAACAGCCATGCACTTAGAGCTGCTGGGCGCAACCCAGCACGTGACGCCATCTTTCTTCATGCAGAAGTTGATCGATTTGCGCCACTCGTACGTCTGGTCGTAGTAGTTGCAGCGCGTGTCGAGGCACAGATTGCCGCCAAGGGTGGCCACATTGCGAATGTGCGGCGTGGCGACTTGCGACGCAGCTTGCGCCAACGCGGTTGCGCCGTTGCGAAGGCGCGGATCAGAAATGATGGCGGAGAGCGTGAGGCAGGCGCCGAGCCGAGCGCGGGGATCGTCGAAGTGAACTGCATGCAGGGAGTCGATGTTGCGGAGGCTCAGCAGCGTACGCGGGACTTGCTGGCGGCGCTTCATGTTTGGGAGAAGATCGGTGCCCCCCGCGAGCGGCATGGCGTCTGGCCCTTCGCCATGGAGAATACGCGCCGCTTCCTCCAGCGAACGCGGCGCGCGGAAAGAAAATAGCGGCAAGCGCATCATGAGCTGAGTACCTTATCTTTCTCTGGAGTTCGCTGCGGAGCGGGCTTCGCGCGGCGCGGCGCGTCATTAATGGCGTTGCCGTCACCGCCTTCCCACGGGGGCGGCACGCGAAGCGCCTCGGGCCAGTCGACGTGCGGGAAATGCGAAGGACCGAAGCGCGGCGCGCGGCCCGCCTTCTTCTCGGCTAGCGCCTTCATGATTTTTTCCGGCGTGATAGGAACTTCATCGATGCGAACGCCAACCGCGTCGTAAACGGCATTGGCTACCGCCGGCATGATGGGCAGCAGTGGTCCCTGGCCCACTTCTTTCGCCCCGAAAGGGCCCTGTGGGTCGGGCTCCTCGACGAGCTCAGTGAAGACTTCGGGCATGTCGAGAGAAGTCGGACTCTTGTATTCGAGGATGGATGGGAACTTGTGCACGAGGGCGTGCGAAAGTTTCTTCGGCAATCGCCGAAATTCCTGTTCCTCCATGAGCGCTTCGCCGAGCCCCATGTAAACGCTGCCTTCGATTTGGCCGCGCACAAGCGTTGGATTCAGAGCGCGCCCGATGTCGTGGGCGATCCAGATCTTCGGCACGGTAATCCAACCGGTGACTGGATTGACGGCGACTTCGACCACGGCGGCGGTGTACGAATAGGTCGGCGAGGGGCCAACTCCGCCACCTTTGTATAACGCGGCAGATTTCGGTGGAGTGTAAGAGCCTACAGTACCGATGGTGCCGAAACGAGCTTCGGCAAGGCACACCGCTTCCTGGAATGTGACGCTGTTTTCGGGAGCGGCGGAATCGAAGACGCGCTTCCCGGCGAAACGTAGGCGCTCTGGCGGAACTCCGACGCGCTCCGCGACGGCTTCCGCCAGCAAGGATTTGGCGCGCTCGGCAGCTTGCAGCGCGGCGTTGCCGGCCATGATGGTTACGCGGCTGGAATACGAGCCGAGGTCGACCGGGCCGAGGTCGGTGTCACCCGTGTACAGGCGAATGTCGAAGGTGTCGAGGCCGAGAACCTCAGCGACGATGGAAGCGAGGACATCGTCGGAGCCCTGACCGATTTCCGTGGCGCCACAGAAGAGCGTCACGCCGCCGCCGCGATCGAATTTTAGTTGCACTCCAGAATGCGGCATCTTGTTCCAGTAGATCGGCAGGCCTGCGCCGGTGAGATAGGCGGAGCACGCAAGGCCAATACCGCGGCCCTCAGGAAGTTTGCGGAATTTGTCGCGCCAGCCAGAGGATTTCACTATGCGGCGAATGCATTCGGCGAGGTTCACGGTGCTGAGGCGGAAAAAATTTGCGGTGACTCTGTTGGACGATTCCGCGATGCGCAGACGCAAGTCGGCGGGATCGATTTGCAGTTTCTCCGCGATTTTGTCGAGCTGCACTTCCTGGCCGAAACGGGGTTGCACTGTCCCGTGGCCGCGCTTCGGCCCGCAGGGCGGTTTGTTGGTGAAGGTGCGGCAGCCTTGGAAGCGATAGCGCGGCACATGATACGTGGTTGTTTGCAACGCGCCAGTGTAGAACGTGCTGGCCACACCATAAGAGCCGTAGGCGCCGCCGTCGATTAATGTCTGCAGATGCATAGCGGTGAGGCTGCCGTCCTTTTTTACGCCGGTCTTGAAATTCATCAGGACAGGATGGCGGCCGCGATGACAGTAAAAGACTTCTTCGCGCGTGAGACAGATCTTTACGGGACGGTCGAGCAGGAGCGCGGCTTTCGCGACGACGATTTCGTGATTGAAGGGATCGCTTTTGCCGCCGAAGCCGCCGCCGTTCGGCGTGGCGATAACCCGAATGTGCGCGGGCGGCATCTCCAGGACTTTGGCGAGAGCGCGATGGAGATAGTGGGGAGTTTGCGTGCTGGTCCAGATAGTGAGTTTGCCGTCGGGATCTTTGGTAGCGACGGAGGCGTGTTGCTCGATGGGCAGATGCGTGCTGCCTTGATAGAAAAAAGTGTCTTCGAAGATTTCGTCGGCTTCGGCGAAGCCTTGATCGACGTTGCCGAACTCCAGCGCGACGCGCTTGTGGATGTTGCCTTCATCGCCGTAGTCGTGGATGCGGGGAGTCGGAGTGGCGAGAGCTTCTTCGGGGTCGGAGATCGTGGTGAGGAGTTCGTAGTCGACCTGGATCAGGTCGAGGCCCTCGAAGGCGATCAATTCTTCGCGAGCGATTACCGCGGCGACAGGGTCGCCGACGTGGCGGACATGGTCGAGGCAAAGGGCTTGCTCATCCTGGCTGACCGGCAGAATGCCGTATTCGATGGGGAGATCTTTGCCGGTGAGGACGAGGTAGACACCGGGGTAAGCGGCAGCGCGCGAGATGTCGATGCTGCGAATGCGGGCGTGCGGGTGCGGGGAGCGCAGGAGTTTGCAGTGCGCCATACGAGGAAGGGAAATGTCATCAGCGAAGCGCGTTTGACCGGTAACTTTCGCGCGCGCGTCTACGCGTCGGCGCGGCCGGCCGATTACGCGGAGATCTCCCTCGTTTCCGTTGGATTTTGTCTCTGGAGGATCTGTTGGCTGCGGCATAGACGCTCCTGATTGTGCGCGCGAGATTCAGGCCGATTTGTTGTGACTGGCGATTTCGAGGACGGCGGCTTCCACGGCTTCGAAGATTTGGAGATAGCCGGTGCAGCGGCAGAGATTGCCGGAGAGAGCTTCGCGGATTTGATCGCGCGTCGGGTGCGGATTCTGGTCGAGCAGGGCTTTCGCTGTGACGAGGATTGCTGGAGTGCAGTAGCCGCATTGAGCGGCGCCGAGGTCGGCAAAGGCTTCTTGCAGAGGATGAAGCTGACCGTCAGAGCCGAGTCCTTCGACTGTCAGGACATCTCTTCCGCTGCATTCGAGAGCAAGAAGCAGGCAAGAGAGAACTGGTTTGCCATCGAGTAGGACAGCGCAGGCGCCGCATTCGCCGAGTTCGCAACCGTGTTTCGTGCCGGTGTGGTTCAGATCTTCGCGCAGGACTTCGAGTAGCGTTTTGTAGGGAGCGAAAGAGACGTCGGTTTGCTCGCCGTTTAGTGTGAAGCGAAGTTGGGCCGTTCTCTGGGATGCGGGAGAAATAGTCACCATTGTTGAGAACCTCTTTTGGAGAGTTTCTTGGCGGAATTGACTGTGCTTCGAGAAAGGGCCACTTTCGCGGCAGCAGGGATCTCGCGGCTGCGCCGGAGCGTGCTTTTGTTGGATACAGTCAAGATTGGCTGCGTCACAGTCAACCGGGCTAAAGCCCGGCGGCTGCACAGACCGCGGATTAAATAGGTTGCGAAGTTTTCGGCTAACTGTTCGGTGTTTAGCGGGCCCTGGGGGTTAAACCATGCGATGGTGGAATTTAGCGCGCCCAGGATAGCGCGGGCAGCCAGGGCCGGATCGGCATGGAGGAATTCGCCGGAGCGAATGCCCGCGGCGATCAGGCGGCGCACGCCATGTTCGTAGCGGTCGCGCTTGGCGAGCAGGAGCTTTTGTAAATGCCGAGGAATCGTGCTGGTCAGAAGGTGCGCGGCGGAGCCTTCGACTTCGTCAAGGACGCAATGCAGGTGAAAGGCGATGATGGAGCGGAGTTTTTCGCTTGCGGTGGCCTTTGCGCGTCGCGTCTTTTCGAGATTAGCGATCAGGCGATCGAGTGCGCTGTCTTGGCAGAAAAAAAGGATTTCGTCTTTGCCGCGGAAATAGTTGTAAAGGTTAGCAGGGGAGAGATCGGCGGCAGCCGCGATTTCGCGCATGCCGGTTTCGGCGAAGCCGCGGGTGCGGAATTCGCGCCCGGCGGCGCGGAGGATTTCGAGTCGGCGCGCTTCGTAGCGACGTTGCAGGCGGGAGCTACGCATGAGGATAGGATGGCACTGGACAGTGTCGGTGTCAATGACAACTGAACCTGCGTTCAGATTATGAACAAGTGTTCGTGCTCAACTTGTGGTACTTGATCTAGCGCTATCGGACCCGGAACCTCGTACGTCTCAAAAGGAGGCCAATAAGCAAAGATAGAGTTGGGCTTGCATAATCGCTCCGCTCCGGAAAATTTAGCCGTGGCGCTACTTTACTGTGCCGTTGTATGCCGTTACATGCTGCCGGGATTCCCCTAAACCCTCAATTCCCAGATCCACGACATCACCAGGCCGCAGATACACCGGTGGATTCATTCCTAGACCGACTCCTGCCGGCGTTCCGGTACTAATCACGTCCCCGGGAAGAAGCGTCATGAACTCGCTCACGTAAGAAACCAGCGTAGCCACGTCAAAGATCATATTTGCGGTGGAGCTGTTCTGCCGCATCTCTCCGTTCACTTTTAGCCATATCTTGAGATGGCCGACATTCGGAATCTCGTCTGGGGTTGCGAGGAACGGACCCAGGGGAGCAAATGTGTCTGCACTCTTTCCCTTTACCCATTGTCCACCCCGCTCCAGCTGAAAATGGCGCTCCGAATAATCATTGTGCAGGGCAAAACCTGCGACGTACTCGAGAGCCTTTTCCTTGGGCACGTACGAGGCCTGTTTTCCAATGACGACCGCCAACTCTACCTCCCAGTCCACTTTGGTCGCGTTGCGGGGCATTACTAAGGCATCATTCGGCCCTACCAGTGCCGTCGTCGCTTTAAAGAAGAGAACCGGTTCTTTCGGCGCTTCCGCCTTTGTCTCCGCCGCGTGGTCCCGGTAATTGAGTCCAATGCAGATAATCTTGCTCGGCCGGCAAATTGGGGCTCCTAAACGTACGGAGGACGGTACGCGCGGGGCGGACGACGCATTCCTGCGAAGCCAGGAATCCAGCTCCGCCAAACCGCCCTTTTCAAAAAAGGCCTCATCGTAGTCAGAGCCAATTCCAGACACATCGATGCGACTGCCATCTTGCAACAGCACGCCGGGCTTTTCTTGACCACGTCCACCAAATCGAATCAGTTTCATTGTGTCGACTCTCCTGAATCGCTTTCGCGCTCGATATTTTCTCGGACTTCTCAAGCATTTGAAACACTGCACGGCGTGAGCCGGCATTCACAGCAACGAGTTGTCCGGAACGACGGCGTGCCGGGCGCTCGTCCGCAAAAGGCACACTTTTTTCTTCGCCTCAGAGTAGCCAAGTCGCTTGACTCGCGCTAGAGCCCAGTGAATCTATGCCTGAATCGTACGCAGCACTTCTTGGAGCGTTTGGCAGACTTCTGCGATCTGCTCGTTCGTGATTCTGTTGAAAAACGGCAGCGCGAGCGTGCGTCGCGCGATGAACTCGGTATGGGTGAGATCCATCGAGCGATGAAGTTGAGTACTGTAGGCAGGCTGCAGGTGAATCGGTGCAAAGTATCTCCCGCAGGCGATGCCGCGGGCGGCCATTTCCTCCAAAACCTTGTCGCGCCGCGAAGCAGATTCCCCGCAAAAGCGAATAACGTATACAAACCAACTGATTCGGCAGCGAGGCAGCGTGATTGGGGGCAATTCGAAGTCGGGATGGTTGTCCAATCGTCGTTGGTATTCGCGGGCAACGACTTCGCGCCTCTCGAGGATTGGAGCAATCCGTTTGAGCTGTTCAATCCCGAGAGCGCAATTCATTTCGGAGATCCGGTAGTTGTAGCCCAGCTCTTCGTGTTCGAGAGACTCGCCGGTTGCGCTGCGGCCCTGATTTCGCAGTTTTTTGGCAAGCGCCGCGATCTTTGGGTTGTTTGTGACAATCATGCCGCCTTCACCGGCAGTGATCTGTTTATTCGGGTAGAACCCGAAGACACCCGCATCTCCAAACGAGCCAACTTTGCGGCCGTTGTATTCGGCGCCAATCGCTTCGCAGGCGTCTTCAATCACGAAAAGTCGATGGCGGCTGGCGATTTCCAGAATTTCGGGAAGCGCTGCCGGAACCCCGAAGGTATGCACCACAATAATCGCGCGAGTCCGCGGCGTAACCGCTTCCTCTATCTTGCAGGAATCCAGATTCAGCGTGTACGGGTCGATATCCACGAAGACAGGCGTTGCTTTCTCATAACGCAGCGCATTGGCGACAGCGATGAACGCGAACGAGGGAACGATAACCTCGTCGCCTTCTGCGATGCCGAGCGCGCGAATACAGAGGTGCAGGCCGCTCGTTCCAGAATTGGTGGCAATGGCGTGGGAGGTCCCGATATAACGCACCATCGCCTCCTCAAACTCTTCCAGCTTAGGGCCGAGGCTGAGGCGGGAGGTGCGGAGTACCCCGCTAACAGCTTCAATTTCCGCTTCGGTCACGTCAGGAGCAGAAAGAGGGATTTTCATCGCTGGCGTTCACGAGCGTCGGCGGATCCGACAAACAGTAACGGTGCGTGGCGCTTCATCAAGAGTTCCTGGGAAAGCGGCACTGTCGTCAGGACCTGGACAATTTTTTCGGAAGCGCAACCGTCGCCATAGGGATTCGTCATGCCGCGTAGAGAATTTCGGAACTCGGCACCTCTTGCGGTGCCGATCGCTTCCAGAATCGCGCCGACATCGGCTGCGGCGTCGATGATGTTTCTCGCGCGCTCTCGTCCCTGCTGGCGCAGGCCGACATTGACGGTCGGGAGAGCAAAGGAAGGCGTCTCCATGATCCCGCTACTCGAGTTTCCAAGGAAAAGATTAGCGTGGCGGAGAAGGCTCCAGTACGTGAGCGCATCGAGATTGATAAAAACATGGGAATTTGTTCGCGAGGCTACAAAGGAGCGAGTGCGCTCGATCAGTTCTCGACTTCCTGCGTCGGCGTTCGGGTAGCAAAACAATATCTGGTCTGGGAGCGCGTCGAGCGCCCCGAAGAGCGCATTCGCTTCCCCGATCGTGTCGCGCGCGATGGTGACCGGGTGATAGGCCACCACGACGAAGTTGTCCAGTGCGATTCCCAGGTGTGCTTCGAGGTGCTGGCGCGTGTGAAGCGCGCCGCGCCGCAGATGGTCCAGCGACGGTGCGCCAGCGCGATGCACACGCCACTCCTCCTCGTCTAGGGCGATGATCCGCCGCCTCGCCTCGTAGGTGGAAGTAAAATGAACGTGGCTCATTTTCGTTAGCGCGTTGCGCACGGCGTCATCAATCGCTCCTTCGCTGATTTCTCCGCCCTCGATATGCGCAACGGGAATCCGCAGGGCCAGTGCGACGGAGGCAGGAGCTAGCATCTCGTAACGATCGGCAATCAGAAGGAGAATATCGGGCCGCATCTGGCCCAGGCAATCCGCAAGACTCAGCGTGGCTACGCCGATGGTTTTGGCCATGCCGACATCGGAATCCGAACTCAGCAAACATTCGATCTCCGCGGCGATCGGAAATCCATCCTGTTCAATGTGGCGGATGGTGCGGCCGAATTCCGGAGCAAGATGCGACCCCAGAACGATCAGCTTCAAATCCACTTGGGGATGAGCGGACAGGTCACGCAGCGGCCAGTACAGGTGGCTGTAGTCGGCGCGAGACGTGGTGATGACAGCGATTTTGCGTTTCAAGTTCTTCTCAGAGATAGATCTAAGTGTCCAAGCAACAGTTCGCTCGGTTTGTATTCGGGAATGAGTCTGCTGACCTCAGCGAGCAGCGCCGCAAGGTTCCGCTGCTGAACGCTCTCCGAGATGCGGTTAAGTGACGCTTCCAGGGCTTCCGAATCCATCTGGAGACCCTTCACTCGGTGAAGCCTCTCATCGCTTGTCGCTGTAAGTATTTCCGTCTCGGAGACAAAGTCTTCTTCCAGTTTGTCGCCTGGGCGCAGCCCTGTAAAAACAATCTCGATGTCGCGAGATGTTTGTTGACTCGCCTCATGGATCATTCGCTTGGCAAAAGCGAGAATTTCCACCGGTTCGTTCATTCTGGGGACGAAAATGCTTCCCGATTCGTCTAATGCGGTTGCGGCCAGTATCAGGTCAACGGTCTCGTTCAGCGTCAGGAAATATCGGCGCGCCTCGGGGTGCGTCACGGTCACAGGTCCTCCGTCCTCGACCTGCCGTTGAAACAAAGGCCCCACGCTGCCATGCGAGCCCAAAACGTTGCCCAGCCGCACGACATTCGTCTTGGTCTTTGAGCCGCTCATTCCGATTAACGCCAGCTCTGCAATCCGTTTCGACGCGCCCATGATGCTGCGAGGATTCACGGCCTTGTCCGTGGAAATCATAACTAGGCGCTCCGCTTCGAATCGGATCGCAGCCTTTGCCAACTCCCAGGTGCCGATCGCGTTGTTGCGAACCACAGCGATGGAATTTGATTCCATCAAAGGCACATGCTTGAAGGCCGCCGCGTGGTAAATGGCTTCTGGATGATATCTTTCAAAAATTTCCCTCAATAGGGGTTTGTCAAGGATATCGCCCAAGATGGCGGCGCAGTTTGCCATGCCAGCGGCCGCGAGCCGCATGCTGATTTCGTAGAGATTCTGCTCCGAATGATCGAGAAGAATCAGGAAACGGGGATGCGTTAGGGCGAGCGCCTCCGTCAGCGCGGAGCCGATATACCCGCCTGCCCCTGTCACCAGGATGGTCTTACCGATGTTCTTGCTGTCGAGTGAAGGTGCGTTCACGTCAGGATCTGGCTTGCCTCGTAGTTGTGAATGTGGGCATGAGTCAATTCAACTGGGATTAACTCGCACGCGGCAAAAATCCGAGGCCATCTTCAGAACTTCCTTTCGCTCGAGAGCGCTGATTAAGCCTCTTCCGACGCCATCCCTTGGCAATAATACCTAACTTCCGCAGACCACCACACCCCCATGAACTCTTCGTGCTGGGTGCGACGTGTGCGGACTAAAGGCACAGGCAGCAACGCCTGTACTACAGCGGGAACAGCTTGGCAGCGGTGTCGTACAGGATTTGGCGCTTGGCTTTTTCGCTCAGCCGGAGCGCGTTGAATTTTTCGATGTTGCCCTTGATTTCGGGGACGCCCGGGCCCGGCCAGTCGGTTCCCCACAGGACTTTGTCGGCGATTTCTTCGATGCGCGGGAAATACTCGAGGAGTTTTTGCGGCGGGATGCCGGAAATGTCCATGTGCATGTTTTTGTGGCGGCGCACGAGGAAGAAGGCCTCGTTCATCCAAAGCGGGCGGCCGCCGTGGGCGAGGATGACAACGAGATTGGGGTAGTCGATGCAAACATCGTCGCAAAGCATCGGCTGCGCGTGAAGGTTTCTGGCGCCGGGAAAGATGGAAGTGCCGGTGTGAATCATCACGGGCAAGTGGTTAGCTTGCGCCCGTTCATAGACCGCGGCCAGGCCGCGATCGCCCCTCATGTATCCGTTGGGCGAGAGAACTTGGTGTGAGGGATGCAGCTTGAGAGCGCGGATGCCGAGCTTGGCGATGCGATCGACTTCGGCGCCCGGATCAGAGACGGTGCTAGGCAGGACGCTGCCGAAGGCGATGAGTCGATCCGGCGCAGCCTTGCAATAGTTTGCGCTCCAGTCATTCACTTCAGGCGTGAAGCCGATGATTTCCGGTGCGACGTAATTAATGAGGCCCGCGCGCTCGATGCCGAGCGTGTCTAGAAGTGCGAGAAACGCTTTCGGATCCGCGCAATAGCGCTCGACGTCGGTATAGTCCTTGCGGCCGCGCTTGATCAAGTCGAGCGCGTGCGGCTTCATCATGTGAAAGGGCATGATGTGGACGTGAATGTCGATGATGGGCTGGTTGGATGCGGGCACGTGTCAGCTCAGTTGAAGCGCACGTACTGAAAGTCGAGCGGCCTGCCGTTGATGCCTTTGACCGGCGGAGCAATCCAGTTGGCAAATTTGCCCAGCTCGGTGACGCGGCCGCTCATCAGCGATTGCACATACTTATAGTCCTCGGGACTGGGCAGCCACTTAAACTCATGTGCCTTCCATTGTTCTTCGGTAAGAATTTCTCCGGTCGTACTGATGAAGTGTCCGGCGAAGTTGCCGATTTCGCGATGAAAGCCCTTGTGCGGCAGCGTCAAGCGGAAGGGAATTCCAGCTTCGTCGATCACGCGTTGCCAGCGGTTGACGCCGGCCTGGATTTCTTCGATGTAGTCGTCGCGCAGTCGCTCGTTTAGCGCGGTCAACGCGGAGACTTGCTTGGTGACGATCTTATCGCCGACGACTTCGGAGACGGGATAGGCCGCGTCCTGCAGAATGTGATCGTCTTCGAGCTTGGTTTCGCGGAAGCGGCCCTTCAATCCACTGGTGTAGTAGTTGGCCGCATTCGAGGAAACGTCGGAGCCATAAAGGTCGAGCGTAACGCTGTAATGGAAATTGAGATAGCGCTGAATGGTTTGCAGATCGATTACGCCGAGCGCGCGCACATCCGCGGGAGCGTCGACTTTGTTTTCCTTCATGACTTCGCAGGTGCGCTGAATAATGCGGCTCACGCCACTTTCTCCGACGAACATGTGATGCGCTTCTTCGGTGAGCATGAACCGGCAGGTGCGTGCGAGAGGATCGAAACCGGATTCAGCGAGCGCGCAGAGTTGAAATTTCCCGTCGCGATCGGTGAAGAACGTAAACATGTAGAAGGCCAGCCAGTCGGGTGTAGGTTCGTTGAAAGCGCCAAGAATGCGCGGATTGTCAGTGTCGCCGGAGCGGCGCGCGAGCAGTGATTCGGCTTCTTCCCGGCCATCGCGGCCAAAATACCGGTGCAGCAGGTAGACCATGGCCCAGAGGTGGCGGCCCTCTTCAACGTTGACCTGGAAAATGTTGCGCAGGTCGTAAAGCGAAGGGCACGAGAGGCCTAGCATCTTCTGCTGCTCAACGGAGGCGGGTTCCGTGTCGCCCTGCGTGACCACGATGCGCCGGAGAATGGACCGATATTCGCCGGGCACGTCTTGCCACGCCGGCTGACCCTTGTGCATGCCGAAATTGACCTGGCGTTTTTCATCGCGGGGCTGGAGAAAGATCCCCCAGCGATATTCGGGCATTTTCACGTAATCGAATTGCGCCCAGCCATCGGGTTCAACGCTAATGGCCGTCCGGAGATACACCTCGAAATTGTGGCTCTCATTCGGCCCCATGTCGTACCACCAGCTGAGATAGGCGGGCTGCCAGTGTTCGAGCGCGCGCTGAAGAACACGGTCGCGGCCCAGGTCGACGTTGTTCGGAATCTTTTCGGTGTAATCAATCATCGCTTGCTCCTGCGGATTGGTCCGAGATAATTCAGACTCGTTCCCAAGTAAATTTCACGGGCGCGCCAGTTCCGTAGACTTTCAGCGCGCCATTCGCCCCTACCGCGTTAGGGCGAATAAAAATCCAGTTTTGCCACGCGGAGAGGCGGCCGAAGATGCGAGTCTCGAGCGTCTCGTTGGCGCCGAAGCGGAGGTTAGCTTCGAGACCAGTGAGCGCATCAGGAGATTGCGCCGCGCGCGACTCGATGGCCTGGCGAAGTTCGTCTTCCCAGTCGAGATCGTCCGGAGCAGATGTAACCAGGCCGGCCTCGAGGGCTTCTTTGGCTGATAACTTCTTGCCGATTTGCTGGCTCAGGGCGTTGATGGCCTCGGCGGACTGATTGAAACGCCCTTCGAGACGCGCGAGATGGTTGGTCATAGGGAGCGCGCCAAAATTTATTTCAGATAGCGCGATAGCGGCCGGTTCGCCTTCTTGCGCGTCACGCATGTAGACGCGATCGGCGGCTAAAGCCAGTTCGAACAGGGAACCGGCGAAACAGGAATTCGGCTCGACGATGGCGAAGAGAGAGCGCGAAGTAACGTCGATGCGCGCGAACGTTCGGCGGAGCATGCCGAGTACTTCGCGTATGAACCAGTTGTCCTGGTGGGCGAGAAGAAAGTCATCGGTGGCGAGGACAGCGTCGGGATTTCCTGTGGTTTTAAAGAGCCAGAGGCCGAGGTCTAGTTCGCTGGTGCGAAGAGTGAGAATGGCGTCGTCGAGCTCCCGAGCCATTTGCAGCGGCCACCAGTTAGCACCGGCAGCGAGCACTTTTTCCAACGTGTCTTCGGTTGCAAATTCTGGCGCTCGGACCGTGATCGTGGCTGTGCGTGCTTCGCGATTGTATTGAACATCGACAAATTTGTAGTGAAGACCGGTATCGTCGGCGGTGCGTTCGAGCTGCGTGAGAGTGACACCTTTCGCGTTTGCCGGCCGATCGCTTTGCTCGGCGAGTTGGCGCGCCCGCTCCTTGATGTGCTCTGCGAATTGCTGCGGCTTTACGACTTCGTCGACGAGGCGCCAGTCTTTCGCGCGCTGGCCGCGAACTCCGTCGGGATTGGTGCAGAAGATATCGGCGTGGTCGCGGCGAACTTTGCGCTTGTCAGTGACGCGCGTGAGGCCACCGGTGCCAGGGAGAACGCCGAGCAGCGGAAGCTCGGGAAGGCTCACCGCAGAGGAGCGATCATCGACGAGTACGATTTCGTCGCAGGCGAGAGCAAGTTCGTAGCCGCCGCCGGCTGTGGTGCCATTGAGCGCGGCGAGAAATTTTAGGCCGGAGTGGGCGCTGGCGTCTTCGATGCCGTTGCGCGTTTCGTTTGTAAATTTGCAGAAATTCACTTTCCAGGCATGCGAAGAGAGGCCAAGCATGTAAATGTTGGCCCCGGAACAGAAGATACGGTTCTTGGCGCTGGTGATGACGACGGACCGAATTTCGGGATGCTCAAAGCGAATGCGCTGCACAGCGTCATAGAGCTCGATGTCGACGCCGAGGTCATAGGAGTTGAGCTTAAGCTTATAGCCGGGCCGGATGCCTCCGTCTTCGGCGACGTCCATAGTGAGCGTGGCGACGGCGCCGTCGAAGGAAAGGCGCCAATGCTTGTAGCGCGACGGATCGGTACGAAAATCGATGGCGGTTGTGGTGGATTGAGCTTCTTGTGTTGCGGCGAGTTCCACTGTTCCTCCTGCTGACTACTGCGAAGCGGCGTCGATCGCTGCCTTTAGCTTGATGAAACTTTCGTCGACCGATTCACCTGAAGTGTCGACGATTGCGTCGGCTATGCGGTAGAGCGCCTCGCGGGATTCGAGAATCCGGCGGAGATCTTCCATAGCACGATCGCTGCCCGCCATGGCGCGGAAATCTCCTTGTGCGATTACGCGAGCCATATGCTCCTCAGGTCGCGCTTTGAGCCAGATGGTGTAGCAATGCGCCAGAAGATAATCGTAAGTTTCCTTTTCAGAGACGATGCCGCCGCCGACCGAGATGACGGCACGATCGGCCGCGCGAAGAACGCGTTCGAGAGTGCGCTTCTCAATGGCGCGATAACCGGATTGGCCGTAGAGAGAAAAAAGTTCGGCGAGCGGCATTCCAGTTTCTTTTTCGATTTCTTGGTCGAGTTCGATAAAGGGGAGTTTGCGTTCCGCGGCGAGCTTGGAACCGAGAGTGGATTTACCGGCGCCGCGTAAGCCAATCAACGCGATGCGAGCGAGTCGCACATTTTGCTCCAGGCCGAAGTCGCGCATCAGACGCGCGGCTGCTTCTTCGAGGCGATGGCTCGGGAGCCGCTCGATGAAACGCAAGATTGTTTGCTTATGTGAAGAGTCTTGCTGGCCCGCATACTCGCCGTTTTGGGTTACCGAAAAGAGCTCTTCAAGCGAGACGTTAAGAACGGTGGCGATGCGGCGCAGGAGAAGGATGGATATGTTGCCTTCGCCGGATTCCAGTTGTGCAAGGTGGCGTTCGGAGACGTCGGATTCGTGAGCGAGCGTTTTGCGGGTCATGCCGCGGCGGTTGCGCAGGTCGCGGACGCGGGCTCCAAGTGAGACGAGAAACTCTTCGCCAGAAACCTGAGGAGCACGATGGAAAGAAAGCTTGTCTTCAATGGAGGGGTGAGAAGCCACTGTCATCCTCAGGTGTGCATTATAATACATGCTCAAGAAGCTGAGCAATGATGATTTACGCATCTCTTTATTGGTTTCGCGCGATGTTTCCGTAAGCCGCGGTAGGTGAAGTGGTTAGTTGGAATAGCTTCGGTCGCACTCGGCCGGGTTGAATGTGCAGTATTGTGCTTGAGAATCTGAGGTGATCTGCGGTGCATTTTTTGCACCTGGTAAATTACCGCGAAATTGGCCGGTACTTTGGCCGCTCAACTTGCCATGGTCTATTCAGACCGGGCACTAATGGGTTAAATTCAGTGGGTTAAACGCTTAGTCTTACGGACGTTTTTGCTATGTTCTTGCAATCATGCGTGCATGAATAAACCGCACGAACTTCTGACTTCGTTCAAGGCTCGTTTCGGCGCAGATGCCTCTGTTTACAGAGCACCGGGGCGCGTGAATCTGATTGGCGAGCATACCGACTACAACGATGGGTTCGTGCTCCCTGCGGCGATAGGGTTTTCTTGCTGGGTGGGGATTGCGCCGCGGAATGACCGCAAGCTGGTCCTTTACTCCGAAAATTTTCGGGAAACGCGCGAAACGGACTTGACCCAGTTAGGAGTCCGCGGTTCGGGGCACTGGACGGACTATCCGCTGGGCGTTGCATGGGCGTTGCAGGAAGCGGGCTACCGGTTGCCCGCCGCGAACATTTATGTAGCCGGAGATGTACCAGTCGGAGCGGGACTGAGTTCTTCAGCAGCAATTGAGGTATCGACCGGGTACGCGCTGTTGTCATTGTTGAATGCGGGTCACGCGATCGATCGCACAAAGCTGGCGCTACTGTGCCAGCGCGCGGAGAACGAATTTGTGGGGATGCGCTGCGGGATTATGGATCAGTTCGTATCGTGCCAAGGGCGGACAGGCCATGCGCTCTTGCTGGATTGCCGGTCGCTCGAGTACCGAACGCTGAAACTGCCGCCGCAAGTGCGACTGGTGATCTGCAACACGATGGTGAAACACAAGCTGCAAGCGGGGGAATACAATGTGCGGCGCGCGGAGTGTGAGGATGCTGTGCGTAAGCTGGCCTCGGCGATGCCAGGAACACGGAGCTTGCGTGATGTGACGATGGAGCAGCTTATGCGGCATCGCGGCTTGCTGTCAGACACCCTTTATCGGCGCTCGCGGCACGTCATTACCGAGAATCAGCGCGTTGCTAAAGTCGCCGACACTTTCGAAACAGGTCAAATCGAAAAGCTGCGCGACGTGATGGCGGCATCGCACCGGAGTTTGCGCGACGAGTATGAGGTGAGCTGCCCGGAGCTGGATGCGATGGTTGAGATTGCAGCGCGGCAGCAGGGGGTTTACGGCGCGCGAATGACCGGCGGTGGTTTCGGCGGGTGCACGATTAATTTTGTCGACGCCGACCACGCCACGGAGTTTCAGCGGAGAGTTGCCGCGGAATACGAGTCGGCGATTGGCCTGCGACCGGACATCTATATTTGCGAGGCATCGCAAGGAGCGGAATTAGTGGAAGCGATGGCTGAAAACCTTCCGAAGGTGACCCGCTGAGCCACACTTACGCAAGACGGCGCGGTTTGTGAAACGCATGGACGCTTCGCTCTTGCAGGAAGTGCCACACCGCAGATTCAATCCACTCACGCGCGAATGGGTGCTCGTGTCACCGCATCGTACAAAGCGCCCGTGGCTCGGGAAAGTGGAGAAGCTCGCGGCATCGAATTTGCCCGCCTACGACCCGACTTGCTACTTGTGCCCAGGCAATGAACGCGTCGACGGCGCACGGAATCCTAAGTACAACAGCACATTTATTTTCGACAATGACTTCGCGGCGCTCTTGCCGGATGCGCCTGCTTTCGAAGCAGACGAAAGCGCCCTGCTGGTGGCGCGCTCGGAGCAGGGGATTTGCCGGGTCATGTGTTTTTCGCCGCGGCACGACTTGACGATTCCGCGGATGTCACTGGCCGAGATCGGTGAAGTCATCGGCTTGTGGAGCGCGGAATTCCGCCGCCTCGGAGACCTCGATTGGGTGCGCCACGTGCAAATTTTCGAGAACCGCGGGGCGTTGATGGGGGCAAGCAATCCGCATCCACACTGCCAGATTTGGGCAAATGCGTCTGTGCCGGACCTGCCGGGAAAAGAATTAATTTCGCTGCGGGCATATCGCGAAGCGAAAAACTCTTGTCTTCTCTGCGATTATTTGCACCTTGAGCTGCAGCGTGGCGAGCGCGTGATTTGTGAGAACGACGGGTTCGCGGTGGTGACTCCGTTCTGGGCGGTGTGGCCGTTCGAAACGATGCTGGTAAGCAAGCGGCACTTTGCGTCGATGGAAGAGCTCGCGGGCCGCGAGGCGGAATTGCTCGCCGATATTTTGCGGCGCATTACGATTCGCTACGACAATTTGTTTGAGACCTCGTTTCCCTATTCGATGGGGTTCCACCAGCGGCCCACGGATGGTCAGGCTTATCCGGAGTGGCATTTCCACGCGCATTATTTTCCGCCCCTTTTGCGGTCGGCCACAGTGCAGAAGTTTATGGTCGGCTACGAAATGCTGGGGAATCCGCAGCGGGACATCACGCCAGAGAGCGCGGCGAAGAGGTTGCGCGAGGTCCCGGAGACACATTATTTGGATCGGGTCTGAACCAAGGACGGAGAGGATCCCGTACAACTTCGGAGGGAGTATGCGGAAGACAAGTTTGCTGGCGCTGGCAGTTCTTCTTGTAAGCGGATTGGCCACCCGGGCCCAACAAGTTCGCTGGACGGAGAAAGAAGCGGCGGATTGGTATGCAAAACAGCCGTGGCTCGTGGGCAGCAACTACATTCCCGCGAACGCGATCAACGAGCTGGAGATGTGGCAGGCGGACACGTTTGATCCGAAGCGAATCGATACGGAGTTGGGATGGGCGGAAGCGATCGGGCTCAACACGATGCGCGTGTTTTTGCACGATTTGCCTTGGCAGCAAGACGCTGCGGGCTTCACGAGGCGCATGGACACTTTTCTCAAAATCGCGGCGAAGCACCACATCAAGCCGCTCTTTGTACTGTTTGATTCGTGCTGGGATACGCAGCCGCGGCTCGGCAAGCAGCATGCTCCCACCCCGGGCGTGCACAACTCCGGATGGGTGCAGAGCCCGGGCGCGAAGGCCCTGCAAGATCCTGCACAGTATCCGCGCCTTGAGGCCTACGTGAAGGGAGTGGTAGGAGCGTTTGCGAAAGATGATCGAGTGCTGGGATGGGACATTTGGAATGAGCCGGACAATGAGAACAGTGGGAGCTACCAGCATTTGGAGCCGAAGAACAAGAATGAGCTGGTGATTGCTCTCCTTCCGCAAGCTTTCGCCTGGGCGCGGGCTGCGCATCCCACGCAACCGTTGACGAGCGGAGTTTGGAAAGGCGACTGGTCGGTTGCCGAGAAGCTCGAACCCGCGGCCAAGATTCAGATTGAAATGTCTGACGTGATTTCGTTCCACAGTTACGACAAGCCGGAAGTATTTGAGAAACGGGTGCTTTCCCTGCAGCAGTATCGCCGGCCGATTTTGTGCACGGAGTACATGGCGCGGGGGAACGCGAGCACGTTTCAGGGCACCCTTCCGATCGCAAAGAAATACAACGTAGCGGCGATCAATTGGGGCCTGGTAGCGGGGAAGACGCAGACCTATTTGCCATGGGACTCCTGGCACCATCCATATACAGACCGCGAGCCGACGGTCTGGTTTCATGAAATATTTCGCACCGACGGGACACCATACAACGCGGAGGAGACTGCTTTCATCAAGCAGATGACGGGACGAGGCAGCGTCGCGGCACACTAGGAATTGTTCGCTGCCCGGATCAGTAGAAGACCAGCAAGCGATCACTAATACCAAATCGGCAAACGATCAGAGAAACGTACGAAGGCTGTCTCGATCTCGCTCCGTTCATAATCTCGCATAAACATGTCATTCCGAGGGCAGTGTTTGCCCGAGGAACCTGCTTTTTCTCCGCCTCCAGTAACGAACGAAGCTCGCACCGAAATTAACGGGCCGCCGAGATCGGAATGATAGAAGGTCGTTCTTCTTGCGGAAGCGCGACGCCGTCGCGGAACGTAACGACCCTGCCAGAGTTGGCTGGAACGCGGTCGCCGGGCACGAGGATACCCACCAAATTCAGCGGGTCCGCAGCGGAAACCGTGACGACTTCGCCGCTCGACTGCTGCCTACGCATCGCGCGTAGCGACTCCACCGCCACCGGCAGAGCGAACTGCTCCCCCAGGAAGCCGCTGACGAAGCGCCCCCCGCGGATTTCGCCACGGTCCTCAAGGCGCCGAAGCGTGATCAGCACTTCGCGCCACTTGGGCAGGATGGCCTCGCGAGTGAGCACTTCACGGAAAACGATTCCATAGCGCCTGAGCAGCATCCAGCAAATCGCTTCGAGAGCGACATTGCGATCCGCAGTTTCGCCGGAATAGAGAAGCGACCAGCGCCCCGTACTATGGCGCGGTCTCGCGGAACGGCCGCTGCCTTGCCCGGCGCGTCGCTTTGGATCGATCAGCGCGCGCAAATTATCGAAGCCATCGGCGGTCAGCAAGCCCGCCGCCACCAATTCCCACAGAGCTGTTTCCACTTCAGACTTTAACTTCCCCGTTCCGCGCACAATATCAGCGAAGAAAGACGCGCCGCGTTGCCGCAAGAACTGAAGCACGGCTCCAGCATCGGGGCTCAAGCTGGAAGCCTCAGCATCACCGGCTTCCCGCCGCGGAATCATCCACTCAGATTCGTCACGCGCAAAAAACGTGATCGGCGCCACGCTGCTCGGCACGACGCGGCGCTTTCCGTCGCTCGGCAATTCCAACGTCGCGGGATGCGGCGAGAGCCGGCCCCAGCCGACCGCGCCGGTGAGGCAAAGCTGGTCCAGTTCCTTGGGATCGTAGTTGGCAACGCGCCGCGCCAGCATTTGGCGTTCCCACGAATTTGCCGGCGCCTCAAACCCTTGCAGCTGACGCAGCGCTTCCAGCAGCCCGCGCTCGCCGAGCAATTGCGTGCTCGGCGCGATGTGCTGCCACCGCAGCAGCCAATTCATGAATTGCGCCGCGGTCACGGACTCGACTTGCTTCCTAAGCTGTCCGAGAGTGAGCCGATGGATGCGCGCGAGTAGCCGCCGCTCGCACCATTCCGTTTCGCTGCCCGCGGGATCGGTGAACTTTCCGCGGAGAATGACGCCACTGGTCTCCAGGCGAAGCATCGCTCTCTCAACGTCCGAAGACGAGATGCCGAGCACAGAAGTTAACTGTGTCGCAGCGATCGGGCCAGCATGTGCCATCCAGCCAGTCACCATAGCGAGCTGCGCATCTTCCGTGGAGGTTTCACCAGAGGACAGCTCCGGAAGCGCAATATCGAAAACTGCGGATGGGAAAATTGTGCGGAAGCCATTGGCCCGTTCTGCCGCCACCCAATAGGTTGCGTCGTTGAATCGGGCGAGGCCCGCGCGCTGTTGCCCCACCAATTGTTCAAAGTGCGAAGTCCACAGCGGCACAGACTCCGCCAATTTCGCCTGCAAAGCGTTAGCGGTTTGCTCCGCACCGTTGCCAAGCACAGGTATAGCAACCAACGATAGCAGTGCATCGTGCAGCTCTTCCGCGTCACGAACGTCTGGCCATGCGTCATCGCGAACGCTCGCGATGGCTGCGGGATCGAGGCGGCCAATCTCGGACAAAACCGTTTCAGGAAGCACCCGGCGCATTTCGACAGCGCGCGCGCGACGCTCCTCGAGCGGCGCATCATCGAGATACGCGTACGGATTCGCGTTCAAGATCTCGTGCGAAAACTGCGATGGCACCGGCGTATCCACGGCGATGCAGCGAATGCGCCCCTCGCCCATATCAGTCAACACGCGCTGGAGTCCCTCGATGTCCAATGCTTCAGTGAGCACATCCTTCATCGTTTCGCGAATCAGCGGGTGATCGGACAAAACGATTTCGCCCTCGAGATTTTCCGGACAAGCGAGCGCCTCGGGAAACACCGCAGCAAGCAAGTCATCAGCCCGCATGCGCTGAATATTGGGCGGCACCTTTTTGCCCCCGCGAAAACGGAGAAGCGCCAGCGAGCGGCCCGCATCCCATCGCCACCGAGTGGTAAAGAGCGGGGAAGGCATCGCGGCCTGCTCAAGCACATGCTGCACAGAATTGGGATGCAGGAAATGGAAGACGTCAGCGAGCGGAAAGCTGTGCTGCTCGCTCAGAGAAATGTTCAGGCCATTGTCGGTGGCAGCGGCTTGCAGCTCGAAATTGAAGGAGCGGCAGAAACGTTTGCGAAGCGCGAGCCCCCAGGCTTTGTTGATGCGAGCGCCAAATGGGGCGTGGATGATGAGCTGCATCCCGCCGCTCTCGTCGAAGAAGCGCTCGGCGATGACCGTTTTTTGCGTGGGAATGGCGCCGAGCACCGCGCGTCCGGCGGCGACATACTCCGCGGCCTGTTCAGCTCCAGGCTGATCTAACCCGCATTCGGCTTTTAGCCAATTCACGGCCTCCGCAAAATCGGTTCGATCCTGCGTCTCTAGCCCCGCTAAAGCGCGCGGAACGAGCGAACTGATCTGTTCTCGCAACTCCGCGACATGTGCAGACAGCTCATCAGTACGAGCGGGAGCCTCGCCGCGCCAGAAAGGCACGCTGGGAGCCGCCCCTTGCGCATCTTCGACAAGCACGCTGCCGGATGTAACACGGCGAATGCGCCAGGAAGTATTTCCCAGCAGAATGATGTCGCCCGCCAGACTTTCCACGGCGAAGTCTTCGTCCACCGTACCCACGGTGATGCCCTCCGGTTGCGCGACAACGGAATAGAGCGAATTCTCGGGAATTGCGCCGCCGCTCGTGATGGCCGCAAGTCGTGCACCGCGCCGTGGCCGCAGAACATGGTTGACTCGGTCGCGATGCAGATACGCAGCATAGCGGCCCCGCTGGCTGGCGATTCCCTCGGAGAGCATCTCAACGATTTCGTCGAAACCCTTCCGCTCGAGATTGCGGTAGGGATAAGCGCGTCGCACGGATTCATACAGAGCGTCCTCCGGCCAGTCCTCAGCCGCGCACATCGCTACGATTTGCTGGGCCAGAATGTCCATCGGCGAATCCGGAATGACGATGCGATCCAGATCGCCCAGGCGTATCGCGCGAACCAGCGCCGCGTTCTCGATAAGATCGTCGCGCGTCGTGGCAAAGAGGCGCCCTTTCGGAATCGCTCCGCGCCAGTGGCCTGCGCGCCCAATGCGCTGGAGACCGACGGAAATCGAACGCGGCGAGCCGATCTGGCAGACCAGATCGACGCTCCCGATATCGATTCCAAGTTCCAGCGAGGCGGTCGCGACGAGAGCGCGGATTTCTCCAGCTTTAAGTTTGCGTTCGGCGTTGAGGCGCAGCTTGCGAGAAAGGCTTCCGTGATGCGCCGCAACAGCGTCGCGTCCCAGTCGTTCCGCAAGATGGTGCGCGACGCGTTCGGCCAGCCGGCGCGTATTGACGAAGATGAGCGTGGAGGAATGCTGGTTCGCGAGCTGTGCAAGGCGATCGTAGATTTCCCCCCACATTTCGTTGGAAGCCACAGGACCGAGTTCGCTCGAAGGTACTTCGACGGCAAGATCCATCTGCCGCCGGTGGCCGATCTGCACGATGACCGGATCGCTGCTATCAGATCCGGTCAAGAAATGAGCCACGGTCTCGATCGGCTTTTGGGTGGCGGAGAGGCCGATGCGAGTGAGGCGCTTGCCAGTGAGCTGGTTCAGCCGCTCTAAAGAAAGAGCTAGATGCGCGCCGCGTTTGTCATCAGCGACAGCGTGAATTTCATCGACAATGACGGTTTCAACGGATGTGAGGATCTCCCGGCTCTTCGCCGCGGTGAGGAGGATGTACAGCGATTCGGGCGTAGTGACCAGGATGTGCGGCGGCCTCGCGAGCATCGCGCGGCGCTCGTGAGCAAGAGTGTCGCCGGTGCGCACCGCGGTGCGTACCTCCGGCATGAGCATGCCGCGCTCTCCCGCGAGCTGAAAGATTTCGCCAAGCGGCGTCTCCAGGTTTTTCTGAATATCGTTGCTCAGCGCCTTGAGCGGCGAGACGTAAAGCACTTCGGTGCGGTCGGTCAGGTTCCCGGCGAGAGCTTTCCGGACGAGCCGGTCGATGCAGATGAGAAATGCCGCGAGAGTTTTTCCAGAGCCGGTAGGCGCCGAGATCAGCGTGGTCTTGCCGGCCAGGATATGCGGCCAGCCCTGCGCTTGTGGCTCGGTTGGAGTGCCAAAGCGCCGGACAAACCATTCCTGGACCAGTGGGTGCGCCCATTCGAGGCCAGTTAATACAGGTAGCGGTGGCAAGGCAGTCATTGGGGGGAGTCCTTCAATTATAAGCGATTATCCGCGCTTCCGCTTTCCGCGAATCGGCCATTGGTTTTGCAGTCCAAGGAGAATAGAATCGCGCGACTCAATTCATTAGACGAAGGAAAACCGCGAAGGATGACGACGAAACTTCTGGGGATTGATGTTGGAACGGGTGGGACTCGTGCCGTGCTGCTCGAAGAGGCGGGGCGAGTGTTGGGCTCGGCGACGGCCGAGCACGCGCCTATGGTATCGCCGCAATTGGGCTGGGCGGAACAGGACCCCCGCGATTGGTGGCGAGCCGCTTGTGTGGCGATTGCGGAATGCTTGTCCAAGGCGAGCACCGACGCAGGCGAGATCGCTGCGATGGGCCTTAGCGGGCAGATGCACGGCCTGGTGCTACTGGACGCCGCGGGAGAAGTGGTGCGCCCTGCCCCGATCTGGTGCGACCAGAGGACGGAAGAGGAATGCCGGGCCATTACCGAGCAAGTGGGAGCGAAGCGTCTCATTGATCTCGTCGCGAATCCGGCGCTGACCGGATTTACGCTGCCGAAGATTTGGTGGGTGCGCGCGCATGAGCCGGAGCTTTGGTCGCGCGTGCGTTCGATCATGCTGCCGAAAGATTATGTGCGCTTTAAGTTGACCGGCGCACGGGCTACCGACGTGGCCGACGCTTCCGGTACGCTGTTGTTTGATGTGGTGAACCGGCGTTGGTCTGCGGAGATGCTGCAAGCGTCCGCTCTGCGAGCGGAGATTTTGCCGGACGTCTTCGAGTCACAGGAGATCACTGGGCGCATATCGAAGGATGGCTCTGTGGCGAGCGGGCTCCGGGAAGGCACGCCCGTGGTTGCGGGCGGCGGTGATCAAGCGGCCGGCGCGGTAGGAATGGGAATTGTCGAGCCGGGCAACGTAAGCGCGACGATAGGTACCTCGGGCGTGGTGTTCGCGGCGACGAGCCGTCCAGTGGTCGAGCCCAAGGGAAGAATTCACACATTTTGCCACGCGATTCCCGGACGCTGGCACGTGATGGGAGTGACGCAAGGGGCTGGACTGTCGCTGCGTTGGTTTCGCGACCAATTCGCCGGTGGCGCTTCTTATGACGCCTTGATGAAGGAAGCTGCCGAAGCACCCGCCGGCGCGGATGGCTTGCTGTGGGCGCCATACCTGATGGGAGAGCGGACACCCCATCTCGATCCGAACGCGCGCGGCGCCTTGGTCGGGCTGACGGCACAACACACCCGCGCGCACGTCATCCGCGCGATTCTCGAAGGCGTGGCCTTTAGTTTGCGCGACACGTTTACGATTTTTCGCGAGCTGGGGGTGCCGGTGAAATCCATCCGGCTTGGCGGTGGCGGAGCGCGCAGCCATCTTTGGCAGCAGATTCAGGCGGATATTTATGGAATGCCGGTAGACCTGATCGAAGCGGAAGAAGGAGCCGCATACGGCGCGGCGCTATTGGCAGGCGTGGGCGCGGGAGTCTGGCAATCGGTGGACACAGCGTGCGAAACGGCCGTGCATGTGGCGAAGCGGATTGAGCCGAAACAGAAAAACGTGGAGCTTATGAATCGTCGGTACGAGGCCTATCGAAAGCTATATCCGTCGTTGCGAGGAATTGGTGAACCGAACTGAGACTCAGGGTGGCATGCCGCAGCTAAGGATGTGTCCAGCCTTGAAGTACTGGTACTATATTAAGTTATTGACAAAGTAGATAATCTATGCTATTATGCGTTGTGAAATCCTCGAAAGCAGCCACCAAGAGCACCAGTCGCCCGATTTCCCCTCTTTTTTGGAGCTTATCTCCTTTATCATCAATCTGTTCCGGCCTCTTTGTCGTCGCCAAAAAAGTCAAATCCTTTGTTTTCAAGCAAATCCAGCCTCTTTTTCCAAAACACCCGGGGTGGGGGGTATCAACCATTAGCAGAACCAACGACCTTAGGTAACTAGGAAGTGCCGTACAATGCGTAAGTCCCCACCGGGTAGCCGGACGTGAACTAAGGACGAAGATTCCATGGCCGTGACAAAGGATCCCAGGCTTGGGAATGCGGCGAATACCACCGCCGCTGCGCCCAATCTCCATTTGCCTGCCGACAAAGAAGCGCTTGCTGTTTTCGCAGGACGCGAGCTGCAGCCCAATCGCGGCATCCCTCTGAACCT
>Ga0209648_10000142_pt1 | contig 49078 bp, 36 predicted proteins | sample GraSoi2013_115cm_FD_185830 | JGI IMG/M metagenome (GOLD analysis project Ga0209648, IMG submission 185830) | Grasslands soil microbial communities from the Angelo Coastal Reserve, California, USA - Sample 9_17_2013_115cm (SPAdes) (version 2) | ecosystem: Environmental > Terrestrial > Soil >... | reverse complement strand
GGGCCCGGCGGGACCGGGCAGGCCGGGCCCACGGCGCCTGGCCCGGTCACCGTCCGCGTCGCGGGGCCGGCTGTGGCCACCCCGCAACCGGCGCTGGCCGCCGCACCCGGCCCCGGCGAGCAGGCCGAGGTCGAGGTCGGCGTCGAGGTGGCGACGCCTTACGCGACGGGCAGCCCCCGGCAGGTCACCGTCATCGCCGAGGGCACCGGGCCGGCCGGCCGCCGGGCGGCCGCGTTCCGGGTGGAGCGGGCGGCCACGATCACCGCCGCCGAGCCCGGGTGGACGATGTGGATGGTCAGCCACTTCCACTATGACCCGGTCTGGTGGAGCACCCAGGGCCAGTTCACCGAGTCCCGGATCTTCCTGCCCGATGCCGACGGCAGCCTGCCGGACTCGAGAACCGCCTTCGAGCTGGTCCGGCTGCATCTCGACGAGGCCAGGCGCGACCCGGACTACAAGTTCGTGCTGGCCGAGATCGACTACCTCAAGCCGCACTTCGACGCCCATCCGGAGGACCGCGCGGACCTGCTCGAGTTCATCAGGGCGGGCCGGATCGAGATCGTCGGCGGCAGTTACAACGAGCCGAACACCAACCTGACCTGCGCCGAGTCCACGATCCGCAACGCCGTCTACGGCCTGAGCTACCAGCGCGAGGTGCTGGGCGCGGACCCGACCGCAGCGTGGATGCTCGACGCGTTCGGGCATGATCCGTCCTACCCGGGCGTGATGGCCGCGGCCGGGCTGACGGAGTCGGCCTGGGCCCGGGGCCCGTTCCACCAGTGGGGCCCGAACCGCACCGTGGGCGACAACCGGCGGATGCAGTTCCCCTCGGAGTTCGAGTGGCTGTCGCCAGACGGCGGCGGCCTGCTGACCAGCTACATGCCGAACCACTACGGGGCGGGCTGGGTGACCCACAGCGCCGCGAGCCTGGAGGCGGCGGAGCAGGCCGCCTTCGAGCAGTTCCGCCAGCTTGCCCCCGTGGCGGCCACCCGCAACGTGCTGCTGCCGGTCGGCTCCGACCACGTGATCCCGTCCCGCTGGGTCACCGGCATCCACCGGGACTGGAACTCCCGTTACGTCTGGCCCCGGTTCGCGATCGCGGTGCCGTCGGAGTTCTTCGCCGCCGTGCGCAAGGACGCGGCGGAGCGCGACGTCTGGATCACGCCGCAGACCAGGGACATGAACCCGGTCTACACCGGCAAGGACGTGTCCTACATCGACACCAAGCAGGCCCAGCGGGCCGCGGAGACCGCGGTCCTCGACGGCGAGCGGCTCGCGACGCTGGCCTGGCTGGCCGGGGCCGAGTACCCCGCGGCCGCACTGGACAAGGCCTGGCGCCAGCTGGTGTTCGGCGCGCACCACGACGCGATCACCGGCACCGAGGGCGACCAGGTCTACCTGGACCTGCTGGCCGGGTGGCGGGAGGCCTACGAGCGCGGCGATGCGGCCCGGCGCGAGGCGGTCGGCTACCTGGCCGGCCTGGCCGCCACCGCAGCCGTTCGCGGCCCGGATCCCGGCGGTGATCCCGGCGGGCCGGCGGGCCGAGCGGCGGTGGGACGCTCGGGGCGCGCCATCGTCGTCTTTAACACGCTCTCCTGGGCCAGGTCGGGCCTGGCCCGGATCACCCTGGACTTCCCGGATCCGGGAACCCCGTGGGCCGGCCTGCGCGACGCGGCGGGCGACGCGGTGCCGACCCTCGCCGAGGCCGTCATCCGGCACGACGACGGGACCCTGGCCAGCCTGGCGCTGGCCTTCCGCGCCGAGGACGTGCCGGCGCTCGGCTACCGGACCTACCTCGCCGTGCCCGCCGCTGCACGTGCCGCCACGGGCCCCGCCACCACGGGGCCCGCCACCACGGACGGCGGCTGGACGCCCGCGGACGGCGCGGTGATCGAGAACGGCGCCTTCCTGGTAGAGGCCGACCCGGAACGGGGCGGCACGCTCACCCGCGTCCTGGACAAGCGCTCGGGCACCGAGCTGCTCACGGGCGCGGGCAACGACCTTGTCATCCAGGAGGAATACGCTCACCACCCGCGCTGGGGCGAGGGACCGTGGCTGCTGACGCCGAAGGGCCAGGGACGCGGCTCGGCGGGCCTGGCCGCGCGGGTGCGCGCGGAGCGCTGCCCGATCGGCGCCCGCCTAGTCGCCGAGCTGGACTTCGACGACCTCCGGGTGACCCAGGAGACGCTGCTGTGGGAGGGCGCCGACCGGGTCGAGTTCCGCACCCACGTGGACGGTTCGATCGGGAAGGACCGGCTGCTGCGGGTGCGCTTCCCGGCCCGGGTGCCCGGCGGGCTGCCGGTGTACCAGACGGCCCTGGCGGTGATCGGCCGGCCGTTCGGCTCCGCGGACACCGACGTGGCCGAGCATGAGTTCACCCTCGATAACCCCGCGCACGAGTGGTTCGGCCTCGGCTCCACCGCGCGCGTCGGGCTGAGCGGCCCGGCGAGCGGGCGGTTCCGGGCCCCGCCGCGGATGCACGCGATCGGGGTCGCCGAGGTGATCACGCCAAAGAGCCATAACGGCTGCCGGGAGCCGATCCGCGACCTCATGGTGGCCCTGGCCCGTGCGGGAGTCACGGCGACCTGCTCGCGGCCGGACGGCCCGCGCTACGGCTCGATCGACGTGGACTCCAACCTTCCCGACGTGCGCGTCGCGCTGGGCGGCCCTGCCGAGAACCCGTTCACCGCCGAGGTGCTCGCTGCGGCCGGCCCGGACGCCGCCGCGGCGCTGGACCGTCAGCTGGCCGCGGCTGGCGCGGCGCGGCTCTGGCTGCCGGCCTCCCGGACCACCGAGGAAGCCTTCGCGCCCGGTGCGGACCTGCGCGGCGCGCTCGACCTTCCGGTGCTGATCGTGGCCGGCGGCGAGCTGGCCGCGGCGATCGCGGCGGTGACGGCTGATCTGGCCGACGCCGTGATCGAGGTGGACGAGGATGGCGCCCTCGAGCCGGGGCCAGGCCGCACGGGGCCAGCGGCCCTGGGAGCGGCCGGGCTGGCCGGGCATTCGGTCGCGCTGCTCAACCGGGGCACGCCGAGCAGCCTGGTCACCCCGGACGGAACGCTGAACATCTCGCTGATGCGCTCCTGCAGCGCCTGGCCCAGCGGGGTGTGGATCGACGGTGACCAGCGCACGGCACCCGACGGCAGCAGCTTCGCCTGGCAGCACTGGAGCCACACGTTCGAGTACGCGCTCGCCGCGGGTCCCGGTGACTGGCGCAGCGCCGGGTTCCCCCCGGCCGGGCAGGACTACAACCACGACCTGCTGGCCTGCGAGACGTCCCTGCACGACGGCCCGCTTCCGGCCACGGCCAGCCTGGCCGCCGCGGAGCCGGCCACGGCCTGGGTGTCGGCGCTGAAGCCGCGCGGCAACCCGCTGTCCCCGGCGGCCAGCCAGCCCCGCCCGGAGGACGGCGTCATCGTGCGGCTGCGCGACGTCTCCGGCCGGGCGGCGGCCACCAGCGCCTCGGTGACCCTGTTCACCGGGGTGACGGCGGCCGCCCGCAGCGGCCCGTGCGAGGAAGACAGCGGCCTGCCGCTGCCAGTCCTCGGCGCCGCCGAGGCTGAGCTGCCGCCCGCCGGGACCGTGACCATGATCCTCACGCCGGGCGGGCTGCCCACTCCTCACCCCGCCCAGCCCACCCTCGCCCAGCCCACCCTCGCCCAGCCCACCCTCGGCCAGCCCACCCTCGGCCAGCCCACCCTCGCCCCGCCCGGTCGCGCCCGGCCCGCCGCGCCCTCCCGCGACTCCGCCGCGCCCGCCCTCGAGCCCGCTCAGCCGGTCTTCACCCGCTACTGGCTGCACGGCAAGGGACCGGCCCCGGCGGGGAACCTGCCGGTCGCCGTGCATCTGTCCCCCGGCCGGATCGCCCTCACCGAGGCCGCCGTCGACCCCGATCAGGCCACGGCCGAGCTGCGCCTGACCGTGGCCTGCGGACCCGAGCCGGCCGATGGCACGGTTCAGATTGGCGCCGACGGCGGGCTCGCGCTGGAGCCGGCCGGGCCGCTGCGCTACGACCTCGGGCCGCGAGGCTATGCCTGCTGGGATCTCGCGGTGCGGGCGCTGCCCGGGGCGCGGCGCGGACGGCACTTCGTGACGGCGCGGATCGCCGACGGCGCCGGCCAGCTTTTCGAGGACGCCGCGCTCGTCAGCGTCGGCGAGCCCCCGGCCCCCGCCCTTGACCAGCCGCTAGACCAGCTGCTCCCGCTCTACCAGGCCGACCAGGAGGCGACCGCTGCAGAGGTTGAGCTGAGGCTGCTGACCCCCGACCTGCAGCTGCGGCCGGGAGGACACGGCGAGATCGCCGTCACGCTCGGCAACGCCACGGTGTCCCAGATCCGCGGCGAGGCGCAGCTGGTATCGCCGTTCGGCAGCTGGGCGGAGGCGCACCCGTGGACCCAGGGCTTCACCGCCGACCCATCCGACAGCGTGACGCTGACCTTCACGGTCACGGTGCCGGCCGCGGCGCGCCCCGGGCAGCACTGGTGGGCGCTGGCCAAGGTCATGTACTTCGGCCGGGTCCGCTACAGCGAGCCCGCGGCGGTGACGGTAACCGCCTGAGCCCGGGCCCGGGCCGGGCCGGTCACAGTGGTACGGCCCCGAGGACATCCCGGCTGCGCAGCCAGCCGGCGCCCGGCACGTGCGCGGCGTGAAACTCGAGCGAGTACGCCCCGGGCGCGCGTCCGGTGATAACCGTCTGCCAGCGCCGCCCCGCTCGCGAGCACCGGTAGCGCTCCTCCGGCCCGGGGCCGGCGCGCGGGCACACCCGCAGCCAGACCTCGGTGGCATCGCTGGGCTCGGCGCCAAGCACCTCCGCCGCCACCGGGACCGGCTCGCCCGCGGCCACCACGTTCTCGAGCTCAAGGCCGAGCCACGGCGCTGCGGGGGGCTGCGGGGGCGGGTCCGACGCCGGAGCACCGTCATACGCCCGGAGCAGGTCAATGACCGCGGGCGTGCCCGCCATCGACAGGTGCCGTTCTGGCACGGTCCGCCAGCTGCCGTCATCGTGATCGAGCTCGAGCGGTATCGCGGCGATCGCCGGGACAGTGCCGTCGCCGCGCCAGCCCTCGCCCGGCAGCCACTCGGGATCGGCCTTCGTGATCCGGAGCTTGCGGTCCGATAGCACCATCCGGCTCGGGGTAGCGTGTCCGCGCGCGAAGACCGGCGTCATCTCGGGCCTGGCGTCGTCGGCCGCGAGCTCGCCCCAGGCCTGCTCGATTTCCGCGTGCATCTGGAACGCTGCGGCCGCTCGCGCCGCAAAGCCGTCTTCAGCCACACCATCAAGCTCCAGCGGGCCGATGGCCCTCAGGCCCCGGCCGTCCTGGGCGTCCCGGTCAGGCCGGCCGTCCCGGTCGTCTCGGCCGCTGCCCTTCTGCCCGGCCGCGACCGGGTTCTCGGTCAGGATTGCCGGGTACCTGGGCAGCAGGTCGTAGACGCCCGGCCACTGCCGCGATACCTGGGTCATCCTGCGGAGTTGCACCCGTCCGATGTGCACTCCGTTGACGAGCCAGTCCAGGGCCTTGGGCACGCCACGGTGCGGTGTCGCGACAGTGATCAGCGCCCGGCAGTCCGGTGCCCCGCCCAGCGGGCCCAGCCAGTACCTGGCGACAAGCCCGCCCATCGAGTGCGCCACCACGATGACGCGGCGGCGCCTGCCCTTCTGTGTCAGGCCCGCCAGCCTGGCCTCCATCTCGTCCCTGAGCCGCTCTGCTGCCGGGCGGACTCCGTGCCGGAAGTCATAGGGAAAGACAATCAGGTCCGCCCGCGGGTCCCGGGTATGCCCCGGCAGCACTTCATCAACGCGGACGCGGGCGAACGCACCGGCGATCTGCCGGATCAGCCTGTCGTATCCGGGGAGCACAAACGGCGGGAATACCGTTACCGTCTGCAGCATTCCGGTGACGATCAGGTCCGGGTTATCGGGGACGCTCAGCGGGCCAGCCCAGAGCATTCCGCGAGCGATATCACCGAACCCCGGTCCCCATCTGGGAGTTCCGTCAGAATCCGCCAGTATGCTGCCCCCGAAGCCCGGAATCACGACGACCAGATGATTAAGCGGGGCCGCTGACTCACCCATCTGCCGCGCGTTCTGGCGTGCCGGCCTGCTCCATGCGATCCCTATCCCGCCGCGAGGCCCCCGATGATGCGGCGAAGCTGCCGCGCCTGGGCGACCAGCCTGCCGGAGGCGTCCCAGATCGAGGTGTCGTCGACGCTCCAGCTCCCGGACGTGGCCGAGTTGCGCTGTGAGGCGAGCGCGGGGGCGGTGCCGGGCGCCGCGCTGAGGTCGGCGCACAGGTGCACGGTCATCTCCACCGTCGGCGCGGCGACGGGTGCGCTCAGCAGCGGGTACACCCCCGGCGCCAGATCGCACATCAGGACGGCCGCGCCGGGGCCGATGGCTACCTCCGGGATGATCGACACCCAGGCCAGCATCCACGGCTGCGCAGCGGCGGTCAGCGGAAAGCAGCCGCCGCATGGCCTAATGTCCAGGTGGCCGCCGACCGGCAGGAACCTCCGGTCGAACTCGAAGCCGGGACAGCGGTCGGGTGGCAGGCTGGGTGGCGGGGGCGTCGAAAACCACGCGGCGGCCTCATCTGCGCTGCCGGCGGCCAGCGTCACCGTGGCCGCCATCACCTCCACGTCTGACTGGCTCGCCGTGACCTCGACCGTTCGCACGATCCGGCCCGCCCGGCCCGTGGACACCCGGAACGCGAATGGGCTGTCGCCGACCTGCCGCGCGAAGCGGGCGGTGACGACCTTTACCGCGGTATCGGGGTGCAGGGCCGCGGCCACCTCGACCGCCATTCCCGCGATCAGCCCGCCATGTCGCCCCTGCCAGGATGTCCAGTCGGGCGGGATTGTCACGGTCATGCCGTCCAGCGAAGGGCTGCGATCGGCGAAGAGCCCCAGCAGCGAGCCGGCGAGGTCAGATGCCGTCGGCGGAGGGGCGCCGGATCCGGCCGGCTGGCCCTGGTGCTGTGACGTCATGGAAGCCTCCGCTGCATGAATGGCGCCCCGCCGCCCACACTAGCGCTCAGGCCGCATTCCCGGCGAGGCCGGGGCAAATGGGCTATCGTTGCCTCGAACGGAAATGCCGGGCCGGGCGCCATCATCACGCAGACGGCCGGATCATCGCGCCGTTCAGGATCCCGCGTAGCGATCGAGACAGGCAGTGATGAGCGGAGCCGGGACCGGGCCACGCCGGCAGGTGGCCGTGGTCGGCAGCGGCATCGCCGGGCTGACCGCCGCTTACCTGCTGCACAGATCATGTGACGTTACCCTGTTCGAGGCCGAGCAGCGGCTGGGCGGCCACGCTCATACGCACCGCCTCACCGGTGACGATGGCCGGGCGCACCCGGTGGACAGCGGCTTCATCGTGCACAACGTGCGCGCCTATCCCCTGCTGCTCCGACTGTTCGCCGAGCTCGGAGTGGCCACTCAGGCGGCAGACATGAGCATGTCAGTCAGCTGCGCCGGCTGCGGCCTGGAGTACGCCGGAGGCCGGGGGCCGCGCGGGTTCGCCGCCAGGATCGCGCCGCGGCACCGAGGCAGTTACCTGCGGATGCTCGCCGAGGTGCACAAGTTTCACCGAGCGGCGCGATCCCTCGCGAGCTGCCCGGATGCGGGCGGCACCGAATCGCGCGGTCAGGTGCAGACGCTTGGCGAGTTCCTCGCTGCCGAGGGATTCTCCCGCTACTTCCGCTCGCACTTTGCCAGGCCAATCGTCTCCGCGGTCTGGTCATGCTCCCCTCTCGCGGCCTTCGACTACCCGGTCGCCTACCTGTGCGCATTCCTGGCCAACCATGGCTTTCTGTCCGCGGCCCGGTCCTTTTCCTGGCGGACCGTGGTCGGCGGCTCAGCCCGCTACGTCGCCCGCATTGCCGTACAGATCCAGACGGTCCGCTCGGCCACGCCGGTCCGGTGCGTGCGCCGCCTGGCCCAGGGGGTGCAGGTCCGCGACGATGCCGGCCGCTGCCATGACTTCGACGCTGCGGTGATCGCAACGCACCCGGACCAGGCACTTGCGCTGCTCGAGGAGCCGACACCGCCGGAGCGGGCCATCCTGGGCGCGTTCAGCTACTCGCGCAATGCGGTTGTACTGCATACGGATCAGCGCGTGCTACCGCGGCGGAGCGGTGCCCGGGCCTCGTGGAACTATCAGCAGGATGCCTGTGATCCAGCCGGGCCGGTGCGGATGAGCTACGACATGAACCGGCTGCAGCGACTGCACGCCGGCGACAACTACCTGGTAACGCTCAACGCCGTCGGGGGGATCCCCGCGGCCAGGATCCACGCCCGGATGACCTACGAGCATCCGGTCTACACCCCCGAATCCGTGGCCGCGCAACAGGGCCTGCCAGAGCTGAACGATGGCACGCTCTCCTTCGCCGGTGCCTATCACGGGTGGGGGTTCCACGAAGACGGCTGCCGGGCGGGTGCCGCAGCCGCGCTGTCTCTCGGCGGCTCGTGGTGACTGCGCACGACGCGGCCATCTACCACTGCCGGGTGCGTCACATCCGGCCCTCGCCCCTGCGGCACGCGTTCAGCTATCGCACGTGGATGTGGCTGGTCGACCTCGATGCGCTGCCGCGGCTGCCGTGGCCGCTCCGCCCGCTGGCCCGTTTCGAATCGCGCGATCATCTCGGCCGGGCGGACCTGTCCATCCGCCAGAACGTAGAGGCGTTCCTGCGGGCGCGCGGCGTCGAGCTGACGGGCGGGAAAGTGATCCTGCTCGCTCATCCCAGGTCGCTGGGGTATGTCTTCAACTCGCTGTCGGTCTACTGGTGCCATTACCCGGACGGATCCCTGGCCTGCGTAATCGCCGAGATTCATAACACCTACGCGCAGCGGCACTGCTACCTGCTGCGGCCCGATCAGCGCGGCCGGGCGGCCGCGCCCAAGGAGTTCTACGTCTCGCCCTTCTACGAGGTCACCGGGAGCTACCAGATGCGCATGCCCGAGCCGGGCCAGCGGCTGGCGCTCAGCGTCGCGCTGCACCGGCCCGGCAGCCGGCCGTTCGTCGCCACGCTGCGCGGACGGCGCCGCCCCGGGACGGCGGCGGGACTGCTGCGTGCCTGGGCCCGCCAGCCCTGCCCGGCCCTGATCGCCGCCGCCAGGATCCGCGTCCAGGCCCTGCGGCTGCACCTGCTCGGCCTGCCCGTTGTCCCCCGTCCCCGGCACCCGCCGCAAGACGGTGTCTGGTGAAGCGGGGGCCAGCCCGGCTCCCGGCGGCCGATCCGGCGCGATGGCCGGACATTGCGACGGTGCCGGCCGCTCCGGTGCGCGCCGGCGTCGCGCGCGCCGCGTTCACCCGCGCCGCCGCCCGGCTGCCGCTCCGGGTAGTCACGCCGGACGGCCTGCTGGCCGACGGAGGGCCGCAGGCCCCGGAGATGGTCGTCAGAAGGCCGGCCGCATTCTTCCGGCGGCTGGGCGCCGACGGTGCGATCGGCTTCGGCGAGAGCTACATGGCTGGTGACTGGGAGGCAGCGGATCTGGCCGGCCTGCTCACGGCGTTCGGCGACGGCTACGACACGCTGATCCCCAGCGCGCTGCGCGCGCTGCGCCCGCTGCTGGCACGCGGGCGGCCGGGAGAGGAGGATCAGACGATCCCGGGATCGCAGCGCAACATCCGCAGGCACTATGACCTGTCGCACGAGCTGTTCGCGGCGTTTCTCGACGAGACGCTGACCTATTCGTGCGCGATGTTCGCCGAGGATCCCGGCGGCGCGCCGGTCGCGCCGGAGGGATCGCTGGCGCAGGCGCAGCGCCGCAAGATCGGCCGGATTCTCGACCTTGCCGGTGTCGGGCCGGGTACCCGGCTGCTGGAGATCGGCACCGGCTGGGGGGAACTGGCGCTGACCGCGGCTCGGCGCGGCGCTCGGGTTGTCACGATCACCAATTCCGCGGAGCAGCACCGGTCCGCCTGCGAGCGGGCCCGGATGGCCGGCGCCGAAGACCGGGTCAGCGCCCAGCTACGGGACTACCGCGATGTCGGCGGACTCTTTGACGCCGTGGTAAGCGTCGAGATGATCGAGGCGGTAGGCGACCGCTACTGGCCCGCCTACTTCGGCGCCATCGACCGGCGCCTGGCCCCGGGCGGGCGGGCAGCGATTCAGGCGATAACCCTGCCGCATGCCCGGATGCTGCAGGTCAGCCGCAGTCACAGCTGGATGGATAAGTACATCTTCCCTGGTGCCGTGATTCCGTCGCGGCAGGCGATCGAGGAAACGCTCGCCCGGCACACGAGCTTGCGCCTGACGGGCTTCCGGCCCATGGCGCCGCACTACGTGGAGACCCTGCGCGCCTGGCACCGCCGGTTCAGCGCCAGCGAGCACCTGATCGCCGGGCTCGGGTTCGACCAGGTCTTCCTCCGTATGTGGCATTTCTACCTGGCCTATAGCGAGGCCGGCTTCCGGACGGGGCTCGTTGATGTCGGCCAGTACCTGCTGGAGCGGGACGGGTGACTCAGCCAGCCCGGCGGGCACAGGCGGCCAGCAGGGATCACGCCGCCAACGGGATAGCTCCGCGGCTCGCGACGTTCCTGCGCCGGCTCGCGGGGTGCGAGGGACGGGTGACTCTGCGGGCCTTCGACGGCAGCGAGGCCGGCCCGGCGGGCGCCCCGACGCTCGTGCTCCGCTCGCCGCTGGCGCTGCGCAGGCTCATGTGGAGTCCGGGCGAGCTCGGCCTGGCCGATGCGTACGTGACCGGGGCGATCGACGTCGAGGGGGACCTCGTCGCGGTGATGCGGCTGATGCGCGAGCTGACGCGCGGCCGGGGCGGCTCGTCCGCTCGGCTAACCGCCGCAGACGTGCTGCAGGCGGCCCGGCTGGCCATCGTGACGGGCGCCGTCGGCCGGCGACCGCCCGCGCCGTCATGCCGGGCCAGCCTCAGCGGGCGGCTGCACAGCCGGAGCAGGGATCGTGCGGCCATCGCACATCACTACGACCTCTCCAATGACTTCTACGAGCTGCTGCTCGATCCGGCCCTGTGCTATTCGTGCGGGTACTGGAGCAGCGATGAGCCTGGTTACGGGCTGGAGCAGGCCCAGCGCGACAAGCTCGACCTGGTCTGCTCCAAGCTGGGGCTCCGGCCGGGCCTGCGACTGCTCGACGTCGGATGCGGATGGGGCTCCCTGGTCACGCACGCCGCAATCCGCTACGGAGCCAGGGCAACCGGCGTGACCCTGTCCGGTGAGCAGGCAGCGTTTGCCCAGCGGCGCCTAGCCGAGGCGGGAGCCGCAGATACGGCGGAGATCCGGCTGGCGGACTACCGCGATATCAATGACGGCCCCTACGACGCAGTGGCGGTCATCGAGATGGGCGAGCATGTCGGGGAGGCCGCGTATCCGGCCTTCGCGGCGGGGCTCTGCGGGCTGCTGGCCCCAGGTGGTCGGCTGCTTGTCCAGCAGATGTCGCGCAGCCCGGCGGCACCAGGGGGAGGTGCATTCATCAGTTCTTACATAGCTCCGGACATGCACATGCGTCCGCTGCCTGCCACCTTGGCCCTGCTGGAGGGCGCTGGCCTGGAGATTCTCGGCGTGCAGGCGCTGCGCGAGCACTACGTGTGGACCTTCGCGGCCTGGCGCGCAACCCTGGACCAGCGCTTCGCCGAGGTGGTCGCCATGGTCGGCGAGGAGGTAGCGCGGGTGTGGCGGCTCTACCTGGCCGGCGGCGGGCTTGCCTTCGAGGCGGGCACGACCGGCGTTGACCAGGTCCTGGCGGCTCGGGCGCCGGTCAGCCGGACCGGCGCTCTGCCATCCGGCTGGGCGCTGGCCAGCGTACATCCCACGCCCAGCCCAGCTTCTGCAGCGCCTGGATGACGCGCGCGCTCGAATCGACCTGACCACGGAGCGCGCCGTGCCGCGCGCAGGTGGGGTCGGCATGATGCATGTTGTGCCATGACTCGCCCATGGACAGTACCGAGAGCCACCAGACGTTGCCGGCATGGTCTCGAGAGCGGAACGGCTGCCGCCCGGCCACGTGGCAGATCGAGTTGATCGACCAGGTCACATGGTAGAAGAGGCCGACTCGCACGATCGTCGCCCAGAAGAACGCCGTCAGCGCGCCCCACCAGGACATCGCCAGCAGCCCGCCCGCCAGCGGGGGAAGCAGCACCGACACCGCCACCCAGGCCGGATACAGCCGGGCGACCCGGACAGTGTCCCGGTCGGCAAGCAGGTCCGGAGCGTACTGGGGCTGCGAGGCGTGCACATTATCGACGATCCAGCCGATGTGCGCATGCGCCATCCCCCGGGCCAGGCCGCGGACCGACTGGCCATACCGCCATGGGGAGTGCGGGTCGCCGTCACGGTCGGAGAACCTGTGGTGCTTGCGATGGTCGGCGACCCAGCGGATGACCGGACCCTGGAGCGCGAGGCTGCCCGCGATCGCCAAGGCGATGCGCAGCGGGCGGCGGGCCTTGAAGGAGCGGTGCGTGAAGTACCTGTGGAAACCCACCGTGATGCCGTGCCCGCTGACCGCGTACATCGCTACCGCGATGTTGGTGTCGGGCCAGGAGATGCCCCAGCCCCAGGCCACCGGCATCGCTGCGGCCAGGGCGGCGAGCGGAACACCGATGAATAAAGCCAGCACCAGCCGGTGCAGCACGCTCCGCCGCGCGTGGGCACGTGCTCCGGCGGACCTCGGCGTCCGAGAGAGGGCGCGCAGGCGCGCTTCCGGCGCTGCGGTCATCGGCAGCTCTCCTCGGCGTGGGCTTTCGTCTCTGGTCTCCCCATGGTGCACCCCCCCGCCGACCGGCGCCAGCGGTGGCGGCTCAGCCGGGAATATCCTCCTTGCGGCTTGCTTCACCGCCAGCGCCGCATGGTGAGAAACTGCTTGTGACCGCAACGACTCACTGCAGGAACATGGCCACTGACACCGCGCTAAGCGACGGAAACCTCCCCGCGGAGCCAAATAGCTTCGTCGGCCGGGAGCGGGATCTGGCCGAGCTGGCCCGGATGCTGACCGATGTCCGCGCACTGACCCTGTGCGGACCGGGCGGCATCGGCAAGACCCGGCTCGCGCTGCGGCTAGCCTGCGAGATTATCTCTGACTTCCCGGACGGCGCGTGGCTTGTCGAGCTCGCCGACACCGAGGACCCGTCTTTGGTGGCCCGGCGGGTCGCTACCGCGCTCAGCGTCAGGGAGGAGCCGGACCAGCCGCTGGCCGAGACGCTGACCGAGGCGCTACGGCCACGGCTGCTGCTGCTGATCCTGGATACCTGCGAGCATGTAGTCGACGCGAGCGCGGCGCTGGTTCAGCAGATGCTGGCGGGCTGCCCGGGGCTGCGCGTGGTCGCGACGAGCCGCGAACCGCTGCGAGTGCGCGGCGAGACCGTGTGGCGGGTGCCGCCGCTTGCGCTGCCCGCCGCGGCCGATGAGTTGTCGGTCGCGGAGCTAGCACGCCACGAGGCGATCCGGCTGTTTGCCGACCGGGCTGCGGCCGTGCGCCCCGGGTTCGAGCTCGACTCGGATAATTCGGGCGCGGTAGTGCGGCTGTGCCGGACCCTGGACGGCATGCCGCTGGCCATCGAGCTGGCCGCAGCACGGGTCGGCGCCCTGTCCGTCGAGCAGATCGCGGGCCGTCTCAGCCGCAGGTTCCAGCTGCTTGCCTCGGGTGATCGTACTGCCCCGGCACGTCAGCAGACCTTGCGGGCCGCCGTGGACTGGAGCTACGAACTGCTGACCGAGCCCGAGCAGGTCCTGCTGCGCCGGCTCGCCGTGTTCTCCGGCTGGAATCTGGAGATGGCCGAGCAGGTCTGCGCCGACGGGGCGATGCCGGCCGGGCAGGTGCTCGACCTGCTGGCCGCCCTGATCGACAAGTCGCTGGTCACGCTCGACGCGGAAGTAGACGGGAACGCGCGCTACCGGCTGCTCGACACCATCAAGGAGTACGCCGCCGACCGCCTCACCGCTTCCGGCGAGGGCCCTGCCCTGCGCCTGCGGCACCGCGGCTACATGCTGTGCCAGGCCGAGCAAGTCGTCGAGCAGGCGTTCGCGCGCGGCGACCCGCCGTGGCCGGAGCGGGTAGCCATGTACCACAGGAGCGCGGTGGAGAGACCCAATTACCGTGCGGCGCTCTCCGCCTGCGCCGAGCGCGGCGATGCCGAGGAGGGCCTGCGGCTCTGCTCGGCGCTGCGCAGCCCGTGGATCGCCTACGGCGACGTGACCGAGGGAATCAGCTGGTTCGATCGTTTCCTGCAGCTTGACCAGGAAGTCACGCCTGGCGTCCGGGCCCGCGCCCTGATGCTGCGGGCCGAGCTTGCCTTCGAGCAGCAGGACTACCCGACAGCCGGCCAGCTCGCGCAGGCGGGCCTTGATCTCTGCCGCGCGTCGGGGAGCCCGGGCGCGGCGGGAGGGCTGCGCATCCTCGCCGTGGTCAGCCTCCGGGCCGGCCGCCACGAGAACGCCCTGGCCAGCATCGACAGTGCGATCGAGGCCGCGCGAGGCGATCGTGACGACTGGGAAGAAGGGCTCGCGCTGGCCGTCAGGGCCGCGATCATCGCCGGCCAGGGCAGGCTGCACGAGGCGCAGCGTGCCTTCGAGGCCGCGCTCGACGTGCTACGCGACAACAACGGCTGGGGCGTGGCGCAAACGCTGTACGGGTTCGGCGGTCTCGCCCGGGCGCGCGGTGATCACGAGGCGGCACTGGCCCATTTCCGGAACGCGCTGGCCCTGTACCGCGAGATCGACGCCCGGCCCGAGATCGCCAGGTGCCTGGCCGGCATCGGATGGGTGGCGCTGTCCCAGCGCGACCTGGAGCTGGCCCGGTCCAGCCTGACGGAGAGCCTTCAGCTCAGCCTGGCTACCGGGCAGCGGCTCGTGGTGGCCCGCGGGCTCGAGGCGTTTGCCATGCTCGCGGCCGCCCGCGGCGACCCAGCCCGCGCGGCGAGACTCGAGGGCGCTGCGCTGGCCGTGCGCGAGGCGGTCGGGCACGTGCCCTCCATGCTGGCCCGGTCCCGGCTCGGTGACCTGCTCGAGTCGGCGCGCCGCCAGCTGGGGCCGGCGGCCGCCGAGGCGCTGCTCGCCGAGGGCGCGGCGATGAGCGCCGCCGGGGCCGTCAGGCTCGCGACCGGCTCCGGCAGGGGCGATCTCCCGGGCGATCCCGCCCGGCCCGCAGTTCCGGCCCAGGCCGCCGTGCCGCTCAGCTCCGGGGCGCTGTCCACGCTGACCGCGCGGGAGCGCGAGATCGCGGCCCTGATCGCCCGCGGCCTGTCCAACCGCGGCATCGCTGACGAGCTGGTGATCAGCCCCGCCACCGCGGCCAGGCACGTGGCCAATATTTTCACCAAGCTCGGATTCACCTCCCGGGCCCAGGTCGCCGCGTGGGCCGCGCAACGCGAATCCGGCGGCCAGGGCTGACGGAGCGGGCCGCGGCGCCGGACCGGCGCCCGCGCCAAGCCTGTCGAGTCCGCCGGGGCGTGCACATCCGCCCCGGCCGGGTACACATGTCCCTGGTCGCCTACACCTCCGCTGGAGCTGCGGAAATGCACATCCGGATGGTCAATTCGGGGCATGTGCCGAGGCAGCGCCCCGCCTAGCGTCGTGGCCAGAGCGCAAATGCGGAGTCTGGCGGATGTTCCGGCCACCAGGAGGGGGCTGGCCGGCCTCCTCGGACCTCTGGCATGCGGGCCCAGGCATCTGCCGGGCCCGCATGCGCTCTACAGTCCTAGCCCGGGGTGCCGCTGCCGTGGCGCCGCTGCCGTGGCGAGGCTGGATGAAGGATCCCCGTAACGGCGGCGCCTTCTCTGGGGTCGGCAACGGTGCACCATACCGCTAGGAGCCTCGCTCGTTGTTCTCCACCGCGCAGGCGCTGCCGGCAACTGGCATGCTCTGCTGACGCGCGCTGGCGACCGGCTACATACCTGAGTACATAGTCCTGATGATGCGCTGGCCGCCGCCCGGCCGTAGCGTCAGGGCGTCGAGAGACCCCGCCGGGACCGGACAGGAGGCAGCCCGCGGATGACAAGCACAGAGGCAGCCGGCGGCGAGGTCACGGTCACGCAGCGGCTGCTGGCTGCGGCGCCGTCCCGCGGGGAGCATCGGGCTCTCGTCGGCGGCCCCGCGGACCCGGCGTATGGCTACGCTGAACTCGCCGCCACCGTGCAGGCCGCCGCGGCCGGGCTGGCCTGGCGCGGGCTGCAGCCCCGGGACGTCGTGGGCGTCTACGTGCCCGACGCGGCCTGCTACGTGCTTGCCGCGCACGCGATACGAGCCGCGGGGGGCGTGCCCTCGCCGGTCGCCGCCGGGCTGGCCGTGCCGGAGATCGCCGGGCAGCTCGCCGACTGCCGCGCGCGGATGCTGCTGACCGCCCCGCCGCTGGACGCGGCCGCGCTGGAGGCGGCCGACCGCTCCTGGGTGCGGCAGGTGATCTCGTTCGGCGAGACACCCGACGCGATCCAGTTTGGCGCTCTGCTCAGGATGGGAACGCTGCCGGCGGCCCCGGCGCGGGCGAGTGACCCGGCGTTGCTGCCGTATGTGCGGAAGCCGGACGGGATGCTCGGACCCGCGCCGCTCAGCCATCGTGACCTGGCCGGCCTGCTGCGCAGGCTGGACGTCGACGCGGCGATCGGCGAGACCGACGTGGTCCTGGCCGCACCCCCCGCGGGCGACGGCCGTTCTTATACCGCCCTGCTCGATCACGCGCTGCTGCGCGGCGCGACCGTCGTGGCCGCCTGCGCCGAGGAGCTGGCCACGGCCGCCGACATCCATCACGGTACTGCCGTGATCGCGGCGGGCGGCGCGGCGGTCGGCGCGGGCCAGCGGCTGCGGGTGTTCGCCGTGGCCTCCTGATCAGTCATCCTGCCGGGGCGGCCGGCCTTGGCCGGCCCAGGCGGCTGGCACGCGGGGGGCCTCGGGGGTCGTCCCTCCGGGGCCAGCACAGCTCACACGTTCGGCGGCCGGTTCTCGTACGGCGTGCTCAGGACGACCGTGGTGCGGGTGGACACGCTGGCCGCGGCCCGGATCTCCTGCAGCAGTGCCTCAAGCGCCGTCGGCGATGCCACCCGGACCTTGAGTATGTAGTTCTCGTCCCCCGCCACGCTGTGACAGGCCTCGATCTCCGACAGGTGGGCGAGCCGCTCCGGCGCGTCGTCCGCGGCGGCCGGGTCGAACGGCTTGATCGAGACAAATGCGGTCAGCGGCAGCCCGGCATCATCAGGATCGATCATGGCCGCGTATCCCTTGATCACGCCGCGGCGTTCCAGGCGGCGGACTCGCTGCTGAGCGGCCGACACCGAGAGCCCGGTCTGCCTGGCCAGCTCGGTGAAGCTCATCCGGCCGTCACGGGCCAGCAGCGAGATGATGACGCGGTTGGTCTCCTCCACCTCGCTACGGTAGCCCCCATAGCGCCGCGGAAGCTCCTGCCCGGGCAGCTTGCTTTCATCAGCTTGATAACAGGCTGATATCGGCGTTTACGCTCCCGTAACACAAGTGCGCGTGATCCTAACTAGAAGGCAGCCAGCGGATACGCTCCGGCCAGAGGCGGCCGACGTAGCGGCCGGCAGCGCAGTGACGGAGCGGCGGGAGCAGCGGGATGGCGCAGATCGTGCTGGACCAGGTGGACAAGGTCTATCCGGGCGGGGTGCGGGCCGTGGACGGGCTCAGCCTGGATATCTCCGATGGCGAGTTCATGGTCCTCGTCGGGCCGTCCGGATGCGGCAAGTCGACCGCGCTGAGGTCGATCGCCGGGCTGGACGAGATCACCTCGGGGACCATATCCATCGGCGGCCGGGTCGTGAACGACCTGCCGCCCAAGGACCGCGACATCGCGATGGTGTTCCAGAACTACGCCCTCTACCCCCACATGACCGTGGAGCAGAACCTGGCGTTCGGGCTGCAGCAGCGCAAGACGCCGAAGGACGAGATCAAGCGCAGGGTCACCGGCGTGGCCAAGATGCTCGGCCTGGATGAGTACCTCAAGCGCAAGCCGGCCGCCCTGTCCGGCGGGCAGCGGCAGCGGGTGGCGATGGGCCGAGCCATCGTCCGCGAGCCGCAGGCGTTCCTGATGGACGAGCCGCTGTCGAACCTGGACGCCAAGCTGCGCGTCTCGATGCGCGCCTCGCTGTCCCAGCTGCACGAGCGGCTGGGCGTGACCACGGTGTACGTGACTCACGACCAGGTCGAGGCGATGACGCTGGGGCAGCGGGTGTGCGTCCTGCGTGAGGGCAAGCTGCAGCAGGCCGACACGCCGCAGACGCTCTTCAACGCCCCGGTGAACCTCTTCGTGGCAGGCTTCATCGGATCGCCGGCGATGAACTTCGTCACCGCGCGGCTCATCCGCGACGAAGGACCGGCGGTCAGCTTCGCCGGCCACCGGCTGGGGGTGCCCGAGGCCCTGCTCACGGCGCGCCCCGGCCTGGACGGCTACTTCGGCCGCGACCTGATTCTGGGGATCAGGCCCTCGGACTTCGAGGACGCCGGCCTGGCCGATCCCGGGTGGGCGCGGATGCCGGTGACCGCGGGCGTGACCGAGGAGCTCGGCAGCGAGATCCACGTCCTGTTCAGCATCGACGCCCCGCAGGTCCAGCACTCCAGCATTACCCAGGCCGTCGCCGGAGACGACGACGACACGGCCATCCCGCTGACCGGCGGTAAGTCGCTGTGGACCGCCCGGGTCGCCGCGCGCAGCACGGTCCGGCCGGGCCAGCCGGTCGAGCTGGCCGTCGACACCTCCAGCCTGCAGTTCTTCGACCCTGAGAGCGGACTGTCGATCGGCCGCGGCTAGCGCGGGACCCGCGATGGGCGGGCGTGACTCGGAATCGGCCGCGGCCGGGCCGCTGTCCGGGCGTCCGTCTTCTTGAGGTCTCCCGGGCGCGCCTCCGCCGCGGCCACCGGAGCGCGGCCACCGGAGCGCTCACGCAGGACGGGTCAGGGACCTGCCGATCACCATCCGCTGGATCTGGTTGGTGCCCTCCACGATCTGCAGCACCTTGGCCTCCCGCATCAGCCGCTCGGCGGGGAAGTCCTCGACGTACCCGTAGCCGCCGAGCACCTGCACGGCATCGGTGGCCACCCGCATTGCAGCGTCGCTCGCGAGCAGCTTGGCCATCGCGGCCTGCGTGCCGAAGGGCAGCCCGGCGTCCTTGCGCCGGGCGGCGGACAGGTACAGCGCCCGGGCGGCCTCCACGGCGGTGGCCATGTCCGCCAGCAGGAACGACACGCCCTGGAAGTCCGCGATCGGCTGGCCGAACTGGCGCCGCTCCCGCGCCCAGCTGACCGCGGTGTCGAGTGCCGCCTGGGCGACGCCGGTCGCGCAGGCCGCGATGCCGAGCCGCCCGGCATCCAGCGCGGCCAGCGCGATGCCGAACCCGCTGCCTTCCTCCCCGATCAGCTGGCTGGCGGGCACGCGGGCGCCCTCGAAGATCATCTGCGCGGTGACCGAGGCGCGCATGCCCATCTTGTGCTCGGCGGGCGCGGCCGATACCCCGGGCGTGTCCGCCGGGACGTGCAGGCAGCTGATTCCGCGGGCCCGCCGCGGGCCCGCGTGATTGCCGGACGTGCGCGCGAAGACCGTGTAGAAGTCGGCTTGGCCTGCGTGCGAGACCCACGCCTTGACCCCGTTCAGGATGTAATCAGGCCCGTCCGCCTCGGCCCGGGTCCGCAGCGCGGCCGCGTCGGATCCGCTGGCTGGCTCCGACAGGCAGTAGGCGCCGAGCTGCTCGCCGCCGAGCATCCCCGGCAGCCAGCGCTCCTGCTGCTCCGGCGTGCCCGTGGTGGCCAGGGGAAAGCAGGTGAGCGTGTGCACGCTCACCCCGAGCCCGACGGCCAGCCACGCGCTGGCCAGCTCTTCCACCACCTGGAGGTAGGTCTGGTACGACTGGCCGCCGCCGCCGAGCCGTTCCGGGTAGGGCAGCGCGAGCAGGCCGGACCTGCCCAGGATCCTGAACGTATCCCGCGGGAACATCTCGTCGCGCTCGGCCCCGTCAGCCTTGGGGCGCAGTTCCTTGTCGGCCAGCTCCCTGGTCAGCTCGAACAGGGCGCGGGTCTCCTCGTCGGGGCATTCCCGCTGGACGGTGCTCATCTGCGCGCCTCCGGCACGGTGCTCATCAGGGCTCCTCCGGCACGGTGCTCATCAGGGCTCCACGCTTACCAGCTCGCGGCCCGCGTTGTTCAGCCGCTCGTGTCCCTGCTCGGTGCAGACCACGATGTCCTCGATCCTGGCGCCGTGCGGGCCAGGGTAGATGCCGGGCTCGATGGAGAACGCCATGCCCGGTCGCAGCGGGTCGGCGTTACCGGACACGATGTAAGGATCCTCGTGGCACTCCAGCCCGATCCCGTGGCCGGTGCGGTGCACGAAGTACTCGCCGTAGCCGGCCGCGGTGATCGGGTTGCGGGCCGCGGCGTCGATCGCCTCCGCGGTCACTCCGGGCCGGACTGCGGTGCACGCCGCCTGCTGCGCGTCCCGCAGCACCTCGTAGTAGGCGGCGAACTCCGGCGGCGGCGTGCCGATCACGTAGGTCCTGGTGCAGTCGGAGCAGTACCCGCTGGGCATGGTGCCGCCGATGTCCACCACGACGGCATCCCCCGGCCGCAGAGCCCGGTCGGAGACCTCGTGGTGCGGGCTCGCCGCGTTCGGGCCAGAGCCGACGATCGTGAAGTCGACGCGGGCGTGGCCTTCCTCGATGATCGCGTCGGCGATGTCGGCGGCGACCTGCCGCTCGGTCCGGCCCGCCCGCAGCCAGCCGGGTACCCGCGCATGCACCCGGTCGATGGCCTCGCCCGCTGCGCGCAGCGCCGCCACCTCGGCGGGAGTCTTGCGGATGCGCAGCCCGCGCAGCGCCGCGCTGGCCAGGTCCTGGCGGACGCCGGGCATCGCGTCGCGGAGTCTGAGCACCATCAGGGCCCACATGCGATCGGAGAGGCCGACCGCACCGTCCCTGCCGCCCGCGCCCGCCCGGTCGGCCATGCCGAGGCGCTCCGCGACCAGAGCGTAGGGGTCGTCGGTCTCGTCCCAGGGGATCATCTCAAGCCCCAGGCCGCCCGCGGGAGAGGCCTGGGCGGCGGGCAGCTCCAGTCGCGGCACGACCAGGAACGGTTGTCTGTCCCCGCCCATCCCGCCCTCGCCCGCGGCCGGCACCGCCAGGCAGGTGAGGCGCTCAAGCTGCTGCGCGTCGTATCCGGTCAGGTAGCGCAGGTCCGGACCCGGGGTGAGCAGCAGCGCCGCGAGGCCTGCCTCCCTGGCCGCCGCCGCAGCCAGATCTAGCCGGTCCGCCGGGTACAGGCCTGCATCAGGCCGGTCGGTCCCCATCGTGCCCTCCGGTCACCGTTAACTGCCAATTTCGTGCTTTCCTTGCCTAGGCATCATCTCACCCGTGAGAATTGTGTCCTCATCTAGACAGTGAGCCTCCGCAGGCCTCACGCTAGGTGCACGAAAGCTGACCAGACGCGATCTGTTATGACTTCTGAGGCTATCGCGGTTCCCGCAAGCCGCCCGACGACGGCGGCAGGTCCGGCACGCTCGGGCCCGCCCCCCCGGAGCATCCAGCCGCCCACGCTCGCTGCCGAGGCCAGGCTCGCTGCCGAGCTCGCAGAGGAGCGGCACGTGGCCCTGGAGCTGCAGCGAGCCATTCTCCCGCTGCACGATGAGCCATTCGACCTGCCGGGACTGCGCACGATGGTACGGTACCTGCCCGCGTCAAAGGCCGGCCGGGTCGGCGGCGACTGGTACATCACGGCGGACATGCCAGGCGGCCACGTCCTGATCGCCATCGGGGATGTCGCCGGGCACGGCCTGGCCGCCGCGGCGGGCATGGCCCGGCTTCGTGGCGCGCTCGCCGGCCTGGCCATCACCGGCTCGCCGCCCGAGCGGCTCGTCGGCTGGCTCAATGACCTGGTGCGGCACGTCGCGCCCGAGCACACGGCATCGGTGATCGCGGGCTATTTCGATCCCGGGAGCCGCACCCTGACCTGGGCGCAGGCCGGCCATCCGCCTCCGATTCTGGTCCGGGGCTCATGGGCACGGCCGCTGGACCCGCCGGGCGGCATCCTGCTGGGCGCGGGCCACGAGGAGTACACGGCCGCGGTCCTGGATCTGGCCCCCGACGATCTGCTGCTTCTCTACAGCGACGGGCTGATCGAGCGCCGTGACAGGTCCCTCGAGGAGGGCCTGGCCAGGCTGTCGCGCGCGGTGCGCGGCATCGCCGACCCGGAGCTTGCCATCGACGCGGCACTGCGGGCCCTGGGCTCCACCGAAGCGGAGGACGACACCTGCCTGGTGGCTCTACGGGTGCTGTAGCCTCGGTGAGGTCTTCATCACGCTTGGGGGCTGAGCTGGTCGTTTGGGCCTGGTCTGCTGGCGGCCACGGGCTAAGGCGGCGGTGCCCGGAGTAGTGGTGTGCTCAGTCGGCCCGGCTGCGGTGCCGCTGCCAGCGGGCTCGGCGTCGACCTCCATTGAGATCACCCGGAGCGAGGGCAAACGGGAATGAAACTCTTGCACTCAGGCAAGATCCGCGATCTGTACGCTGACGGCGCGGACCTGATTCTTGTCGCTTCCGACAAGGTCAGCGTGTACGACGTCGTGCTGCCAACCTTGATCCCCGGGAAGGGCAAGATCCTTACCGAGCTGTCGATATGGTGGTTCGAGCGACTGGCCGACATCGTGCCGAATCATGTCATTTCAGCAACGGACGTACCCGTGGAGTGGGCCCGCCGGGCGATCCGCTGCCGCCGCCTGGACATGATCCCGATCGAGTGCATCGCCCGCGGCTACCTGGCGGGCCTCGGCCTTGACTCTTACCGCGCGACCGGCACTGTATCGGGCGTGCCGCTCCCGCCCGGCCTGGTCGAGGGCTCGAGACTGCCTGAGCCGGTCTGGACGCCCACCACCAAGGCGACAACTGGTCACGATGAGTTCCTGACCTTCGAGGACGTGGCAGCGGACCTCGGCGCCGAGACTGCGGCGGAGCTGCGCAGGATCACCCTTGAGGTATACCGCCGTGGCGCGGACCTGGCCGCCGAGCGTGGGGTCATCATCGCCGACACCAAACTTGAGTTCGGCCGCGCTCCTGATGGCACGCTCGTGCTCGCCGACGAAGTGCTGACCTCCGACTCGTCGCGGTTCTGGGCAGCGGAGGACTGGCAACCGGGACGGCCACAGCGGTATCTCGACAAGCAGTTTGTCCGCGACTGGTCCAGCACTATCGCCAGCTGGGATCGTACGCCACCCGGGCCGCCGATCCCCGAGCACGTCGTCAGTGCCACCCGGGCCCGGTATATCGAGCTATATGAGCGCATCACGCAATCCCGTTGGCAGGAGGACTGACCATGCGGCAGCCGCTCCTCTCGACGGCAGCCCGGCGCGTTCAGTCCGGGCGCGCGGCCAGGGCCGCGCACATCCGTCCCAGCGACGACCCCAGGTCCCAGCGCCCGTCGAGCTCGGCCAGCAGCCGGGGATCGGCGGGACCGGCCGGAAGCCGCCCGTCGACCGGCGGCAGCGGCGCGTCGGTCGCCACGCGGACGACGGGAATCGCTGCCTCCAGATAGTCGCGGGCCGCCGCGAGCTTGGCCCGGCTGCCCATCGGGAAGCCGCCGTGACCCTGGTCCAGCGCGGCCAGCATCGCCTCGATGCTGCCGAACACCCGTACCAGCGCGGCCGCGGTCTTCTCCCCCACCCCCGGCACGCCGGGCAGGCCGTCGCTCGGGTCGCCCCGCAGCGCGGCGAACGCCGCATAGGCCCGGCCGGGGATCTGGTAGCGCCGGTTCACGGCCGCCTCGTCGACGACCTCGAGCCTGGCCATCCCCCTGGCGGTGTAGATCACCCGCACCGGGCGGGCGTCGTCCACGAGCTGAAACAGGTCCCGGTCCCCCGTCACGACGTCGACGGGGCCGTCATCGCGTGCCGCGAGGGTGCCGATGATGTCGTCCGCCTCGTACCCGGGCGCGCCGGCCATGGCCACCCCGGCCGCGGCGAGCACCTGCTCGATCACGGGAATCTGGGCGTTCAGCGCGCCCGGGATCTGCTCGGTGCCGTCCGGGTTGGCCCGGTGCCCCTTGTAGGACGCGATCGCCGCCACCCGGAACGCGGGCCTCCAGTCGGCGTCCATGCAGGCGACCAGCCGCCCCGGCCGGTAGGCGCGGATCAGCCGGGCGATCATGTCAAGGAGCCCGCGGACCGCGTTGACCGGCGTGCCGTCCGGCGCCGTCATGCTGTCCGGCGGGATGCCGTAGAACGCGCGGAAGTACAGCGAGGCGGAATCAAGCAGCATCAGCGGGCCCACCCCGGCCATCCTGCCAGGACGGGGCCGCTGCCGAGCCGGATCCCCTCGGTCACGCCATTTATGCAGGTCATCTATGGGTATGTGAAGGCTTTGGCATTAGAGCGGGGAGCCGCCTGGTCCCTAGGCTGGGCTTCACCCGGTCCGAGCCGGGGGGGAGGAACGATGACTCAGGCAACCGCTGTCCGCACCCGGTGTCCCGCCGACCTGGTGACCGCGATCCGCAGCGCCACGGCCCGCCATGCCGACTGGCAGCAGACAGCCGTGCTGGTCGCCGAGCAGGTGCGGCGGCACCTTCCCGGCCCGGAGATCCTGACCGCCAGGGAACGCGGGGGCAGCCCTGACGGCTACGTCTGCCATACCCTGCACACCGAGCCCGACGGGGCGTTCTCGGTCTGCGCCGTAGTCTGGCGGCCCGGGCAGCAGACGCCGATCCACGACCACGTCACCTGGTGCGTGGTCGGCGTGCTGCAGGGGGCCGAGCACGAGGAGCTCTTCGCGCTGCGGGACGGAGGGACCGCCCTGGAGCAGGTCGGCAGCCGTGTCAGCGAGCCCGGCGAGGTGAGCGGCTTCGCCCCGCCCGGCGACATTCACCGGGTCACGAACCACGGCGCAGGCGTCGCGATCTCCGTGCACGTCTACGGCGCTGACATCGCCCGCCTCGGCAGCAGCGTGCGTCGCACCTACGACCTGCCCATGGTCGCCGGCGCTCGCTAGCGACCTAGCCCACGGAGGAGTAGGCGACCACGCCGCGGCGCAGGGCGCTGATCGCGCTGCGCGCGGTGGCGGCCACCGGCGTCGGCCTGGCCGCCGCGGCTACCTGGTCCAGCAGGTCGATCAGCTGCTTGACGGCTCGGACGAAGTCGCCGGGTGTCAGGTCGGGCGACAGCACCTGCTCCAGGGGCCGGCCGCGCGCCCAAGCGTGCGACGTCCACGCGAACCCCAGGTCGGGCTCGCGCAGGAACGCAAGCTGGTGGTCTTTCTCGATGCCGTCGAGCTCGCCCCAGACCCTGACCATCGCCGCCAGCACCTCGCGCACCTGCCCCGGCGGCAGCCGCGGCGGGCTCGCGTCGTCGGGCCTGCGCGACTCGAAGGTCAGTGCGGAGACGCACGCGGCCAGCTCGGCGGGCCCCAGGCTGTCCCAGAGCCCTCGGCGCAGGCACTCCGCAACCAGCAGGTCAAGCTCGGCATAGAGGCCGGCCAGCCGCCTGCCCTCCTCGGTCACCGCGTCGCCGTCGGTGTATCCGAGCTGGTCAAGCACCGCGCACACCCGGTCGAACGTCCGCGTGATGACGTGCGTCCGGCCCGCCACCCTGCGTTCCAGGGCTTCGGCCTCCCGCTCCAGGCGGAGGTACCGCTCCGCCTGCCGGGCATGCTCGTCACGGTCCGCGCAGCCGTGGCACGGATCCTCGCGCAGCCGCCGTCGCAGCCGATCGATCTCCGCGTCGCCTCCCGGACCGCCGGCCCGGCCCGCTCGCGGCCGCGGGCCGAGATCGCGGCCGGCCAGCTTGTTGCGCACGGTCGAGGCCAGGTCCCGGCGGTGCTTCGCCGACCGTGCGCTGAACCAGTTGGGGATCCGCACTCGGTCCAGGGGCGTGACCGGCACCGGGAAGTCGGCCGGTGACAGCCGCTTGACCTGGCGGCCCTCGGTGAGCACGAGCAGTCCGGGCGGGTCTGCGGCGGCGGCGGGGGATGGAGAGGCAGGTGGGGACTCGAGCACCAGCGCGATCCCCGCCCTCCGGCCGTCGGGCACGCGGATGATGTCCCCGCGGCGCAGCTGTTCCAGCGAGGCCATCGCCTCGGCCCGCCGCGCCGCCGAGCGCTGTCTGGCCTGGTCGCCCTCGCGCTGCGACAGCTCCCGCCTGATGGCCAGGTACCCGGCGAAGTCGCCCAGGTGGCAGCGAACGTCCAGCTCCTCCATGGACCGCCTGATCCGCTGCGCCTGGCGGGCGATGCCGACCACGGCCCGGTCCGCCTGGAACTGGGCGAAGGAGGACTCGAGCAGCGCCGCGGCCTGCCGCCTGCCCACCTGGCCGACCAGGTTGACCGCCATGTTGTAGGACGGCCGGAAGCTCGAGCTCAGCGGGTAGGTCCGGGTGCCTGCCAGGCCCGCTACGGCGGTCGGATCCATCCCCGGCTGCCAGAGCACGACCGCGTGCCCCTCGACATCGATGCCGCGCCGCCCGGCGCGGCCGGTCAGCTGCGTGTACTCGCCCGGCGTCAGGTCGGCGTGGCTCTCGCCATTCCACTTGTCCAGACGCTCGATGACGACGGTCCGGGCCGGCATGTTGATGCCCAGCGCGAGGGTCTCGGTGGCGAATACCGCCCGGATCAGCCCGGCCGCGAACAGGTCCTCCACGACCTCCTTGAACGTCGGCAGCATCCCGGCGTGATGGGCCGCTATCCCCCGCCGCAGGCCGGCCAGCCAGTCCTGGTAGCCGAGAACCGGCAGGTCCTCCTCGGGGATGTCCGCTGTCCGCTCCTGCACCAGGGCGGTGATCTTGGCCGCTTCCGCCGGCGTGGTCAGCCGCAGGCCCGCGTTCAGGCACTGCAGCACAGCGGCGTCGCAGCCGGCCCGGCTGAAGACGAACGTGATCGCCGGGAGCAGGCCGGCGGCGTTGAGCCGCTCGATCACGTCCGGGCGGCGGGCGGTCCGGTACCTGGTCGGCTGCCCAGCCAGCACGGCCCTCCCGCGGCCCGGCCGGCCCGGGGCCCTCCGGTCCGCCCAGTGGTCCCGCTGCGCGACCCGCAGCAGCTCCGGGTTGACCAGCGGGCCCCCCGCCGCCCCGGATCCGGCCCGCCGGGAACTCGCGCCGCCCGGCCCGGCCCGCGCGCCGTCGCGGGCCGCTCCCCCGTCATCGGCACCGGTGAACAGGTCGTAGAGCCGGGTGCCGACCATCACGTGCTGCCACAACGGCACCGGGCGGTGCTCGTCGACGATGACCGTCGTGCCCCCGCGCACCTGCTCCAGCCAGTCGCCGAACTCCTCGGCGTTGCTGACCGTCGCCGACAGCGCGACCAGCCGCACCGACTCGGGCAGGTGGATGATCACCTCCTCCCAGACCGCGCCGCGGAACCTGTCCGCCAGGTAGTGCACCTCATCGAGGACCACGTAGCCGAGCCCGGCCAGCGTCGGCGAGCCCGCGTACAGCATGTTCCGCAGCACCTCGGTGGTCATGACGACCACGGGAGCCTCGCCGTTGATGCTGTTGTCCCCGGTGAGCAGGCCCACCTTGGCGGCCGAGTACCTGCGGACCAGGTCGGAGTACTTCTGGTTGGACAGCGCCTTGATCGGGGTGGTGTAAAAGCACTTGCGGCCTCCGGCCAGAGCCAGGTGCACGGCGAACTCCCCGAGAACCGTCTTGCCCGACCCGGTCGGCGCGGCGAGCAGTACCCCGTGACCATCGTTCAGGGCCCGGCAGGCGTCGAGCTGGAAGTCATCGAAGGCGAACTCATACAGGGCCTGGAATGCCATTAGTTCCGGCCCGTCCTCCGCCTGGCGCCGTCGGCTGGCGGCGTAGCGGTCCGCGGGGCTCGCCTGATTCAGCGGGGTGGCCACGCGATCAAGAGTAGGTGGCGCGGTCAGCGCAGCGCGCAGGCCGCCATCCAGCAGTCGCCAACTTGTCTGGTTGCCCGGTCAAGCGTTCGGCCCGGACGGCTGCCCGGCATCGATGCCGTTGCGAGAGACCTCGCCGAGGCCGAGCGCGGACACCTCGTCCAGGGACAGCCCGGGGTACTCCAGCGGCCTGCGCGCCCTGCGGCGGTCATTCGCCCAGACGAAGATCTCAGCCACCTCGACCAGGACCACGCACGGCACCGCGAGCAGCAGCATGCTGATCGGATCCGGGCTCGGCGTGGCGACCGCCGCGAACGCGAACACGACGAAGATCATCATCCGGCGCCACTTACGGAAGCGCCCGTGGGTGAGCACCCCGGCCAGGTTGAACAACACGAGGACCAGCGGCAGCTCGAAGGCGAGCCCGAAGATCAGCAGCATCGCCAGCGCGTAGCTGAGGTAGGTGTTGATCGTGATGATCGGGACAACGTTCGCAGGCACCATCTGGATGAGGAACCGCAGGCCCTTGCTCATGGCGAAGTACGCGATCCCGCCGCCGACGGCGAACAGTGGCACCGAGCTGCCGGCGAAGAAGTACGCCCAGCGGCGCTCCCTGGCGTACAGGCCCGGGGCGATGAAGGCCCACAGCTGATAGAACCACACCGGCGAGGAGATGATGATCCCGCTGATTATGGCGATCTTGAGCCGGAGGAACAGCGAGTCGAACAGGCCGGTGACATAGAGGGCGCACGTCTGGTTGTGCGTGATCGGGCTGCGCAGGTTCAGCTTGCAGTAGGGCGCCTCGATGAAGTGCCAGATGTGCGGATAGATGAACCAGCCCACGACGGCCCCGGCGGTGACGGCGAGCAGCACCTTGACCACGCGGTTGCGCAGCTCGCGGATGTGCTCCATGAGCGGCATCCGCGCTTCCGGGTTGGTCACCCGTGCCGCCCTCGGCAGGCGCAGAGTGTGCCTCCCGGCTTCCCCGTCCGGTGCGGCCATCGTAGCGCCGGCTACGACGGCTGCTGGTTGCGCTGGGCCTCGGTCAGTGGCACGCCGTTCACGAGAGTGCCGTCGCCCCCAGGCGACTTCCGCTGCAGTTCCTGGACCTGCCGCTGCAGGTCCTGCAGCTGCTGCTGGGTGGCATCCGGGGCGGCCGGCTGTCCGGGCAGCTGCTGTGGCGTCGCAGGCAGAACGGTAGCCTGAGTCACCTGCGTCCCGTCCGCGGGCTTGCCGTCGTCACTGAGGCCCTTGACTTCCTTCTTGAATATGTTCATAGCCGCGCCGAGTGACTTCGCGGCGCCGGGCAGCCTCGTCGAGCCGAACAGCAAGAGCACCACCACGAGCAGAATGATGATGTGTGGCGCGCTGGGATCGAACATGTCAGTCCCCATTCAGCGGGAAACCCGTTCCCGCGCGTAGGGTCGCTTGCACGGGAAAGTCTACACGCGGCGCCGTGAAATCCAGCGGCCGTGCCGAGTCGGCGGCGGCCGATCCGAGATACTCACGAACCGGACATAGGACGTTCATGTCCCGTATCCTCGCACCTGGACACGCCAGAATACGACGGATATACCAGGATGCGCCCAAAATCGCCGGGTACGCCGGGAGAGTGCCTAAGCGTACTGCGCCAGCGCGGCCGCCGCGTCCTCGCGGACCTGGGCGGCGAGTTCTGGCGGGGAGATTACCCGGCCGTCCTCGCCGAGCCGCAGCGCGAGCCGCCGGACCCAGCGGGTGTCGGGGGTGCGGAGCGCGACCCGCAGCCTGCCGTCGCCGAGTTCCTCGACGCGCTCGCACGGGTAGTACTCCGCGACCCACCGGCCGGACGCCGACAGCTCGAACTCCACCGCCGGGTCATCGGCCGACGGCCGGTACAGGCCCTGGTCCACGTCCCTCGGCCGGGCCTGGGCCGGCACGGACGCGGGCTGCTCCAGGACGGCCAGCCCGAGCACCCGATCCAGCCGGAACAGCCGTACCGCCTCGGCGCGCAGGCACCAGCCTTCCAGGTACGTCCGGCCCTCCACGACGAGCAGCCGCATCGGGTCGACGTCCCGCTCGGTGGCCTCGTCGCGGCCCGGGACGTAATAGGACAGGTGCAGCCGCCTGGCCCGGGCGAGCGCGTCCCGTATCTGGGCTGCCGTGCCGTCGGAGCCGCGGGCGTCGACCTGGACCGCTACCTGGGCGCTCACCGCGGCCGCCTCCCCGGCGGCCGCCTCCAGCTTGGCGATCGTCCGGCTGAGCGCCGAGCGGTCCTCCAGGCTCGACACCTCGGCGAGCATCCTCAGCGCGACGAGCAGCGCGCTCGCCTCGTCCACGCCGAGCCGCAGCGGCCGGTCGATCGACTCGGCCTCGCTGACCACGATCTCGCCGCCCTCGTAGGACAGGTCGATCGGGCAGTACGGGTCGGGCGAGCGGATCTCCACGCACCACAGCATGTTGAGGTCATCGACGAGCTCGCGCTCGCTGACCCCGAACGCAGCCGCGGTGTCGGCCAGCCCGACCACCTTCCTGCTGACCACGTAGGGCACCAGGGCGAGCAGCCGCTGCAGCCGGTCGGTGGCGGGGGTCACCCGCGGCGGCGCGCCGGCCCGGGCGGTAGCTCGCGGCGAGGAACCCGCGGTGGCCCCTGTCCCGCCGGTCGTCATGCGAGTGCGCCCTTCAGCCGGGCCATGACGGCCTCCCGCAGGTCAGCTGGCTCGAGGGCGACCACGTTCGCGCCGAACCAGGCCAGGTGCTCGCCGTACCAGCTCACGTCCGAGAATGGCACCTCGACCAGGTCCCATCCGGGCCGCCCCGGGTCCGGGCGTTCGGCGCTGGCGCCACGCCGGAGCCCATACCCGGCTCCCTGCCTGACCTGGAGCACGGCGGTGCGCTGCGTGGGCGGCGTATCCCACTCGCGGACGAGCTCCCGTACGTCGGCCCCTTCCGGCACCGTGACCGCGCCGGCGGGCCCGCGGAACGTCACCGGCCCGTCGATCCGGCTCAGCCGGAATACCCGCGTCTCGCCGCGGCCGGTGTCCAGGCCCGCCACGTACCAGCGGCCATGGCGGTTCACCACCCCCCACGGCTCCAGCTGACGCTGCTGGGACGAGCTGCGGCCCACGGCGCGATAGCTGAACGAGACCGGGCGCCGGTCCCGCACGGCCTCCCAGAGGGGCCCGAACGCGGCCTCGCCTGTCTGCAGCCGCGGCTCGATGCCGGTCTGCGTGGTCTCCTCCGCGTCGATCCCGGCCGCCCGCAGCTTCAGCAGGGCGCCGGCCGCCGCGCCGGCCAGCTCGGCGCGGCGCCAGACCCGGGCGGCCAGGCCGAGCACCGCGGCCTCATCGGGCTCCAGCCTGATCTCGGGCAGCACGTAGGCCTGGCGCGGGATCCGGTAGCCCGGCTCCTCGTCCGCGGTCGCGCTCACCCCGGTCTCCAGCGGGATTCCCAGCTCGCGCAGCTCGTCCTTGTCCCGCTCGAACATGCGCTTGAACGCGTCAAAGGAGTCGGGGTAACCGGGCACCGCGTCACGGATCTGGGACGCGGTCAGGTACCTGCGGGCCGACAGCAGGCAGACGACCAGGCTGAGCAACCGCTCGGTCTTCCGCCGTGACACTTCTTGTCCCTTCCTCCCGCCCTGGTGGCTTCCCTCCCTGTCCCTGGCACCGACGCTACCCTGCCGCGGCGCTCAGGTAGCCCTACTGGGCGCGGATTCCCGGCCTCCGGCAGCCCGACCCGCCGAACGTGGCCTCGCCGCGCCGCGTGAGGCCCCGCTGCCGCCTCCGTGCGGCACTGCGGGCCGGCTAGAGCGGCGCCGACGCTGCCATGGCTGAACGCTACGCTGCGTGGGTGATCAGGTGGCGCAGCGGCGTGGTCTCGCGCCTGCGAAGGGAATGGGACGGTGCGCTCGAGATCGACGTGACGGTCGATGGCGCGCCGGTCCGCGCGCTCGCCTACCCGCAGCTGACCGGCCGGCCGCAGCCGGGGGACCGGGCGCTGCTCAACACCGGCGCGCTCGATCTCGGACTGGGCACCGGCGGCTACGCGCTGGTCGTCGCGCTGCCCGACCGGCTGCCGCCGGACCCGGACGGCCCCGGCCACCTGATCAAGGCGCGGTACACGCCGCTGCAGGCCTGCGTGCTCGGCGCGGACGAGCAGGCCTCGCCGCACCATGAGATCCTGCGGGACGCCGACGACCTGGAAGGCATTCCGGTCGTGGTGGCCGACCTGCACTCGGCCCTGCCCGCCGTGCTCGCGGCCTTTCACGCGGAACGCGGACTGCGGCGCGCACCCGACGCGGCGGCGGACCGTGTCGCCTACGTCATGCTCGACGGCGGCGCGCTGCCCGCCTGGTTCTCCCGCACGATCGCCGCGCTGCGCGATGCGGGCTGGATGGCCGGGACGGTGACCGTGGGCCAGGCGTTCGGTGGTGACCTGGAGGCGGTCACGGTGCACAGCGGGCTGCTGGCCGCGCGGCACGTGCTCGGCGCGGACCTCGCCGTGGTGGCCCAGGGGCCCGGCAACCTGGGCACCGGCACCAGGTGGGGATTCTCCGGGCTGGCTGCGGGCGAGGCGGTCAATGCCGCGGCGGTGCTGGGCGGCCGGCCGGTGGCCTCGCTGCGGATCAGCGAGGCCGACCCGCGCGAGCGGCATCGCGGCATCTCGCACCACAGCCTGACCTCCTACGGGCGGGTGGCCCTGGCGCCGGCCGATGTCGTGCTGCCCGACCTGCCCGGCGCCTTCGGCGCCCGGATCACGGCCGCGGCGGCGCCGCTCGCGGCCAGGCACGCCCTGGTCCGGGTGAGCGTGGCCGGGCTGCAGGACGTGCTCCGGGCCTGCCCGGTGCCGCTGTCCACGATGGGCCGCGGGCTGGACGAGGATCTCGCGTACTTCCTCGCGGCCGCGGCGGCCGGGCGGCACGCGGGGATGCTGGCGCGCCAGGGAAGCCCGGGAGGCGAGCGTGCACGACCTGCACTATGACCTGGAACGGGACGCGGTCCGGGTGGTGCTGGCCGACGCGGGCGGCCGGATCCTGCTATTTCATGCCATGACGCCGGACCGCGCGCCGGGCGGCTGGTGGGAGCTGCCCGGCGGCGGGATCGATCCGGGCGAGTCGTATCTGGACGCGGCGGTGCGCGAGATCCGGGAGGAGACCGGCCTGATCCTCGACCCCGCCGCGATAGGGCCGCCCGCCTGGCGGCGTGACGCCACCTGGCGCTCACGGGGCATCCGGCGGCTGCAGCATGAGGTGGTCGTCCTCGCTGGGCTGGACGCCGACCAGCCGGAGATCATCGACGGCGGCCGGACCCAGGAAGAGCTCGAGGATTACGTGGCCGCGCGGTGGTGGGAGCCGGGCGAGATCGCCCTCAGCCGGGAGCGGTTCTACCCCGGCCGGCTGCCGCAGCTGCTGCCGGCGTTCCTGGCCGGCGAGCGCATCGACGAGCCGTTCGAGCGCTGGAACTAAGGGCGCCTGGCGATCGGGGCCACCGTCGCCGCGCTGCGCGCGCCGGGCGCGCAAGAATGGAATGTGCCGTCATAGCGCCGCGGATGCTAGGCCACTGGCGAGCAGCTGCGGAAACACCAGGCAGGGAACAAGGAAGGCAGAGGCTGATGGGATTCTCGGCGAAGGCACGCAGGCTGCCCGGCCGACTTGCGGCGGGCGCGTTCATCCTCAACTCGGGCCTGGGCAAGTGGTCCGCCGACGAGGAGACAGCCGCCAGGCTGCACGGCATGGCGGCCGGGACTTACCCGTTTCTGGCGAAGCTCAAGCCCAGGGATTTCGCGCGGCTGCTGTCAGTCGGCGAGATCGCGCTCGGCTCGGCGCTGCTGCTGCCGGTCGTGCCCGCCGCCGTGGCCGGAGCGGGCCTGACCGCCTTCTCGGCCGGGCTGCTCGGCATGTACGCCCGCACCCCGGGCCTGCGCGAGGAGGATGGCGTACGGCCCACCCCGCAGGGAACCCCGCTGGCCAAGGACATATGGATGCTCGGCATCGGCCTCGGGCTCACCCTGGATGCCCTCACCGACCGGCCCGCGCCGCGTACCGGTACCCGCGCCGCCCGCCGTTAGCCGGACGCCGGCCGGGCAGGCGGCTCAGGCGGTGCGGATCAGGCCGGGCCGCTCAGCCCGTGGCGCCGCTTTCCGCGTCCAGGACGTCGACGACGAAGACAAGCGTGTCGGTACCGGTGATCCCGGCCGCCGACTGGCCGCTCGACCCGTAGCCGTCATTCGGCGGGACCACGAGCATGACCCTGCTGCCGACCGGAACGCCGAGCAGGCCCTGGTCCCAGCCGGGGATGATCTGGGCGGGTGAGGCATCGATCTCGAAGCCGAACGGCGCGCCGCGCGACCACGAGGAGTCGAAGACCTTGCCTGTCTGCGCTCCGGCCTTGTGCGGCCAGATCGCGCCGACGTACTGCGTGACGACTTCCTGGCCCTTGGCTACGGGCGGCCCTGATCCCTTGATAAGCGTCTTGACCACGAGCTTGCTCGGCGGCGTCGACGCGGGGACCTTGACCGCGGGGGCAGTGTTCGCCTTGGCGGTCACCGTCGGCAGGCTGCCCCCGCCCTCGGACACCTGGGTCCCCGAGGCCGACGCGGTCCCGGCGTAGGTCTTGATCATGTCCACAACGAACACGAGCGTGTCGGTCGGGGTCACTCCGACCTGCGAGTTGCCTGCGGTGCCGTAGCCGTACTTCGGCGGCAGGACCGCCAGCACCCGGCTGCCCATCTTCTGGCCCTCCAGCGCCGTCGACAGCCCGGGAAGCAGCTTGCCGGACAGGACCTGCGGCGTGGCGGTGTAGGTGCTGAGGGCCAGCTTGTGCGTGCTGCCGCTCCAGATATAGACGACGTAGTTGCCGAGGAAGGCATCGGCACTGCCGAGCGGCTGGCCGCCGCCCTGGACCTCGGTCTTGATGTACAGGTTGCCGCCCGCCTTCTTGGCCGGGATCTTCACGACGGGCGCGCTGCCGAAGGCGCCAGTGGCCGTGACGGACGCATTCGGGCTGGCCGGGGGCGAGGATGATGATGATGATGATGAGCCGCAACCGGCCAGGGCCGCGGTGGCGATAAGTGGCACGAAGAGCGCAGCGGCGATGCGTCGCATGGGAATCCTCATTGTCGGGATCAAGAGCGCAGCCAGCCTACCCGCCGCTGCCGGCACAGTAGATCCGGGCAGCCCGGCCCGGCCACAGGCGCGGTTTGTCCCCGGCCTCACATGCCGGCGATCAGCTTCTCGACCCGCTCGTCAACGGAGCGGAACGGGTCCTTGCACAGCACGGTCCGCTGCGCCTGGTCGTTCAGCTTCAGGTGCACCCAGTCCACGGTGAAGTCCCGGCGCCGTTCCTGCGCCCGCCGGATGAACTCGCCGCGCAGCCGCGCCCGGGTGGTCTGCGGCGGCACCGACTTGGCCTGGAAGATGTCCAGGTCCCGGCAGGCCCGCTCCACGGCGCCGCGGCGCTGGAGCAGGTAGTACAGGCCACGGCCCCGGTGCACGTCGTGGTAGGCGAGGTCGAGCTGGGCCACCCGCGGCGAGGCCAGCGGCAGGTCGTGCTTCGCCCGGTACCGCTCGATCAGCTGGAACTTGGTGACCCAGTCGATCTCGCGCGCCACCAGGCCGAGGTCGCCGCTCTGCACCGCGCGCAGGGTCAGCTCCCACAAGCCGAGCACCCGTTCGGTGATCGGGTCCGAGCCCTTGCGGTCCACGAAGTCCCTGGCCTTGGACAGGTACTCCTGCTGGATGTCGAGCGCGCTGACCTCGCGCCCGTTGGCCAGCCGCACCTTGCGCCGCCCGCTCATGTCGTGGCTGACGTCCCTGATGGCCCGGATCGGGTTCTCCAGGGTGAGATCGCGCATCACGGTGCCGGCCTCGACCATCCGCAGCACCAGGTCCGTCGCCCCGACCTTGAGCAGCATCGTCGTCTCGCTCATGTTCGAGTCGCCGACGATCACGTGCAGCCGCCGGAACCGCTCGGCGTCGGCGTGCGGCTCGTCGCGGGTGTTGATGATCGGCCGGGACCTGGTGGTGGCCGATGAGACTCCCTCCCAGATGTGCTCGGCGCGCTGGCTGACGCAGTACACCGCGCCGCGCGGGGTCTGCAGCACCTTGCCCGCCCCGCAGATGATCTGCCGGGTAACCAGGAACGGGATCAGGATGTCGGCCAGCCTGCCGAATTCCCCGTGCCTGCCGACCAGGTAGTTCTCGTGACAGCCGTAGGAGTTGCCCGCGGAGTCCGTGTTGTTCTTGAACAGGTAGATGTCCCCGGCGATGCCCTCTTCCCGCAGCCGCCGGTCCGCGTCCACGAGCAGGCCCTCCAGGATCCGCTCGCCGGCCTTGTCGTGCACTACCAGGTCGATGAGGTTGTCGCACTCCGGTGTCGCGTACTCCGGATGGCTGCCCACGTCCAGGTAGAGCCGGGCGCCGTTGCGCAGGAAGACGTTACTGCTGCGGCCCCACGAGACCACCCGCCGGAACAGGTACCTGGCCACCTCGTCCGGGGACAGCCGCCGCTGCCCCCGGAACGTGCAGGTGACGCCGTACTCGTTCTCGAGCCCGAAGATCCGCCTGTCCATATGCGCCCGGTTACCAGTCCACCGCGATGTACTTGGTCTCGGTGAACTCCAGCAGCCCCTCGTGGGCGCCCTCCCGGCCGAGCCCTGACTGCTTCACCCCGCCGAACGGGGCCGCGGGGTCGGACACGACGCCGCGGTTGATGCCGACCATGCCGGCCTCGAGGGCCTCGGCGACCTGCAGTGCGCGGCGCAGGTCACCGGTGTAGAGGTAGGAGACCAGGCCGTACTCGGTGCCGTTGGCCAGCGCGATCGCCTCGTCCTGGGCCGTGAAGCGCACCACGGGCGCGACCGGGCCGAAGATCTCCTCGGCCAGGATGCCTGCGTCCGGCGGCACCTCGTCCAGCACCGTCGGCTGGTAGAAGTAGCCGCGGCGCTCGGGCGCGCGCCCGCCGGTGACCACGCGCCCGCCGCTCGCGGCGGCGGTGTCCACCAGGCGGGCCACCTTGGACCTCGTGTCCTCGTTGACCAGCGGGCCGAGGTCGGTCCCGTCGTCTAGGCCCGGGCCGATGCTGAGCTTGGCCAGCCGCTCGGCGAACCGGGAGGTGAACTCGTCGGCGACCGCCTCGTGCACGTAGAAGCGGTTGGCGGCGGTGCACGCCTCGCCGCCGTTGCGCATCTTGGCCAGGAACGCCCCGTCGATGGCCGCATCCAGGTCCGCGTCGTCGAAGATCAGGAACGGGGCGTTGCCGCCGAGCTCCATCGAGCAGTTGGTGACGGTCTGGGCGGCGGTCTGCAGCAGCGAGCGCCCCACCTCGGTGGAGCCGGTGAAGGACAGCTTGCGCACCCGCGGGTCCGCGAGCATCGCGGCCACCAGCGGGCCTGGCTGCTGCGTGGGCAGCACGTTCACGACCCCGCCGGGGACGCCGGCCTCCTGCAGGATGTCGGCGACCGCCAGCGCCGACAGCGGGGTCTCCTTGGCCGGCTTGAGCACAACGGTGCAGCCGGCCGCGAGCGCCGGGCCGATCTTGCGGGTGGCCATGGCGGCGGGGAAGTTCCACGGGGTGATCAGCACGCTGACCCCGACCGGCTGATGCTGCACCATGATCCGGTTCGCGCCGGACGGCGCCACCGCGAGCGACCCCTCGTTCCGCACCGCCTCCTCCGCGTACCAGCGGAAGAACTCGGCCGCGTAGGTGATCTCGGCGCGGGCATCCTTCAGTGCCTTGCCGTTCTCTATGACCATCAGCCGGGCGAGCGGCTCGGAGCGCTGGATCATCAGCTCCCAGGCGCGGCGCAGGCACTCGCCCCGCGCCCGCGGCGGCGTGGCGGCCCAGCCCGGCAGCGCGTCCTGCGCTGCGGCGACCGCGTCCAGGGCATCCTCGGTGCTCGCGCTGGCCACCTCGGCCACGGCATCCTCGGTGGCCGGGTCGATCACAGGCAGCACGCCGGCCCCCCCGCCGGTCCACTGCCCGCCGATCAGCAGCGCCGTCGGTACCTCGATGCCGGTGATGGTCGCGAGGCCAGCCGTCACGTCTACCTCCCCATTCCCGCGCGGCCGGCCTGGCGGCCCCCGCACGCCTTCGACACTACCCCGCCTGCCTCCTCATTCCCCCTTCACGGCCAGCCACCCGGCGATCCGGCGGGGCTGGCCGGCCCGGGCTGGCTACGCCGGGCTGCCGCCGGACGGCTCTGCGGCCTCGCCCGACCCGGTGCCCGCGCCAGGGCCAGCGCTGCCGGCGTCGGTGATGGCCTCGGTCTTCCTGCCGGGTATGGCCTCGGCGAGCAGCGCCTCCAGGCGGGGGCCGGTGAGCCGGCGGAACGTCCGGTGCTCCCGGCCCCGGTCCAGCAGGGCGACCTCGAGCTGGGCGGCGGTGATCTCCTGGCGATCGCCGTTGCCCTGACTGGCCAGCGCCGCGATCGCGACGTCGAACGCTCGGGCCAGCGTCATCCCGTCCGAGTACTGGTCCTTGAGCACCGCCGCGACCTGGTCCGCCTGGCCGCCCATCACCACGAAGCCGCGCTCGTCGGCCACCGAGCCGTCGAAGGTGATCCGGTAGATCTGGTCCCCGTCCATCGTCTTGCCGACCTCGGCGACCACGATCTCGACCTCATAGGGCTTGGGGCTGTCGGTGAAGATGGTGCCGAGCAGCTGGGCGTACCAGTTGGCCAGCCCGCGGGCGCTGACGTCCTGGCGGTCGTACTGGAAACCGGTCATGTCGGCGAAGCGGACCCCGGCCTTGCGCAGGTTCTCGAACTCGTTGTACCGCCCCACGGCCGCAAAGGCGATCCTGTCGTAGATCTCGCTGAACTTGCGCAGGGCGCGGGACGGGTTCGGCGCCACGAACAGGATGCCGGCGTCGCAGGTGATCACGACACCGCTGCGGATGCGCGTGATGGCCTTGCGCGCGTAGTCCGCCTTGTCCTTCATCGCCTGCTCGGGCGATACATAGAACGGCATCGTCACTGCTGAGGTTCCCTTACTGTGCTGGTCCGGATGGGGCTGGTCGGGATGGGGCTGGTCGGGATGGGGCTGGTCGGGATGGGGCTGGTCGGGATGGGGCTGTGCTGGCCGGATCGGGGGACTGTGCCGGTCTCGCCGAGGCGGGTCAGATCGGGGCCGCCGGGCCGGCCCGCCTGTTCGGGCTGGCTAGCTCGGCGGCAGGGCGCTGGGCGACCCGTTGCTGCCGGCGGCCTGGCGCAGCGAGGCGAGCGGGCCGTCGGGCTCGGTCATCCGGCCCTCGATGACCGCCCGGGCGTACTCTCCGGCCGCCTCGTCGGTCAGCCGCTCGAAGCCGTCGGCGGTGACCGTCGCGACCGCGGGGTAGATGCGCCTGGTCACGTCGGGCCCGCCGGTGGCCGAGTCGTCGTCAGCCGCGTCATAGAGGGCCTGCATGCAGGCCAGAACGGTGTCGGCCACCGGCATGCCGTCCGCGTAGAGCTTCTTCAGTGACCCGCGGGCGAATACCGAGCCGGATCCGATCGCGTGGAACCTGTGCTCCTCGTACCGGCCGCCGGCCACGTCGTAGCTGAAGATCCGGCCGCGGCCGATGTCCTCGTCGTAGCCGACGAACAGCGGCACCACGACGAGGCCCTGCATCGCGCCGCCGATGTTGCCCCGGACCAGGCTGGCGAGCCGGTTGGCCTTGCCGTCCAGGGACAGCGCGTGGCCCTCGAGCTTCTCGTAGTGCTCGAGCTCGACCTGGAACAGCCGGACCAGCTCGATCCCGACGCCGGCGACGCCGGCGAAGCCGACGCCGGAGAACTCATCGCTGCGGAACACCTTGTCGATGTCGCGCTGCAGGATCATGTTCCCCGCCGTCGCGCGCCGGTCGCCGGCCATGACCACACCACCGTCGCAGGCCGCGGCGACGATCGTGGTCCCGTGCGGCAGGTCGGCCGCCAGCGGGCTGGGCGCAGACCTGCCCGAGGTGCTGGCCCCGGCCGCCGCTCCCGGGGCCTGGGGCAGCAGCTCGGGGGCCGCGACGGTGAGAAAGTCGGTGAACGACGAGGTCCCCGCGCTCAGGTACGCCCCGGGAAGCCACCGCCCGTAGGAATCAGGGCCCACGCCGATCCTTCCGTTAGTACGCGTGCTAGCAATGCGACCCTACTGCCGCCGATGACCCTGCGCTAACGCGGCTTGGGTCATTCGCCGCCCTTCTGCACGTAGGACCGGACGAACTCCTCGGCGTTCTCCTCTAGCACCTCGTCGATCTCGTCCAGAATCGCGTCGACGTCGTCGGTGAGCTTGTCCTGGCGCTCCTTGACGTCCTCGGTCCCCTGCGGCGCGGTGTCCTGCTCCTCCTCGCTGCGCCGCGGAGCCTGACGCTGGCCGCTGGTGTCCTTTGTCGCCATGCTGAAACCTCCGTGATCCGCGGGAGCCGTCCCACAGCCTCAACGCTATCCTCGCCCGCGGGTGACCCGCCCAATCCTGCAATCCGGCATCGGTACCGATCCGCGATCTGGTGCCGGTCCTCGGGGTTCCCTGAGCGAGCGGGAAGCACCGTCAGCCCTGGCCGGTGAGCGCCGCCACCAGCTCGCCCGCGGTCTCGCAGCGATCCAGCAGCCCGCCCACGTGCGCCCGGGTGCCGCGCAGCGGCTCCAGCGTCGGCACCCGCTGCAGCGACTCCCGGCCCGGTATGTCGAAGATCACCGAGTCCCAGGAGGCCGCGGCCACGGCATCGGGGTACTGGCGCAGGCAGCGGCCGCGGAAGTAGGCCCGGGTGTCGTCCGGCGGGTAGTCGACGGCCCTGGCCACATCCTTCTCATTGACCAGGCGGATCATCCGGCCCCGGGCGGCCAGTCGGTTGTAGAGGCCGCGCTCGGGCCGGATATCGGAGTACTGCAGGTCGACAAGCTGGAGCCGCGGGTGAGTCCAGGCCAGCCCGTCCCTGGCCCGGTATCCCTCGAGAACCTCGAGCTTGGCGACCCAGTCCAGTTCCCGCGAGGCCAGCATCGGGTTCTCGCCGAGCCTGGTCAGCACCGACTCCCAGCGATCGAGCACGTCCCTGGTCATGTCGTCGACGTCCGCGCCGAACCGGTCCTCGGTGTACTTTCGCGCCACGTCCAGGTACTCGAGCTGGAGCTGGACCGCGGTCATCCTCCGGCCGTCGCGCAGCGCGACCAGGTGCTTGAGGCTCGGGTCGTGGGAGACGGCGCGCAGCTCGGCCACCGGCGCCTCCACCGCGAGATCGGAGCCGAGGAACTTGTCCTCGATCATCGCCAGCACCAGCGCGGTCGTGCCGAGCTTGAGGTAGCTCGAGATCTCGCTCATGTTCGCGTCGCCGATGATCACGTGCAGGCGGCGGTATTTCTCCGGGTCGGCGTGCGGCTCGTCCCTGGTGTTGATGATCGGCCGCTTGAGCGTGGTCTCCAGGCCGACCTCCACCTCGAAGAAGTCGGCTCGCTGGCTGATCTGGAAGCCCTCATCGCGGCCGTCGGCGCCGCGGCCGACCCGGCCGGCCCCGCAGACCACCTGCCGGGACACGAAGAACGGGGTGAGGTGCCGCACGATGTCGGCGAACGGGGTGGCCCGGCTCATCAGGTAGTTCTCATGGCAGCCGTACGATGCGCCCTTATTGTCGGTGTTGTTCTTGTACAGCTGGATGGTGGCCCCGCTGGGCATGGACCCGGCCCGGGCGGCCGCTTCCGCCATGACCCGCTCGCCCGCCTTATCCCAGATCACCGCGTCGAGCGGGTTGGTGCACTCGGGCGCCGAGTACTCCGGGTGAGCGTGGTCCACGTACAGCCGGGCGCCGTTGGTGAGGATGACGTTGGCCAGCCCCAGGTCCTCGTCGGTCAGCTGCGCCGAGTCCGCCGCGTCGCGGGCCAGGTCGAATCCCCGGGCGTCGCGCAGCGGGTTCTCCTCCTCGAAATCCCACCGGGCCCGCCGGGCCCGCGCGGACTTCGCCGCCTGGTAGGCGTTGACGACCTGAGAGGAGGTCACCATCGCGTTCGCGCCCGGCTGGCCGGGCACGGCAATGCCGTACTCGGTCTCCGTGCCCATGACCCGCCGCACGCTCATGCTTCAGAGCCTAGTGCCGACATACCGTCATCGTGCCCAGGCGAGACCGTGCCGGCACATTCCCGGCCGGACTTGCCTCGCCCCATGGGGGGTCCTGGGCCATCGGGGGTCTGGGGTGTCCCCAGGGGGCAGAGTGTCCCCCTGGGCTAGCCCTCTCCCGCGCCGCCTCGGTGGTCGTAGCACAGTCCCCGCGGCTACAGGTACTGTCCGGTGTTGGCCACCGTGTCGATGGAGCGGCCGGCCTCTGTGCCGTGCTTGCCGGAGACCAGGGTCCTGATGTAGACGATCCGCTCCCCCTTCTTGCCGGAGATCCTCGCCCAGTCGTCCGGGTTTGTCGTGTTGGGCAGGTCCTCGTTCTCGCTGAACTCGTCGACGCAGGCGGCCAGCAGGTGGGCGATGCGGATGCCCTTCTGCCCGGTCTCCAGGAACTCCTTGATGGCCATCTTCTTCGCGCGGGCCACGATGTTCTCGATCATCGCCCCGGAGTTGAAGTCCTTGAAGTACAGGACCTCCTTGTCCCCGTTCGCGTAGGTGACCTCGAGGAACCGGTTCTCCTCGGTCTCGCTGTACATGCGCTCGACGACGCGCTGGATCATCTCCTCGACCGTGGCCGCCGCGGAGCCTCCGTGCTCGGTCAGGTCGTCGGGGTGCAGCGGCAGGGCGCCGACCACGTACTTGGAGAAGATGTCCTTGGCGGCCTCGGCATCCGGTCGCTCGATCTTGATCTTGACGTCGAGCCGGCCCGGACGCAGGATCGCCGGGTCGATCATGTCCTCCCGGTTCGACGCGCCGATCACGATCACGTTCTCCAGGCCCTCGACCCCGTCGATCTCGCTGAGCAGCTGCGGCACGATCGTGTTCTCGACGTCGCTGGACGCCCCGGAGCCGCGGGTGCGGAAGATCGAGTCCATCTCGTCGAAGAACACGATGACCGGCATGCCCTCGCTGGCCTTCTCCCTGGCCCGCTGGAACACCAGCCGGATGTGCCGCTCGGTCTCGCCGACGTACTTGTTCAGCAGCTCGGGGCCCTTGATGTTCAGGAAGAAGCTCTTGCCCTCCCGGGCCTGGCCGCCCTGCCCGACAGCTATCGCGGACTCACCGTCCTGGCTGGCCAGCTCCGCGGTCCGGGCCGCGACCTGCTTGGCCAGCGAGTTCGCGACCGCCTTGGCGATCAGGGTCTTGCCGCAGCCGGGCGGGCCGTAGAGCAGCACGCCCTTCGGCGGCTTCAGCTGGTGCTCCTTGAACAGGTCGGCGTGCAGGTAGGGCAGCTCGATCGCGTCGCGGATCTGCTCGATCTGCGGCGCCAGGCCGCCGATCTCCGAGTAGGTGATATCCGGCACCTCCTCGAGGATCAGCTCCTCGACCTCGGCCTTGGGGATGCGCTCGTACACGTACCCCGACCGCGGCTCGAGCAGCAGCGAGTCCCCGCCGCGCAGCGTGGTGTTGCGCAGCGGCTCGGCCAGCCGCGCGATGCGCTCCTCGTCGGCGTGCGAGATCACCAGCGCCCGGTCGCCGCCCTCAAGGATCTCCTTGAGCATGACGACCTCGCCGATCGTCTCGTAGCCCTGGGCGATCACGACGTTGAGCGCCTCGTTGAGCACGACCTCCTGACCCGGCTTGAGCTGGTCGAGCTCGATTCCCGGGCTGACGCTGACCCGCATCTTCCGGCCGCCGGTGAACACGTCTGCGCTGCCGTCCTCGCAGACGTTCAGGAATATGCCGAACCCTGACGGCGGCTGCGCGAGCCGGTCCACTTCTTCCTTCAGGGCCACGATCTGGTCGCGTGCCTCGCGCAGGGTCCCTGCGAGCCGTTCGTTCTGCCCGGTGACGGTGGCGAGATTCGTCTCGGCCTCGCGAAGCCGCTCCTCGAGCAGCCTGGTCTGCCTTGGCGAGTCCGCCAGCCTGCGGCGCAGAGCGGAGATCTCCTCCTCGAGGAAGGAGATCTGCGTGGTCAGGACCTTGACCTCGTCGTCATATCGCCCGGCGCGCGCGCTGTCGTCGCGAGAGGCCATGCCCCTCACCCCCTCCCGAGAGCCGATTTACCCTTGACCCTACCTATCCGGGAGGCTTCCGTAACCCACGGCGGGCCCTAGCTCGGCTTTCTCCCGTTACGATCCGAGAACAGTCAAGAGACGTTACTGCTTCCCGGGGCGGTCCCTGGCCTGGTCCCGGCCCTGTATCCGGCCGGTGTCCGCGGTCATCCGGCGCGGGTTTCTGCGGGCTCATCGCGGCCCAGATCGCCGTGCGCGCCTTTGGATGGCCGGCGCCGCCGCGGCGGGGCCGTCACCCCGTCGGCGAGCCTGCGGGCCGTCACCAGGAACCCCGTGTGGCCGACCATGCGGTGCTCGGGGCGCACGGCCAGCCCGTCGACATGCCAACCGCGCAGCAGCGATTCCCACGCCGCGGGCTCGTCGAAGCTGCCCTGCGCCCGCAGCGCCTCCACAATGCGCGACAGCTGCGTGGTGGTGGCAACGTAGCAGCAGATCAGGCCGCCGGCCCGGAGCGACATCGCGGCGGCGTCCGCGTACTCCCACGGCGCCAGCATGTCCAGCACCACCCGGTCAAAGGCCCCGTTCCCGTCGTCATCAGGCAGGCCGGCTGCAGCCCCGTCGGCGGGAAGCTCGCCGGTCACCAGCCGCCAGGACGGATGCGGCCCGCCGAAGTAACGCTCCACGTTCTGCCGGGCGATCTCCGCGAAATCGGGCCTGCGCTCGTAGGAGACGAGCAGCCCGGTCTCGCCCACCGCCCGGAGCAGCCAGCAGGACAGCGCGCCCGAGCCGGCCCCGGCCTCGACGACTCGCGCGCCGGTGAAGATGTCGGCCAGGGCGAGAATCTGCCCGGCGTCCTTGGGGTAGATCACCGCGGCACCGCGGGCCATGGACAGGGTGTAGTCGGCCAGCAGCGGTCTCAGCGCTACGTAGGTGGTGCCGCTGGACGAGACGACGAGGCTGCCCTCCGGCCTGCCGATGAGGTCGTCATGCGCCAGCGAGCCGCGGTGGGTATGGAATGACCGCCCGGCCTCCAGGATGACCCGGTGGCGCCGTCCCTTGGGGTCGGTGAGCTGAACCTGGTCGCCCGGGGCAAGCGGACCGCGAGGCTGCCTGATCACGCTCGTCAGGCTAACGGTGCCTGCCTCCCGCTCGCCTCGGGGGCTCCGCCCGCCTCCCCTGCCCCCTTCACTGCACTGCCTTCCCTCGTCGTTCGTTCCTCAGTCCAGGCGGCGCCGCGCCCCTCCGGCTCGCTCTGTGCGTCAGACGCCCGCGAAGGCGTGGTCCAGATCGCTGGTCGCGAGCACCCCGAATACCTGCCCGGAAGGCTCTATGAGCAGGTACTCGGTGGCCGGGGAGCGCTGCACGGCCTCGATGAGCGCCATGCCCGACAGGTCGGCGGACAGCACGATTCCCGGCTCTATGGTCCGCGCGAGCGAGCCGACCTCCACCCACGGCCTGCGCTGCTGGGGCGTGGCCATCACCGCGGTCTCGTTGACGATCGCGATCGGCGTGGACTCGTGATCGACGATCACGAGTGCACGGGCCTGCGCCGCGTCCGCGCGCCTGATGGCCTCGGCGAGAGGCACGTTTCCCGGGATCGGGATGGCCCGCCGCGCCAGCCTCCTGGCCTGCAGCCCGGGCAGCCGGTCGCGTACCTTGGCGGCCCGGATGGCCTGCCCGGCGCTGATCCACATGAACACGGCGATCACGGCCAGCCAGAGCCCGTACGAGTTTGCCAGGCTCACCTTGCTGCCGAGCAGGCTGAACGGGACGATGACCAGCAGCACGGCGAGCCCGCGGCCCGCCCACGCGGCAGCTATCGTGGCCGTGCCCGGCCGGCCGGTGAGCTTCCATATCCCGGAGCGCAGGATCCGGCCGCCGTCCAGGGGCAGGCCGGGCAGCAGGTTGAAGATCCCGACCAGCAGGTTCGCGAGGATCAGCTGATCGATCAGCACGCGGGGAATGCCGCTGGGGTTCAGCGCGAGGTTCAGGCCGAAGCCGCACCCCGCCAGCGCGAGCGAGGTCAGCGGCCCGGCCACGGAGACGAGGAACTCCTTGGCAGGGGTTGGCGGCTCCTGCTCGATCTCCGAGAATCCGCCGAGCGGGTAGAGCAGGATGCGCCGCACCGCCAGCCGGAAGGCTCGCGCCACCACGCAGTGGCTGAGCTCGTGCACGAGCACCGAGGCGTACAGCAGGATGACGAAGGCGGCGGCCACGAGGTACCGGACCGCGGCCGGGTGCACCGTGCTGGGCAGGCTACTGGCGTAGAACAGGACGAACAGGCCGGCCACGAGGAACCAGTACGGCGAGACGTACACCGGCACGCCGAACGGCCGCGCGATGACGATGCCGTACTTGCTACCGCGCCTGGCGTCCGGCGTGGGCGGGTCACCCTGCTGCTGCGCCTGCTGGCGGTCCTGCTCCGGGGTAATGCCTGCCACGTCATCGATGCTACGTGGTGCGGGGCGCCGTGAACCGCAGCCGGCACAGTGAATCCGGCGCGCCGGCATAACCGCCAAACTCGGCCAACTGTCGGTGCCGTCCCCTAGTCTCCGGAGAGTGGGCAACCTGAACATGGCACAGCCGTCTGGCGCACAGCCGCCTGACGGACCGCCGCCTGGCGGACCGCCGTCTGGCGCACAGTCCCCCGGCCCGGCGCCCGGTGACACCGCGCCCGGTGACGCCCCTGGTGACACCACGCCCGGTGACACCGTCGCCAATACCAGTGCGCCGCCGTCGCTGTCACCGTCCCGCGCCGGTGACTTCCTGACTTGTCCGCTACTCTACCGGTTTCGCGTGATCGACCGGCTGCCCGAGCCGCCTAGCCCCGCCGCGGCGCGCGGGACCCTGGTGCACGCGGTCCTGGAGCGGCTGTTCGACGAGCCCGCCGCCGGCCGCACGCCGGAGACCGCCCGGGCCATGCTGGCACCGCAGTGGGAACGGCTGATCGCCGACGAGCCGGAGCTGGCCGGCCTGTTCAGCGACGAGGAGGAGCGGACCGCCTGGCTCGCGGAGGCCTCCGATATGCTCGACCGCTATTTCACGCTGGAAGATCCCACCCGGCTCGAGCCCAAGCACCGGGAACATGCGGTCGAGGCGATCCTCGAGTCCGGGCTGCTGCTGCGCGGCTACATCGACCGGCTTGACGTCAGGGCCGACGGCGAGATCCGGATCGTCGACTACAAGACTGGTACGGCGCCCCGGGAGGAGTTCGAGGCCCGGGCGCTGTTCCAGATGAAGTTCTACGCCGTGGTGCTCTGGCTGACGCAGCAGCGGGTGCCGAAGCTGCTGCAGCTCATGTACCTGGGCAACGGCGAGATCGTGCGGTACGCGCCGGACGAGTCCGATCTGCGGGCCACGGTGCGGAAGATCGATGCGCTGTGGCGTGCCATCGAGCGGGCCCGCTCGACGGGCGACTGGCGGCACCGGCAGAGCAGGCTCTGCGCCTGGTGCGCGCACCAGGCGATATGCCCGGCATTCGGCGGCACCCCGCCGCCCCTTCCGGAGGGCCCGCGCCGTCCCGAGTTCGCGCTCTCCGCTGACCCGGCCGTTCCCTCCGGCCTGCCCTCCCCGCTGGTGCTGTCCCCGCAGGCGGCGTCGCCGGAGGTGCCGTCCCCGCAGCCGGCGGCGCCCGAGGAACTGCCGACACCGGAGATCCCGGCCCAGCCCGCGGCGCCCGATGAGATCGCCACGCCGTCCGCCCACCGCTGATGCCGGGGGCTCCGGCCCACGCTCGACGACGTCTCCTTGACCCTGACCGGCCGGCCGCCGCGCGACGATTCGCCGAACGGCCCGGCGGCCGCCCTCGAGCCGGCCAGCGCGGCTGTGCCGAGGTGACGTGGGTCGCGCGGTCGCCGTGGTGCCAGAGTCCGTCCGGGCCCGCATCCACAGCGGCCTCGTGTTCCGACCGCTGCCCGATGCACCACCGGCCACCATCGTGGTCGTCTGGCCGCAACACAGCAGGTCCCGGCAGGTCGCCGCCTTCGTCCGCGCGGCGCACCACAGCCGCCGCCTGCCGCCGGGCCCCCGACGCGAGTCCGGCGCCGACGTGATGCGGGTTGCGAGCTGGTCGCCCTGGTCGCCGGACTGGGCCGCCTACACGGGATGAATGTCGGGCTTAGCCCAGTAAGTTCGGTTGGCCGGGGTCGTCCACCGGAACTCGCCGGGCCGGATTTGCTCCAGCTTCCACCGGGGATGCTGCTTCAGCTGGTGATCACTGCGGCAGGCGCCGCCGATGTTGCACCGGCACGTCCGGCCGCCGTCGTCGTAGGCCAGGGTGTGGTCGAGGTCCGCGCGCCAGGCGGGCTGGCCGCAGACCGGGTTGCGGCAGGTCACGTCCCGGGCGATCACGTGCTCGCGCAGCCGCGGCGGGGGCCGGTAGGCCGGCGACTCGCCGGCGTGGGCGCACCCGCCGGCCGCCTGGTCGGCGGCCGCCCGGGCCCGTGCCTGATCCAGCGCCCGGGCGCCAGCACGCAGGGCAGCGGCCGCGACCGGCGACAGCGGGCCGGGCGGATCGGTCCCGCCGGGCGGGCCGGGCCCGCGCGCCTGCTGGGCGGTGATCATGTCCTGGGTGATGGTCACCGTGACCCGGCCGACCAGCCCGGCGCCGGGTGGCCCGTCGCGGGCCGAGGCCACGCCGTCGCGGGGCCGGTGGCTGGGGCGGCGTATGCGGGTGACTGCGAGCGCCTGCCCGGCGCTGTTGGTGACGATGACCCGCCACTGCGCGGCCGGGTCAGTCTCGGCGGCGCGGGTGAGCTGGCGGGCCTGTGCGGCGGTGATCGCGCCGATCCGGCCCAGGGTGCCGGGCCGGTCGGCGAGCCCGGCCAGGGTGGCCCAGGGCAGGGTCGCGTCCAGCAGCCCGGGCACCGGCCGGCCGTCGGGCTCGGCGGGGTGGCGGGCCAGCGCGGGAGGGATGCCGCCCAGGTCCGGCCAGGCCGGGACCGGCCGGGTCCCGCACGGGTCGTCGTCCTCCTCGGCGGGATCCCAGCCCTCGTCCTGATCCTCGTCCGCGTTGTCGTCGAGGCCGTCGTCGGGCGGGGCGTCCTCATCGCGGGGAGGAGGAACGTCATCCCGCGGCTCGCCGTCGGCGGGGGCGTCCTCGCCGGGGTCGCCGTCGCGGGGGCTGCCGTCGCGAGGGCCACCGGGCCCAGCATCGCCGTCCACGGAGCCATCGCTGCCCGGGCCGCCGTCGCCGGGCCGGTCGCTGCCGGGGTGGTTGTCTTCGGGGTCGTCGTCGGGCGGGGGCTGGTCGGGGGGTGCGCCGTCGGGCGGGGGGATGAGCGGCAGGGTGCCGAGCATCAGGCCGATCAGCACCTG
>Ga0209648_10000140_pt1 | contig 49563 bp, 33 predicted proteins | sample GraSoi2013_115cm_FD_185830 | JGI IMG/M metagenome (GOLD analysis project Ga0209648, IMG submission 185830) | Grasslands soil microbial communities from the Angelo Coastal Reserve, California, USA - Sample 9_17_2013_115cm (SPAdes) (version 2) | ecosystem: Environmental > Terrestrial > Soil >... | reverse complement strand
AAGGCAGAAAAAAGCAAAAGCAAAACCCTTCTTATAAAGGGAAAGGCTCTGAGATTGTGCTCGTTGGCCGGCAGCCACGTCGCCCCCGGCTCTTTGGCGGGTTACTGCAGAGAGACGCACTCGTGTCTGCTTTTGTCCCTTGACACCGGCCGTTGTCGTCATACACGGGATGACAGGCCTTCAATGGATTCGAAAGGAATTGACGATCAACTCTCCAACTTGACAACCCGGAGATATGAATCGTCCCGAAGCACCATTTCTGCTGATAGGGATCCCGCGCTCCGCTTCGGGATTTCAGAGAATTACCGCAATCGTACCTTCGCCTCGACCGACATACCGGGCCGCAGGTGATGATCTCGGTTTTCGCCGGGATCGAGAACGATACGCACCGGAACTCTCTGCACCACCTTCACGTAGTTGCCGGTTGCGTTTTCGGGCGGGAGCAGACTGAATCTGGATCCCGTAGCTCCGCCGAGCGAATCGATATGACCTCTATATTCAAGGCCGGACGAATCCGCATTCACGGTCACCGCTTGTCCCGGCTTCATCTTGCGCAGCTGGGTCTCTTTGAAATTGGCGGTGATCCACAAGTCATCCAGAGGAATAATGGTCAGCAACTGTTGGCCGGGCTGCACGCGCTGGCCTGCCTCCACCGTCTTTCTTCCTATCACGCCACTGACCGGGGCCACAATCTTGGTGTAGTCCAGGTTGAGCCGCGCCGTGGTTAACTGCGCCTTGGCGCGGTTGGCGTCGGCCAGGGCGGCCTCGGCTTTCGCGCGCGACGAAGCTATTTGCTGCGGCGCCGATCCTGCCGCCAACACGTCGGCTTTGCGCTCGACGAGCCGGCTTTGCGCTTGGGTAATGCGCTTCTGAGCCGTGGTGATCTCGGCTCGCGCCGCGGTCACGGCCTCGCGATCGGTGGCAGCTTCCGTCGCCACACGATCATACTCCGATTGCGAGATCTCATGCTTCGCCAGTAATCTCTCGTAACGCGCGCGATCGGCTTCCGCGCGATTGAAATTCGCATCCGCCTGCGCCAACCTAGCCTGCGCGGCTTCCAGGGACGCTCTCTCCGACGCCACCGACTCCCCAGCTTCCGTCACCGAGGCTGTGGCCAGGTCAAGGCGGCCCCTGCTGCCGGAGGAAGTCACCGTGACATCATCTGCCGCCGCGGACGAGCTCGCCTTCAGGCGATCGTACTCGGCCTGGGCGCGGTCGCGTTCTGCTTGAAAATCGGCAGGATCGATCTCGGCCAACACGGTGCCCGCCTGCACGTAGTGGCTGTCTTCCACGTCAGGATTCACGCGAATGATGGTTCCGTTGATACGCGCGCTGACGGGATGCAGATGACCATCCACCTGGGCGTCGTCCGTTGCTTCGTAGGAAGAGAGGTAGTACCACGAGGCCGCGCCGATGGCGAGCAGAGCCAGCGCTCCCGCCAACAGCAGGGCCCGCCGGCGCTCTTTGAGGATCGCGCGCAAGGTTTTGCGCGGAGCCGGTACCTCGACTTCGACATCCTCAAGGGTTAGCCGGTGATCCTTGCTGCTGACTTCAGGTTGCGGTTCAACTAGTTGCGTGGCCATTTTTACTTTCCTCCTACTAACATGCACTTAGCAAATAGCAATTGGCAATTGGCCTTTGTGATTTGAATATCAGCAGCACGAGCTAAAGATAGAAAGAAAACGTTGACAACAAGGTTTCTCAGACCATTTGCTATTTGCTAATTGCTAATTGCTAATTGCTATTTGCTTCTCTGTTTCGAACCTATCGGTGCCGCACCCATCGCGCGCAGCAGTGTGAGCTTAGCTAAGCTGTGCGCGAAAAGGCTTGAGATGTAGTTTTCGTTGGCGGCAGCAACATCTTGCTGCGCCTGTATGACTTCAAGATTATTGGTGACGCCGTTGAGGAACCTGTCGCGGGCCTGGACCAGCGTACGTTCAGCAAGCTGGCTGTTCTTTTCCGCCACGGTCACGGCGCTGTCGGCGGCCTGCAAGTCGGTGAACGCGTTTCGCACTTCGTAATCCACCCGGCCCTCCAGGTCGCGGTACTCAGCCTGCCGGCGATCGGCCTGGGCCGATGCCTCCTGGATGTCGGATCGAATGCGCCCTCCGGTGAAGATGGGCAGCGAAACCGTGGCTTCCAGAGCGTAGGTTGCGTCCGAATGGTTGAGATTGGTTCCGATGCTCCCGTAGTATCCATTCACGCTCACGCCGGGCACGCGTTCCAACTGCGCCGCGCGTTTTGCCAGCTGTGATGCCGTTGCCGCAGCCTGGGCGCTCTTCACGTCGGCGCGGTCTATCTGGGCTTGCCGCAAAGCCGCCTGCAGGTCGCCGCCGGTCCATCGTTGATACGCGGCTTTGCTGGTGATGTTGAATCGCTGTCCACTGGGCAACCCGATGATGCGGCCCAAAGTCAGCCTATCCTTTTCAAGATTGGCTACCGCGACGATAACCCGCTGTTCGCTGGTTTGCCTTTGTACCGTCGCCCGGAATCCCTCAATCTCAGCGGCCAGCCCGGAGCCGACGCGGTTCAGCGCCTGCGCCTCGAGTTCCCGCGCCGATTCGAGCTCCGCTTTCGCCGTCTCGACGCGCGACTGGCTGGCCTCGACTTGCAGGTAGGCTGTGCCGACCGCCAAGGCTACGACATTGGCCGCGTCCTCCAGCGACAACCGCTGCGCCTCGACCGTCTGTCGCGATGCGCGGTACTGATACACCGAGGTAAGGTTGAGACCAGTGTCGGAAACGGTGGCGTAGGCCTCCTGAAAACCGAAGGCTCCAGTCGCAGCCGGCAATCCGGGAATCCTCAAGCCGATAGCAACTCGATTGAGATCGTCGAGGTTCTGGCGCAGCAGCGCGGAAACGTTCGGCACCATGGCTGAAAGCGCGCGTAGTCTTTCCGCCTGGGCCTGCCGCAGCGATACCTGATTCTCAATCACGCCCAGGTTGAAGCGCAGCCCGCGCGCAATGGCATCTTCCAGCGACAGATCGATCGGCTTGTCACTCACAGGTCCCGTGGGCACGCTGCCCAGGAACGGATTTTGTTGCTGGCCGGCGATGGAGCTGGGCGTGGTGCTATTGGCTGCGGGGTTGATGGTTCGTGGCGTAGCGATGCTGCCGAGTTCGAACGACGACGAACTTTGCTGTCCGCCAGCGGCGGAGACCAATCCTGCCAGCGCTGTCGTCGCGAAGATGATATGAATGCGTTTCAATTTCTGCTCCTGCCTCGTTACCAATTTTTCAACACGGAGGAACGGAGTAAGCGGAGGTTATGAGGAATTTGGTAATTGGGTAATTTTGTAATTGAGTAATTGAGAACAGAAGTACTTCGCAGTTTTTCAATTACCCAATTACTAAACTTACTCAATTACTAAATTTAGTTCCTAACCTCCGTTGCCTCCTTTCCTCCGTGTTGAGGGTTTCAGTGCTCCGCCGGCGCTCCGGGGGAGCGAAACGGCTTTGTTAGCAAACCCAAGATCATGGTGCCGATGCCAATCCATCCCAACACGTGAAAGCAATCCAACGATCCCAGGAAAGCCGCCTGCTGATTGGCTATGCCCGAGACTACAGCGTAAGCCTTTTGTGCCGCGTCCGGTCCGCTCGATCCCGCCGCCGTCAACTGCCGGGTGAGGCTCTCGAGGCTCTGTTGGAACACCGGGTTCTCCGGCGTCAGGTGCTGCGCAAGGATGCTGTGGTGAAATTGCGTTCGGCGCTCCAGCATGGTTGTAACAAAGGCCACTCCGAAACTGCCGCCCAGATTACGAAAAAGGTTGGTAATGCTCGATGCTTTGTTGTTCTTGTTGAGCGGAATATACGAATAGGCCAGCGTGGTCACCGGCACAAAGAAGAATCCGAGACCGACTCCTTGCAGCACCCGTGCCAAAGCATAGGAGCGATAATCCGAGCCGAGGTCCAGCGACGCAAATCTGAACATCGCCAGGCCGGCAACAAGCGCGGCAAATACGATCAGCTTCTTGGCTCCGGTCTTGGGAACGAGGCGGACAACCAACGGCGCCATCAGCACGACGACGGCTGCGCCGGGGCCCAGAACCAGTCCCGCATCGGTCGCGGTGTATCCGTAGAGCGTCTGCAGCACTTGCGGTATCAGCACCGTGCTGCCGAACAAGACGAAGAAAAACACGAAGTAGAGAATGCTGGACAGCGCAAAATTGCGTTCCTTGAAGAGTGTGATTTCGACGACCGGGTCGTGATGGCGCCACTCGTAAATCGCAGCCGTAACCAAGGCCGTGACCGCGATCGACAGGAAAGTGATGATGAAGTGGCTTTCCAGCCAGTCTTCGCGCTGTCCTTTGTCGAGCACGATCTCCAAGGCGCCGAAGCCGACGGCGATGAGAGAGATTCCAAGGTAGTCGATCCTGAGTCTGCCGCCGCTACGCGCGGCTTTCACTTCCTCAACGAACTGCGGCGGATCTGAGACCAACCGGCTGGTTAGGAACAAGCTGATCAGCCCGATCGGGACGTTGATGAAGAACACCCATCTCCAGGAAAAGTGGTCGGTGATCCAGCCCCCGACCGGAGGACCGATGGCCGGCGCGGTTACGATGGCCATGCTGTAAAGCGCAAATGCCGCTGCGCGCTTGGCCCCGGGAAATGTATCGACCAGGATGGCTTGCTCCACAGGAGCCAGACCGCCTCCGCCCACGCCTTGCAGCACGCGGAAGAAAATGAGCAAGCCCAGACTGGGAGCGATGCCGCAAAGGAAGCTGCTGGCCACAAATAGGGCCACACAAGTCATGTAGTAGTTCTTGCGGCCGAACACCCGGCTCAGCCACGCGCTCAGGGGAAGAACCACAGCGTTGGCGACCAGGTAGCTGGTGAGCACCCAGGTGCTTTCGTCGTAACTCACGGCCAAGCCACCGGCGATGTGAGGCAGAGAGACGTTGGCGATGCTGGTATCGAGCAACTCCATGAAGGTGGCCAGCGTTACTGTCACCGCGATCAGCCAGGGATTCACCGCTGATTTCGTCTGAGATCGGCCAGCCGGTAGCGCCAGCGATTCGGAAACGACTTGGGTGCTCACCTGCCCGGCCCTCCTGGTATACGCCGTAAACAGCTCAGGTCAAAAGATGCGTACGCTGTACGCACAGACTCAAAGAATTCAGCCCTTAGCCATTAGCCTTCAGCTCTTAGCGGGAGGACTCCAGGGCAACCGAAACCTCGCTTGACGAAAGGCTAAGGGCTAAAGGCCAATGGCTAAGGGCTGCTCTCTATTCAAACTGGCGGGTCACCGCAGCGATCATTTCATCTTTCAGGCGGCTCGGATCTTTCCATGGATAACATTTGCTCGTGGTAATCAACGAGCTGGCGAGGCCATGAATGGCGACGCGTATGAGTTGGGCGTTCATCTCCACGTCGATGTCCAGCCCTTTAGCTTCGGCGCACTCACGAACTCCGGCTCGGAGGCGATCCATCACGTGCTGGCCGATGGCAACTTTGCGCTGGGCGACCGGTCCCGGCGGCATGACCGTCATGAACGTCACCTTGTAGTGATTGGCATGACTCAAGTGAAACTCCACCACGGTGCGCGTGCACCGGCGCAGTTTCGCAAGCGGTGTACCTGGTTTAGCTCGGGTCGCGTCCAACAAGCGGATCATCTTGCTGAAGGTCTCTTCGCAAATGGAAAGCAGCAGCTCTTCCTTGTTGGGATAGTGGCGATAGATGGCCATCGGCGAACAGCCAACGGCTCCACCGATCCGTCTCATGGAGACGCTTTCATAGCCCTCGCGTGCAAACAATTCCCGGGCGGTGTTGCGGATGCGGTCGCGAAGAGTTCCGTGGGAGGGATGTGTTGTTCTCCGCGTTGGCTTTTTCGTGGTGCGAAGCATGTTTGACTCCTCTCTATGTGTACACCGTAAACATGCATGAGTCAAGATTGCCTCTTCCCTCTCCAAGGAAAACGGCGGTATAGAAGAAAACGACTAATCCTCAACCGTATATCCCACCTGCACGTCCGGCGTCGCGACCGCGACGGTCCCGTAGAGCGGTCACCTGCCTTTGAAGGCTTCAACCAGTTGTTTTGCTTCTTTGTCGGCGACTCCCTTTAGACGGAAATCCAGCCGAACTGAATTGAACAGTGAGACGTCGGGCCGCACCGGTCTAGAGCGGTCCATGGAGCCCTGGATCGCAACTTGCACGCCCTGGAGCGAAATTCCTGACGACTTCGCCAATACCTCGATCAACTCCACCCCGCAGGAGGCGACCGCGGACAAGAACATCTCCGCCGGAGTGATCTCTTCGCCGGGACACCCGTTCTGTTGGGGTCCATCGACGACAAAGTGGTGGTTTCGTACATTGCACATTACCCTGCCGAAAACGCCGGTCGATGCGGCTGAGGCCGCATACTGCCGCAGCTCTGTTTGCGCCATGATGATTCTCCTTGGGGGCTCCTAAGAATGGTAGCAATCGCGCAAGGAGTTGACGAGCGATTCAAAACCACACCACTGATTACACTGAAAACACTGATCGAAAAGGGAGAAGTCGCGTTCAAATCAGTCTCATCCGTGTTGATCAGTGGTAAGAAGTCTGTTCGGGTTGCTCTTTAAGATCGGGGCTTTCAAAACCCCAGAGGCGGCGGAGAGCGGCCCTTCAGGTGTCAAGTAACACGGCAGACGGCGATTCCATCCGGCCCGGGCCCATTCCAAACCGTGATAATATGTGTCACTTCGACACAGACATGATTATTTTTAACACGAGTATATCCTGGTCTAATTATAGCTATGTAGCTGATTTGTAAAGCTTTTGTGAATGGTCGTGCAATTGCAACTCAGGCGTGTGACTTTTGCACGATCACCCGGATTCACTTTCAGGTTGACGGCTAGGAGCGAGTGGACTGACTATGTCAAGGCAATTTAACGTCCTGGTTGTAGATGACGACGAATCTACGCGCAAGTTTCTCTACTCGGTTCTGGAAGCCGAGGGACACACCTGTCAGCTGGCTGACTCTTTGAGCACCGCGGAATTACTCTTGCGGCAGCAGCAAATGGACCTCGCCCTGGTGGACCTTTACTTAGGGACTGAGAATGGCCTGAATGTGCTTGACCTGCTCAAAGTCACGCAGCCGCAATGTAAGTGCGTGGTCATGACCGCGCATGCGACTCTGGAGACGGTCACGCGGTCGCTGAGTGGCGGCGCGCTGGAATACTTGAGCAAGCCGCTGCTGATCGACGATCTTCTCTCTTTGTTGCAGAAGCTGGAGAGCCGCCGGCCGTCGGAGACGGAAATCGCACCGGCCGGGCCCGCGCCGGAAACTGCCATTGTGGGGCGAAGCGCGAAGATGTTGGAGGTCTATCGGGCGATCGCACGTGTGGCCGGCAGCAACGCCAGCGTGCTCATTCTTGGGGCCAGCGGAACAGGTAAAGAACTTGTGGCCCGAGCCATTCACAGCCATAGTCCGCGAGCGCACATGCCCTTCATGCCGATCAACTGTGGAGCGTTCCCGGAAACACTTTTGGAGAGCGAACTATTCGGCTACGAGAAGGGGGCATTCACCGGCGCCAGCGCCGATCATGCCGGATTATTCGAAGCCGCGCACGGCGGCACGCTGTTCCTGGATGAAGTCTCGGAAACCAAACCCGGATTTCAAGTCAACCTGTTGCGCGCGCTGCAGGATCAACAGGTGCGCCGGGTCGGCTCGAACAAATATGTTCCGGTCGATGTCCGCATCTTGGCGGCGAGCAACAAGAACCTCGAAGAGCTGATCGGCACAGGCTCATTTCGCGAGGACCTTTATTATCGTCTGAGCGTAGTTACCATACAGCTGCCCACACTGGCGGAGCGGCGGGAAGACATTCCTCTGCTGGTTCAGCATTTCCTCAAGCTATCCAACCAGAGGAACAAAAGAGACATTCGGATCACCGCCCAGGGTGTTCAGGTCTTAGCGAATTTGTCGTGGCCGGGCAATGTTCGCGAACTAGAGAATTTCATTGAACGACTGGCGATCTTCTGCGTTTCTGGCGAAATCGGAGTGGCCGATGTGGAACGGGAAGCGAGCAACAAGCGCAAATTTGCCGCCGCCGCGGCAGCTGCTTCCGGCGAGGGCGGTACCACTCTCCTGGACGTTGAGCGCCAGCACATCGTGCGGGTTTTGCAGGATTCACGCGGAAACAAATCGAAGGCGGCGCGAGCCCTGGGCATCGAGCGCAAGACCCTCTACGAAAAGGCACGGCGTCTGGGAATCGACCTTCAAGTCAACAAACTATGAAGAGATTCTGGCACGACCACGAAGTCGAGAGCACATTCTCCTGGTGGCGATGGCTACGACTTAATCTGATCTTGCTGGTTCTCACCGGGCTTATCAGTTTGAGTTTTCCAGTGGTAAGCCTGAATCACAGGCTGGGTGATTCTTATTTCAAACTTCGTGGAACCCGGCTGACCTCCAACGACGTCGGACTGGTTTTGATTGACGACACCGCGTTGTCTCAATACGGCCGATGGCCCTGGCCGCGCGAACGCCTGGCGCAGGTGGTTCGCGCTGTCAACCGCTTGCATCCCAGGGTGATTGGTATCGACATACTCTTGTCAGAGCCGGAAAACGAAGGCAACGACTTGGCGCTGGAGACGGCGATCCAAGCGGCAGGCAACGTTGTGCTGCCTTCCAAGATTTCCAGCTCCCAGGAAGCTAGTTCGTGGATCGACCCGCTCCCCCGCTTCGCTAAAGCCGCGGCAGGTATCGGACACGCGCAAGCCGCACTCGATTCCGACGGCGCGTGCAGAAGAATACCTGCGTTCGAACCGAGCGCTGACGGGTTGCGTCCGGCGTTTGCGGTGGCGATTGCCAATCTCGCCCAGAATGGAAAATCCGAATCGCAGACGCCAGCCGAGCGACCAGCCACGGGATTCGAGCGGTTCGAGCCTGTTTACTTGACGATCGATTACCGTCAGCAATTTGCCGCCACCGAGGCGGTTCCACCCTTCGTAACTATGTCTGTCCGCGATCTGTTGCAGGGTCAGGGCGGCAAGGCACTGGAAGGAAAGATCGTCTTGATTGGTTTCGGCGCCAGCGAGCTGAGCGATCGTCTTTTTACTCCGGTCAGCAGCCAGGCTCCGATGCCTGGCGTCGAGGTCAATGCCAACGCCGTCACTACACTCCTGGAGAATCGTCAGATCAAAAACGTTGGAACACTTATTCAAGTATTCCTGCTGCTGATTATCAGCATGATGTCGTTGTGGCTGGTCATGCGCTGGCCCGGCGCGCAGGGATTGGTCGCATTGGCCGCGGTCTTGTTTTGCGAGTACATCGCTGGTTACTTCGCGTTTGCTCTCTTTCATCGACAGGTCGAATACGGCCCGTTTCTAATGGCCGGCGTGTTGGCGGCGCCTTTAGCGCAGTTGGAGAGTCTTTTTGCCGTCGACCGCGCCATCACGCAACGGCTCAAACAGCTACAAGTTCTTCTTCCGGCGCCTCCACCCCAGCCTGGGCAAAACCGGCCCAGTCTGGGGGCCCGGGCGCCGGACGAGCACAACCCAAGCAAAGTGATCTTTCCCAGACGAGCATCGTCGTCGCGGCTACACTGGAAGCTCGGTGCGTTGCAGCGGTTGGAAGGCGAGTTGACCTCTCTCTACACTTTTGACGAGACTCTACTGGAAGGAATGAGGGAGACTTTGGCCGTCTATGATCGCGATGGACGCGTGTTGTTCCATAACTCAAGTTGGAAAATATTTTGCGAACAACACGACTTGAATGGTGTTTCAAACCTTGAGGACCTGGCACGGATCCTGGGGCTGGCTACGGATTTGTCCGGGCTCGTGCGGGAAGCGGGGGCGTGGTGGGAGAAGGAGTTGTTTATGAAAGAAACGGCATGGCGGTTTCGCGCCGTGCGGCTTCCCTGGCCGTCGGCCGCTGAGCCCAACGCCATCATGTTGCTCGGGGAAGACATCAGCGCCCGGCGCGAGCGGGATCAGGCGCGCGCGGAAGCCATCGGATTCGTGACCCACGAGTTGCGCACGCCCTTGATTGCTATCCAAGGATTTGCCGAGCTCCTGATGCGCTATCCGCAGCAGGCTGCGAGCAGCGAGGCGCCGACAACGATCTTTCGCGAATCCCGACGCCTGGTGGCAATGATCAATGCCTACTTGGAAGTGTTGCGCATGGACGTGGGTTCACGGCCTCTTCGCACTAAACCGGTCGAGATCGCGCCGATGATCCATCACGTGGAACAGATTCTGCAACCCCTGGCGCAGTCGGCGCACATCGAGATTTATACTGAGATCGCTCCGAAAGCGCGAATTTTGCAGTGCGACGAACTTTTAGTGACGGGCGCCTTGCTGAATCTGCTCAGCAATGCCGTAAAGTACAGTCCAAGCGGTACTATGGTAAGGCTACAAGTGCTGGTAACAGGTGAAGAAGTTGAATTTCAGGTACGTAATTCCGGACCGGTGATCCCGCACGAAACTTTAGAGCATCTGTTCGAGCCCTATTATCGCGTCGCCGACCGAACGAACGAGGAGCCGGCGAACGAGAAGCCAGGATGGGGACTGGGCTTGGCCTTCGTCAAACGGATCTCCGAGCAACACGGCGGTCGCGTGCAGGTGAGCAGCAGTGCATCGGCAGGAACGTGCTTTTGCTTGACGCTTCCCCTGTACGCGAATATCGCTTCCGAGGCGGTCGTATGACACAAGTGATACTCCAACCAATTCGCACACGCTTCCTACTTTGCGCACTGTTGGTGGTTGCCCTCGGCGCTCGCACGGAGCAAACCCCCACCCCCACGCCGCCCGCCACAGCGCCAATTGCCGGCGCAACGGTTGTCGACCTCAAGGGCAACGTGCAGGTCCAACTGCCGGGGCAAAGTGTCTCCACTCCCAGCCGCGGGCAGGTGTTGCCTGCGGAGACAGTCATCACCACCGGAAACGGCCGGATTTTGCTTCGCCTTGAGGATGGAAGCGAGACTCTGGTTTACTCGAACACCCACTTAACTGTGAAGCAGCCTTCGCAGACGAGCTGGCAGCATTTGCAGCTGCTGCTGGGCAAGATCAGGGCGGAGATTCAGAAGCGCGTTGGTGGAGCAGCACCCTTTCAGGTCGGAACCCCCAGTGCCGTGGTCACGGTGCGCGGAACCCGCTTCTATGTGGAAGTGGATAAACACCAGGTTACCCGCGTCACAGTGGAAGAGGGTGTGGTTGAAGTGCAAAGTACAAAAGGAAACGGCAAACCAGTCCAGGTCAAAGGCGGCTTTTCCGTCCGCGTGAAAGAGAATTCGGAACCCGACCCAATCCAATCGGCGCCGCCGGGCCAATCGGGCAGTCGGGGCAACGATCACGGCAACGGGCCGGGCCTCAACCAACACGGCAGCCCAGGAGGACATGGGAAGAAGCCCTAGAGGAATCGCCGTGATCGCCGGAATCGCGCGTGATCGCCGTCATCGGATCGCGAGCCTTCTATGTCTGTAGGACCAGTGGTCTTACCAGCGAAGCGCGGACTTAGTGCGACCGGTTCCCGGTCTGGCGATCGCCCAAATCACACCCAGAATCCAACGATGACCGGATTCAAAGCCCGATCCCGGCGATGACGCGCGATGACGGCGATTACGGCGATACTCTGGGTGTTACGAATCACCACACCATGTTTCGGCTCTAACCCTCTCCCCAGGTGACGAATTACGAGAGCCCATTGAAAACAAACAGCTTAGCTAACAGACTAAGGTCGGCCCTCCAATTGCCTGTTATCAACTGACCATGCAAAGTAGAAACACGGGGGAGGGCTTCTATGCGAGTGCTATTAGACGTTACAAGCCGATCACCTTTTGTTGCCCTGCGGGACGCGATGCTGTGTATCGACTGCGAGTTCGTCACACCTGCTGGGAATAGCAGCTGTTCGATATGCGGCGGCCACAGACTCGTGGTCCTTACAGATCTATTGGGCGTTCTAGTGGAACGGGCATGCGGCTCAAGTACACCGGCTCGCTTAGTTGAACTCGCCAACCAGTTGGTTCGCGAGCAATCAGGGGGGTTCCAGCTGGCGCAGAATTGACTGGCTCCGCGCAAGCAAGCGGTAGAGCTCAGCCGCGTAATGGATTCCGCCTCACTTCGTCCGCTTATTGGAGCAATTAGCGAATAGCAATTGCAAGAGTTGCGGCCTCGACAGTTAGGCTAATTGCTATTTGCTAATTGCTATTTGCCCGTTGGATTTCGCTTCACTTCGTCCATTTTTTGTAGACCACAGGAGATAAGAATGTATCGCGTCGTATTCACCGTGTCTTGCCTGGCATTGTTCATTGCTGCAATCCTGGCGGCAGGGTGCGGAAGCAGCAGCAATACCACCCAGATGGGGATCGTCAATCTCAGGATCAGCGACCCTCCAACTTGTTCCGCCCCCAGCGGGCCTTACCGCCACGTATTCGTCACGGTAACCGATGTGAAGATTCACACCAGCTCCGACGCTGGTGCGAACGACTCCGGATTTACCGACCTCACTCCTAACTTGAAAAACAATCCGCAACAGGTGGATCTCTTGGCTCAGGCCAGCACAGAGTGTTTTCTGGCCACTCTCGGTTCCACCATTCAAATTCCATCGGGCACGTTTCAGCAGATTCGCGTGTTTCTGGCTGCGGACGGGACCTCCATCGCGAACAACCAATGCGCGTCGGAACCGCGCAACGTAGCCAACTGCGTGGTTTTGACTTCCGATGGAAGTGTTCATGATCTGCAGCTCTCGAGCGAAGCAAAAAGCGGGCTGAAGATTCCTTCGGGACAGATAGCCGGTGGAGCCTTCACCATCAACAGCGGACAAACTAAGGATCTCGATATCGATTTCAATGCCTGTGCTTCCATTGTGGCAGCGGGCAACGGCGAATTTCTTTTGAAGCCGGTACTTCACGCCGGAGAAGTCGGCCTGTCCTCGGCGATCAACGGCAACGTGGTGGACAGCGCCACAGGTAAGCCAGTAGTGGGTGGAACTACAGTCGTCGCGCTGGAACGGAAAGACGCCTCCGGCATAGATCGTGCCGTGATGTCCACGCTGGCGGACGCAAACGGCAACTTCGTGCTGTGTCCGGTTCCGACCGGCACGTTTGACTTGGTGATCGCAGCGGTTAACGGGGCGGGTGTGTTCTACGCGGCAAGCGTTACCACCGGCGTCCAGAACAGCACGGCGGTCGGTCAGATTTCCATCACGGCGGAGCCAAGTACCGGAAACACCGGGCCAGCTTCGCTCACAGGAGTGGTGCAGACGGCAGGCGCCTCCGGCGCGGTTCCGGAAATTGTCATTGTGTCGGCTCTCCAGACGGTCGCGATCAACGGCTCTAACGTTCAGGTTACGATTCCTCTGGCGCAGCAAGCGCTCGCCACAATCAACCTCACCACCGCCAGCGGAGCATCGTGCGCTGCGGGTACGGATTGCGTGAGCTACACTCTTGCCGTTCCAGGCGTGAACGCGTTTGTGGGCGCTTTCAGCAGCTCAGGGACAAAATACACACAGGCCGCCGAGAACGTTACCTATAACGCAGACGGTCAACCGATACCACGCGCGGACAACACGCCGATTTGTACTCAGACCGACGTGCAGGGCCCGGCAGTCAATGTAACGCCCGGCCCGACCTTCCCGGCCGGGACTCTCTCGTTCACTGGTTGCAGCTAGTCATAAGGAGATAGTCGCGCGCAGCGGCGAGGGGTGCGGGTAAGTCTGTGCCCCCTCTTCCGAACAGATCCGGGCGATCGGACCATCGGGACATCGGATCATCGGACCAATGAGAACGGCGGAAAGGCGGCGATGAGATTGGCCTCCTATCCTCCGATGACCCGATCTCCCGATGACCCGATCTCCCGATTTCCTTCGATTACGGCGATCACGGCTGAAAAGCACCGCCAAGCTTGGCGGTGCTTTTCTTGTTTCTCCCGTTCGCTCATTGCGAAAGCAGTTTTACTCCGTGTGGAACCAGCTGTGGTGCGACGTAGGCGTAGAACATCACGATCAGTCCTACGATCGCGCCCAGGGCAATCGAGTGCCAGACCACGAAGCGGAAGATCATGCCCTCGTTGCCCACCTGATTGGTGGCCGCGGTGGCTACGCAGATGGATTGTGCGTCCACCATCTTGCCCATCACGCCGCCGGCGCTGTTGGCCGACGTCATGAGAATAGGATCCAGTCCTAGTTGCTGGGCGGTGATCTTCTGCAAGCTGCCGAACAAAGCGTTTGACGAAGTGTCACTGCCGGTAAGAGCAACACCCAACCAGCCCAAGAAGGTTCCAAAGAACGGGAAGAACCACCCTGTGTGGGTGAACGCCAGTCCCAAGACGGCGTCAGTCCCCGAGTATCGTGTCACGAACCCGAGGCCCAGCATGCAGGCGATGGCGAGCATCGCAAATCGCATTCGATACAGAGTATGGCCAAAGATTCGTAACAGCTTCGCTGGGCTCACGCCGCGCAGCAGGCCGCCGACGATCGCGGCCAGGAAGCAACCGGTCCCGGTCGCCGAGAGCCAGATAAAGGGAAAACGCGCGCCTTCCGGCGTCGGCTTAGCAACCACGGGTTTGTCGCGGGAAACTTTGTTGTGGAGCGGGGTGTCCCAGCCGCCGCGGGGTTTGCCGTCCGCTGTTGTGAAGGAAGGCGTGGTTTTGTTCAGCAGCGTCTTGACCGGTTTGTACCCCCACAGAAAAACAAAGACCGACAAAATCAAGAACGGCAACCATGCTCGGAAGGTCCTGCCGGCGCTGTGCGCATGCGCGGGTACGTTGCCGGTCGAGCCGCCCGAGACCGCAGGAAGGCCGCCGGAAACCGGGCTACCGGCCGGCGCGGAATCTTCCGCAAACCGCCAAATTCTCTTCGGCTTCCAAAAGAGCAAGAACACGACCGCGCACAGTAGCGAGAACAGGCCGGCGGTGATGTCGACCAGGTTGCTATCCATCTTGTTCGACCAGAAGAACTGCATCGACGCGAACGACACGCCTACGACCAGAATCGCGGGCAGCACTTCAAACGTCTCTTTCCAACCCACCATGGCGCGGACCAGCCAAAACGGCACGATGACGGCCGTGATCGGCAGAATGCGGCCGATCATGGCGTTCATGTCGGCTTCAGGCAACTGCGTCACCGTGTACAGCATATGCACGGGCGTGCCGATGGCGCCCCAGGCGACGGGCGCGGTGTTGGCGATCAGATTCAGAGCGGCAGCGTGGAACGGCTTGAAGCCAAGGCCGATCATGAAAGCGCCGGCGATGGCTACAGGGGATCCAAATCCGGCGCAGCCCTCGATGAAGGCGCCAAAACAGAACGCAACCAGCAAGAGTTGCAAGCGGCGATCCGAGGTAATGCCGCCGACTGAAGACTTCATGATTTCAAAGTCTCCGGTGCTGACCGAAATGTCATAGAGGTACACGGCCGCGACCACGATCCAGATGATGTTCATCAGACCTGTGGCCACTCCGTACAGAAAGCTTTCGCCGGCCAGCGAGAACGGCATTCCGAAAGCAAAACGTGCGACGATAACCGCCGTGATTGCGCCGGAGAGCGCTGACCAGTGCGGTTTTACGCGGAAGCCGGCCATCAAAGTGAAGAGCACAATGATCGGCAGAGCGGCGACCAGCGCAGAAAGCCACCAGTTGTGTTCTCCGAAGGGAAAATACACTTGTGTCCAATTCGGCATCGGTTTCTCCTAAGTTGAGAAAATCCAAGTTTTGCATTCTTTGCGAACTGCTTAGCGCGCTTCTGCCCGCTTGAGACAACGGATGCGGGAGGGGAGACACGAAAGTGCGCGATAACTCTCCACTTGCCAGGGCGCGTCTGTCAAGTCCTTTGTATAATGATAATGATTAGGTACGCCCGCCGCGCGCGGAGGTGAAAATCGTGATCCGCAGATTGTTTCTCCTGGGTTGGGCACTCATACTGATATTGTCCGCCACTCTCGCGTCTTCCCAAGAACAAAAAGATCAGGATAAGGAAAGCAAAGACGACGATAGCTTTTATCATCACAGTGGCATCAATGACGTGAATGCCATTGGTAGTCGCAATGTGGGCTGTAATCGCGGCTTGGGAAACTGGTACTCGCTGGACTCGCAAGTTCGAATGGGCCGGGAATTTGCCCGGCAGGTGGAACAATCCTCCCATCTGATCACCGACCCGGTTGTGAACGAATACGTGAACCGCCTTGGACAAAATCTGTCCCGCAATTCCGATACACACTTGCCATTCACCATCAAGATCATCGATGTTGAGGAGCCTAATGCTTTCGCGCTTCCTGGCGGTTACATGTTTGTGAACGCAGGCACCCTCCTGCTGGCCGACGATGAATCTGAGTTGGCCGGTGTAATCGCCCATGAAATTGGACACGTGGCTGCTTGCCACGCGGCGCGTGAAGCTACGCGAGGAACCCTGGCGAGCCTGGCCATGATTCCTGTGATGATCATGACGGGAGGACTGGCGGGGATTGGGGTCAACGAGGCTGCCAACTTGGGAGTGCCGGCTGTGTTCAGTAAATTCGGGCGTAACTTTGAGGCCCAGGCGGATTACCTGGGCGTCCAGTACGCCTACAAGGCCGGTTATGATCCCGTCGGCATGATCAACTTTTTCGAAAAGCTGGAAGCCTTGGAGAGGAAGCGGCCAGGCTTTGTGAGCAAACTGTACGGAGACCATCCTCAGACGCCGGACCGGGTCGAAAAATCGCAACACGAGATTGCGACCATCCTGCCGCCTCGAGACCAGTACATCATAAATACATCAGACTTCGAACAAGCCAAAAAGCGTCTGGCACTGATCATGAAGCACCGGCTACCGAAGGACAAGAAAGAAGAGAATCCCGAGTTGCGGCGCACCGTTGATGAGAAGAAACCTCAAGACGATGATCGTCCAGTGATCAAACGCAAGCCGGGGAACTAGGGCGATTGCGAGCGCCGTAACCGCGATGGAGCCTAGCCCATCGATGTACGAACAGGGCACAGTTTTCCCGGCACGCAGGTCTTGACATATCCCAACTTTACTTATAGTCTATGGTCGTAAATTACGCCTGTCGCTATCTTTGCGGCGACAGTGGACATAAAGAAGCAGTTCGGTCAGAGAGTTAGTGTGTTGAGAAAATTGCGCAAACTCTCACAAGAGGAACTGGCTCATCGCTGCGGCCTCCACCCCACTTACCTGAGCGGCATAGAGTGCGGTAAGCGGAACGTGTCATTGGAGAATATTCGCCGAATTGCGCGAGGCCTCGGCATCTCCCTCACCGATCTGTTTGGAACGCTGAAATGACAGTAGAGTTTGAACACTTGCCGAATGTGCTCGGTATGCCTTTTTACCAGACTGCGAACGTGCAAATATATTGTACGGAGAGCCTGGCCGCTCTGGACCGACTTCCCGAAAATCTCCTCGCGCTGACGGTAACCTCGCCTCCCTACAATATCGGCAAGGAGTACGAGCAAGTTGTCGAGCAAGAGAAATATCTTCAATGGTGCGAGGAGTGGGTGAATAAAGTTTACCGGTGCACCTCGGCTGCTGGGGCATTTTGGCTAAACTTGGGATATTTTGAATGGCCGGAACGCGCTAAGGCTATACCCATAGCTTATTGTCTGTGGCGGCGTATTCCTTTCTTTCTCTTACAGGAGGTGATTTGGCACTACGGGGCTGGCGTCTCGACAAAACGAATGCTATGCCCAAGGAACGAAAAGTTCCTTTTTTACGTTAAGGATCAGGAGCGGTATACGTTCAATCTCGACGCAATCAGAGATCCCGACGTAAAATACCCAACTCAGAAGAAGAATGGAAAATTCAAGTGCAATCCGCTCGGAAAGAACCCCGGCGACGTCTGGTACATACCCAAAGTTACATCGGGAGAAAACCGGGCATCAAAGGAAAGGACACCTCATCCCGCACAGTTTCCTCTCGCGCTGATAGAACGCGTGGTAAAGGTTTCGAGTAATCATAGCGATTTGGTTATGGACCCGTTTATGGGTTCAGGAACAACTGCTCTGGCATCTATCCGGAACGGGAGAAAATTCATCGGTTTCGAAATTCGCGAAGATTATTGCCGTATTGCGGCAGACAGATTGGAACAGTTCCAGTCTCAATCAACCTTGGCTTTTGCGGTTCCCGAATAGAGCTGGACCAGTTTGTACGTGTCAGCATCACCTGTGAGCCTTGATTGCTGTCCGGTTTGGGAACTCTGGCCAATCCAATCAGTGGGGTCTAGCCAGCCAAACCTGATTCGTGTGATCTCGCCGACTTCATCCGCCGTCTTGGCACTTCGAAAGTTCACGGTTAGAAAATACCCGGATCTTGCTTTGCTTGATAGCCTGCCTGACGCAGATCGCTGTGCATAGCTTCGATTACCGAAGATCGCAGTCGGATGGGAGGATGTCTTAATCTCAACCGAGTATCTGGGGTTAGGAATGTAAACGAGATCTTTTTCTGCCTTTCCCTTTTCTCGCCTCCACTCACCAGCATGTCTCGAAGCCACCTCGACGGGGATTAGTTCATGGAGCAGGAATCCTATGATCTGCGGGTTGGGAAAGATATCCTTCCCGATCCGAAGCTTCCGACCGAGCACCGTTTTGTGCAAGTCCTGCCATGCCACAAGTACCGACTCGACGATTTCACCGCTTCGTAAAGGATGCTTTTGGATGAGCTTCTTCGTTACACGCGCCCACCGCTGCGGGGGAATTCCATCATAGGGATCATCTGGATTTGACATCGCGCCTTTTTCTTAAGCGGCACGACTATTCCAGATCGGCCTCAGGACTATCCATAGCCGATGAGTCAATGGCTGGCGAGAATAAACGTTTACCCCTTGACCGCGCCCACGGTAAAGCCGGCGATGAAGCGATCGAGGAACAAGTTGTACAGGAACGCGATGGGCAGGCTGGCGATGAGGCACGCGGCCATCAGCGACCCCCAGAAATACACGTCGCCGCGCACCAGGAAGATGGGTATGCCCACCCCCACCATCTGATTCGATTCCGGCGAGATGAAGGTCAACGCGTAGACGAACTCCTGGGTGACCAACGTAAAGGTGAAGATCACCACGGTGAGAATGCCGGACATCGAGATCGGCACGACCATCTTCACAAATGCGCCGAAGCGGGTGAGCCCGTCGACCATGGCTGCATCTTCCAGTTCGCGCGGGATCGATTTGAAAAATCCCATCAGCAGCCACGTGGAAAACGGAATGGTTACACTCGGGTAGACCAGCACCAACGACCACAAGCTGTCTTGCAGCCCGAGAATGGCAACCACACGCGACAAAGGAATGAAGAGAAGCGTCGGCGGAACGAGATACGTAAGAAAGATGCCGATCCCGAGCCGTTCTCCCCAACGTCCGGTGAGACGAGCCAGAGCGTAGGCTGCGGGGATCGAGAGCAGCAGCGTGATGGCGACGACCAGCGCGCCAACGAATGCCGTGTTGCCCAGCCACCGCACGAACCCGCTTTGATGAAGCACATTCACAAACAGCCCAACGGCGCTCGCAAGGACATCAAGTATAAGCAAGAGAACCAGCGCGACGCGCACTCCGGTGTATGGTTTCCACAGATAGATGGTTAGCAACACCAACATACTGCAGAGAATCAACAGTATTAGGAACGGGAGTGAAATACCCAGCGAGTAATGCGCTTGCCGCAGGGCGACCAAAGCGCCAAGGACTGCAAGGCAGAACTGGAAATACAAATAGAGACGACCCTTGTTTCGGCTCGCCCACAACCAGATCAGCAACGCTGAAATACACACCTGGATTGCAAAGAAAATGGTGAGCCGGTAGTCGTTCGCGCCAAACAAGAGGCGCAACTGGTCGAGCGTGGGCTTGAGATTAAACAGGAATGGGTTGTTGTGAAAGTTGTAGAGATCGAGGTTCTGCTTGAAGGTGGCAATCACCATCCAGTAGAAGGGGAACGCCAGCAGAACGACGAACACAGTGAGCACCAGCGCTTTGGTTATCTTCGGGATCAGTTTTCTGCTGCCCAAGCGCTGCATCAGCTTACCTCCGCGCGGTGCGCCACGCGCAGCATGAAGTAGGCGATCACCACCAGCACCGGAACAAGAAACAGCGACACAGCGGCGCCGGCCGCCAGGTCACTGCCCTGAATGCCGGTCGCGAATGCGTAGGACGGCAACGTCTGCGTCGAATCAAACGGCCCGCCCGCGGTAAGAATGTAGACCACAGTCATGTCGGTGAAGGTGAAGATGGTGCCGAAGAGCACCACCACGCTGAGGATCGGGGTCATCATGGGCAGGTTGATTTGAAAGAGTGTGCGCCAGAAGCCGGCGCCGTCAATGGCCGCGGCTTCGGGAATTTCTTTGGGAATGGCGGTGCGCCCAGCCAGCAGGATGACGGTCGAAAACGGAATCAGGCGCCAGCAGTGGACCAGAATCACCGAAGCCATGGCCAGTTTGGGCTCGCCCAGCCACATCGGCGTATTGAACGGCTTGACCAGGTGCGCCCACACCAGCACCCAGGTGATCACGCTGTAGATGGAATCGAGGATCCATTTCCATCCGATGGTGCCCAGCGACACCGGCGCTACCCATGGCAGCAGGATGAGAAAGCGCACCAGCCCGCGGCCGCGAAAAGGTTTTTCCAAAGCAATCGAGAGAATATTGGCGCACACCATCACGATGATCTGCGCGCAGACAGTGAAGATGATCGAGTTCTTGAGGGCGGTGCGAAAGCTGGGGCTCTGCCAGATGCTGCGGAAGTTTTCCAGTCCGACGTAGTGCAGCTCGGTGGCGCCGATACGCGCGTCGCTGAAGGCGTAGAACACGGCCAGACAAAAGGGCGCTCCCACCAGCAGCAGAATGTAGAGTACCGCCGGGCTGAACATGGCGAAGCCGAGTAACGGGCTTTGCGCCGCGCCGATCGACTTGATCTTCGACACTGCCGGAGCTACTGCCATGTCAGCCGCCATTTCTGAAATCCCGAACCCTGAGCTTGCCGAAGGGGAAGGATCCATATAGCCAGAAGGATCAGGAGATCGGGAGATCGGGTCATCGGGCGATCCGTCCTCGTCCCATGTTCTGTATAGTTTGTTGGCCAACGCTTGGAACGCACTGCGACCAGAATGAGTCTTCGCGTTTCCGATGACCCGATGATCCGATCACCCGATCACCCGATCTTGAATAGGGACCTCTCGCTCCGCTCGAGGTATTCACTGCCATGTCAGCCGCCTCGGTTCCAGCTTCTTCTCGGTGGATTTGTCGAAGAACTTCAGGTCGCGCTCATTTATGGCGAAGTCGTAGGTAGTTCCGATCGCAAAAGCGTGTCCGAGCAGCAGGCGTGCAATCACCTTCTTGCCTTCAGCGCGTCCCCCCACCAGGCTACCGGCGAGGATGAACTCGGCGCCCAGGTATTCCACGTTCTCCACGTGGAACTTGAAGGCGACCTTGGCAGTCTCGCGAATTTCCTCAGCCAGTCGAAAATGTTCAGGACGAAAGCCGACAATGATGCCGTCATTTTCGATCAGGTTCATAGGCGGCGATCCTAGAAACGTGGCAACGAAGGTGTCCGCCGGGTCGTCATAGACTTCCTTGGGCGTGCCGATCTGCCGCACCACACCCTTATTGAGCACCATGATGCGATCGCCCATGGCCATGGCTTCCACCTGATCGTGTGTGACGTAAATGGTCGTGGTGCCGACGCGGCGGTGAAAGCGCTCCAGTTCCTCGCGGGCAGAAAGACGCAGCTTGGCGTCGAGGTTGGAGAGCGGCTCGTCGAGCAGAAAGACCGAGGGCTCGCGCACGATCGCCCGCGCCAAAGCCACCCGTTGCCGCTCGCCACCGGAGAGTTCGCGCGGCTTACGCTCGAGCAGCCCGCCGATTCCGAGTAACGACGCAGCCCACTCGACTTTTTCTTGATGCAGCTTTTTGGGAATGCCTTGCGCCTTGAGCGGAAAAGCGATGTTGTTGTAAACGGTGAGATGAGGGTAGAGGGCGTAACTCTGGAAGACCATGGCGATCCGCCGCTCACGCGGGGTGAGGTCGTTGACCACGCGCCCGCCGATGATGATCTCGCCGGCCGTAGGAGTTTCCAGGCCGGCGATCATACGCAGCAGCGTGGTCTTTCCCGAGCCCGAAGGCCCCAGGAAGACCAGAAATTCCCCTTCGCGGGTTTCCAGATTTACGTCGTTGACTGCTCCTAGCTCGCCTTCCTTAAATACCTTGGTCAGGTTTCGGGTTTCAACGACCGCCATCAATCCCCCGTAAACATCCACCACGGAGACACGGAGGCACAGAGGAAGATCGGATCATCGGGAGATCGGGCCATCGGGTCATCGGGCCTCCCTTTCGTTGCTTCGCCACGTTCGCGTTATTCATTTTTCCGATGATCCGATGTCCAGATGGTCCGATCACCCGATCTTCCTCCGTGTCTCAGTGCCTCCGTGGTGGAGTTGCTTTCCTCTACCACTACTTCCATCTACCACTACTTCCATCGCGCGAAGATGCGCTTGTACTCCGCTTCGGCAATCGATACGGCCTCTTCTGGTGTCTTATCGCCGCGCGCCACGGTGGCGAACATGGTGGGGATGATCCAAGCCTTGAAGGCTTCGTCGATTCCGGCGGTCGCGTATCCGGGATAGCCGACATTCGTCGCCCATTCGAGCACGTTGCCCAGCACTTTATATTTGTCCGGCGGATGGGCGCGAGAATCGCTGGAGATCTCCTGATTGATGTTCGGCACCGTGCTGGGGAAGCAGGGAAAATTGTAGAACTGGCCGGCGACGAAGCCGTCATGGAAGTGGTCCATGTAGTCGGTCAGGAACTGCTGCGCGCCTTCCTTGTTCTCGGCGAACTCCCAGATGACGTAGCAGTTCATGACATGTTCGGCGGCGATGCGACGCACCGGACCCTTCAGCGCCGGGCTAATCATGATCTTGTAATCGATGGGCAGATTCTCTCTCTCCGATTGCCGGGTGATGGAGATGGCGTTCATCACAAACGAAACCTTGCCGGCGAGCATGGCCTGGTTGTTCGAAGGCGGCGTCCACGTAAAGACTTCGTTGGTCTCGGTGTCCTGGAACAACGCCTTCATGTACTTCAGGGCCTCGATGGTGTTCTTGGAATTGATGGTGACGTTGCCGGCTTCGTCCTGTTCGGCGCCGCCGAAGGACCACAGGATGGCACGCATGGCCATGCTGGTATCGAGTTCCTGGGCCAGGCCCAAGCCGCAGGGCGGGCCGGTTTTGTCGGTCTTGCGGATTTTTCGCGCACCGTTCAGTAGATCGTCGTATGTATCCGGCCCGTTGGGATAGCCGGCCTCAGTCCACCAATCTTTATGCCAATTGCCGGGATCGGGGGTGTAGGCGTCGGAGAAAGCGAAATACTTTTTGGTTTTGGGATTGAAGGTCGACTTGTGCGCCAAGTCGATCTTCTTGCCGTGCTTCTTCTCAACTTCGGCGTAAACGTGGGTCATGTCGATGACCTGCTTCTCGTACGCCGCGGGCGGTGAGAGGAACATGAACAGATCGTGACCCTTCTTTGCCGAAGCTTCTGATGCGGCGCGCGTGTTCAGGTCCACGAGGTTGATGTTGTCGACAATGACGTTGGTGTCGTGCTGCTGCCCCCACTGCTTGGTGAAGGTGCCGTTGAACCAGGTGTCCCACGCCGGAACGAAGTGGCTCCATTGCAGTATCTTCAAAGTCTTCTGCTGTGCAGCCGCTCGCTCAGGAAACAGAAACGCCGGTCCCAAACCAGCAGCGATGCCCCCGGCTCCGGCAATCTTCAAAAAGTCTCTACGGGATACGCCTGTGCCCTTTTTCTTGTTGCTCATAAAAGCCTCCTCAGTTCAGGTGCACAACTTGTTTTCCGCGTGCTTCGAAAATCCGGTTTGAAAGGGCACGGCTTTAGCCCATGCCTTTAGGCATGGGGTGAGCGAAGCGAAACCGTGCCGTACCGCAGCCCAAAAAATCGGGCCTTAGCCCCTGAGGCACCGGTCACCTTTCAAACATGCTCTTCAATTCAAACCATGGGCACGCAGGGGCTAAAGCCCGCGGTTTTATTGGCCTCGTACGGCACGACTAAAGTCATGCCCTGATACGAATCGCGTTCCTGATACAAACCTACTGAGTTGATCCGCGTGCATCCGCGCAAATCCGCGGTATGGTTGTTCTTCGCTCTCCAGTTACCTTTCTTCCCCAAACCTCTTCAAATCCTCAGGGGCCTCTTTCACAGCGACTTTTTTTGCGCCTTGCACCATCACCCGGATTTGCTCGACCACATCGGGATTGGCCAGCGTGGTGACGTCGCCGGTATCCATGTGGTTGGAGATCGCAGCCAGCACGCGGCGCATGATTTTTCCCGAACGCGTCTTGGGCATGTCAGGGACGATGTGAACCTTCCTGGGGCGCGCGATCTTGCCGATCTGATGTTCAATCGACTCAACAATTTTCTTCTCGATGCCGGGAGTGTTCGGCACACCGGGCTTCAGCGCGACGTAAACTTCCGGAACCCGGCCCTTAACTTCATCAACCACCGGCACCACCGCAGCTTCCGCGATTTCGTTCACCGTGAGGCACGCCGACTCGAGCTCTTTAGTTCCCAGGCGATGACCTGCGACGTTGATCACGTCGTCGACACGACCCAGGATGCGGAAGTAGCCGTCTGGCGCTTGCACGGCGCCGTCGCCGGCGAAGTACGGCCAGTCGCGCCAGTCTTTGCTGTCCTTCTTGCGGTTGTATTTCTGGTAATACTGGTGGACGAAGCGCTCGCGGTCGCCCCAGATGGTCTGAAAAATTCCCGGCCAGGGATTGCGAATGCAAATGTTGCCGGCCTTGCCCGATCCCGGTTTCACCTCTTTCCCTTCTTCGTCGTAGATCACCGGATAAATTCCCGGCACCGCGGGGCCGGCGCTGCCCGGCTTCATGGGATCAATGGCCGGCTTGGTGCTGCAGAGAAACCCTCCGGTCTCAGTCTGCCACCAGGTGTCGACGATCACCGCTTCGCCCTTGCCGACCACGTTGTAGTACCACTTCCAGACCTCGGGCTCGATCGGCTCGCCTACGGTGGTCATGTGCTTGAAGTGGTAGTCGTACTTGGCCGGCTCGTCCGGTCCGGCTTTGCGCAACATGCGGATCGCCGTCGGCGAAGTATGGAAGATGTTGACATCGAGCCGCTTGGCCACGCGCCACGGGCGCCCCGCGTCAGGATAGTTGGGCACGCCTTCATATAAGACGCTGGTGGCCGCCAGCGCCAGCGGGCCGTAGACAATATAAGAATGTCCGGTGATCCAGCCGATATCGGCCATGCACCAGTAGACGTCCTCGGGATGAATGTCCTGAATGTACTTGGATGTGCCGGCAACGTAAGCCAGATAGCCCCCGGTTCCGTGCTGGCAACCCTTGGGTCGTCCCGTCGTGCCGCTGGTGTACATGAGGAAGAGGGGCGCTTCCGATGGCATGGGCACCGGTGCAACCACTTGTCGTGCGTATTTTTTCAGCAGCTCGTCGACAAAGAAATCGCGACCCTGAGCCATAGCCTTGGCCGAGTTATACTTCCCTGCCTGCCGCCGCCACACTAAGACTTTCTCGATCTCGTGTGCTTCCTTTTTCGCTGTGTCCACCGCTAGATCGGCTTTTTCTTTGTGATCAGTCATGGTGCCGCTGCGATAATAGCCGTCGATGGTCACCAGGACTTTACTTGCGGAGTCAGCCGCGCGCATACCGCAAGCTTCACCGCTGAAGCCGCCAAAGACCACGGAGTGGATCGCGCCCAGACGCGCGCAAGCCAGCATGGTCACGGGCAACTCGGGCACCACAGGCATGTGGATGGTCACGCGGTCGCCGGCTTTCACGCCGCAGAAGTCGCGCAGCAGCGCCGCCATTTCATTGACACGGTAATACAGTTCCTGATAAGTGATGGCCAGCGGCGGGTCCTCTTCCGGCTCGCCGACAAAGATGAAAGCTGCTTTATTCCGGTGTTTGGCGAGATGCCGGTCTACGCAGTTGTACGCGACATTCAGCTTGCCGCCAACGAACCACTTCCAGAAGGGGGCGTCACTGGTATCGAGGGTGGTGTGCCAGTAGTGGTCCCAACTCAACAGGTCGGCGTACTCGCGGAAACACTCAGGAAAATTCTTTTCGCTGAATCGCTCGTCGACGCTGCTATCGGAAAGATTGGCCTGTCCGATGAAGGTCGCGCTGGGATGATAATAATCTTCTTCTTTCCAATGAACCGCAATCTGTGCTTCCGTCAGTTCTGTTTCTTGCTCTTTCGCCTTCATGACACGAGCTTCAGCCATAGTCTTGAGCCCTCTTTCGACGGGAAGAATACTACCCGCTAACGCGGGCTGCAACTGCCGGGGTCGTCGCCGGTTCGAACTTCTGCAAGATATCCTACACTGTCCGGTGCGGCGCGTCTGCCGGTGGCGCGCGGGGCGCTACACCTCGACTCAAGGCGATTTATACATTGATCGGTGATCTTGTAGATCAGGCGCCCTCGGCTGTGTGCCAGTCAGCAGCACACCGCCGGGGGCGGCGGTGCCACATGGGTCGTTGTGCCGTAGGCCTTCGTCACCGTCGGAGCCTGCAAAAACAATTTCAGGAGAACTTATACCGTCAAACCGTCGAACGTGCCGCGCATACCATTGAAAGCGGGCGGCACAGGGCCGCCCGCTTGGTTCACTGCAATTGTTCTACGATGAGGCGGCCTCGCCGTGTTCTCAGCTGGTGGCCTTCTTGGGAACCACGGCTCCGGACTTAACTTCGCGCCAGATCTGGACGCTGCGGGTTTCCTTCAACAGCAGCGACCCAACGACGAAAGTGATAGCGGCGATTGCCATCGGGTACCAGAGACCGGCGTAGATATTGCCGGTCCAAGCACACATGGATAAACCGACCAGGGGCACGAGTCCGCCAAAAACTCCATTTCCTATGTGGTATGGCAAGGAGAAGGATGTGTACCTGATCTTCGCCGGGAACGCCTCCACTAGATACGCCGCAATCGGACCGTACACCATGGTCACGTAGATCACCTGGATGAACACGAGCAGAACCAACATCGGAACATTCGGATTGGGCGCCTCTTTGGCAGGTACCGTTTTTCCTGAGGCGTCCGTAGTCAAGGGCGTCAAGGTTAAGGCGCCGGTCACCGCGTTTCTTTGGGACTTGAATGTAACCACATGATTGCCCGCTGCGTTCTCCATCGCGTGGTAGATAGGGATATAGGTGAGCACGGCCAAGAGACAGCCTGCCATGATGATCTTCTTGCGGCCAATTTTGTCGGAGAGTGCTCCAAACACTGTAAAGAACGGCATGCCGAACAACATGGCCAGCGCAACAATGATGAAGCCGGTGCGCAGATTCACCTTTAAGACTGATTGCAGAAAGAACAGCGCGTAGTACTGCCCGGTGTACCAGACCACGCCCTGTCCGGCAGTTGCGCCCAGCAGCGAGATCAGCACCAGCTTGAGGTTGGACCAGTGGGTGAAGGCGTCCTTCAGCGGCTGGGCTGAGCTCATGCCGGTGCTCTTGATTTGCTCAAAAATGGGCGACTCCTTCATCCTGAGACGAATATAGAGCGAGATCATGACCAGGATGACGGAGACCAGGAAGGGGATACGCCAGCCGTAACTCTGGAAATTGGCCGGCGTCATGTAGAACTGGAGGAGCAGCACGGTAATAAAGGAGAGAAACAGGCCCAGCGTAGCGGTGATCTGAATGAAGCTGGTCCAGTAGCCGCGCTGGTTATCGGGAACATGCTCGGCCACATAAATTGCCGCCCCGCCGTATTCTCCGCCTAGGGCTAGCCCTTGAAACACGCGGATGAGAATCAGAAGGACGGGCGCCAACCACCCCGCGGTGGCATAAGTGGGCATCAGACCGATGAGAAAAGTGCCAAATCCCATGACGGTGAGCGTCACTAGAAAGGCGTACTTCCGCCCAACCAAGTCCCCAATCCTTCCAAAGAAGAGGGCGCCAAATGGTCGCACTCCAAACCCGATGAAGAACGTGGCAAGATACGCGATCATCGCAAACGTGTTGTTTCCCGGGGGATAGAATTTTGTGGACAAAACGGCTGCAAGGCTGCCAAAGATGTAAAAATCGTACCATTCGATCATCGTCCCGACGGACGAAGCCAGAATCACCATCCAAATTTTAGAACTGGAAATCTGGTCTGATGACGTCACCAGCCCGGAAACATTCATGGGAACACTTGCCATACGGCCCTCCTGGAAGAGGAGTTCAAGCCGGCCGGGCCTGACTCCCTTATATTTGGTTTACTCCAACCGCGCTCGAAGGTAAAGATGGCACTTGAATTCAGAGCGGAACCCACACTGTCTTTCGTAGAGATTCCCTGGGAAACACGCCCATCGCTTCCCGGTTACCTGGGAATGGGTCCGGGTGTGTTGGCCAACTAGCCTAGCGGCATTACCGGTAATGTCAAGCGGGAAATGCGAATGCCTGAGTGATACGGAATGCAACTCTTTTTTTATCGAGCGCGTGCGGCGGCGTATAGTACCCTTCAAGCCTCTTTTGCTGTGAGATACGGCAGGGCACAATAGCAGCGACGCCTTTTTCTGAAAATCCCGAATCCCCGGCGTCTTTTGCCGGGGTGAGGGACCCCTACGGATTTCCAATTCGTGTCCCCATCGCCTTTCGCGGCTATAGAGATCCCTCACCCGGCTTAAAGCCGGGATTCGGGATTTCAGAAAAACGATCACGCGCGATGACGGCGATCACAGGCGATTTCGGCGATCCCGGCGATCCCCGAACCTCCTTGTCTATCTTGCGCGGAGAGGCATATCATGCTCCCTGCCGTGCAGCCTGGGTAACTCCAAGCTCGATCTGTTCAGTCCGCAAACTGTCGTCTCAGGAGGGAAGAGTGAACCGCACATCTTTGTTTCGCGAGAACGTTGGTCGTTTGACGGTCGTCGCTTTGCTGGCCAGCAGTGTGTTTACGATCCAGGCTTGGGCGCAGGGCGGAGACACCATCACCATCGGCGTGGTTCTGCCTATCACCGGGAAGGAAGGCAAGCCGGGGCAATACCAAAAAGAAGGGATCGATCTGGCGATTAAGCAGATCAACGATGCCGGCGGCGTTTTCGTCAAAGACAAAGGCAAGAAACTTCCCGTCAAAACCGTCTTCTACGATGACGGTTCGGATTCCGCGAAATCAGCGTCGCTGACCGAGCGCGCCATGAGTTCCGATAACGTCACCGCCGTCCTGGGCGGCTACTCGACGGCTCTCGGGGAGGCCGAATCCGTCATGCCCGACCGCTACCACACGCCCTGGATCACCACCGGCGCCGGAGCCACCGCCATTTTCGGTAAAGGCTATCAGTTTACTTTCGGCACGCTGAGCCCGGTGGCGTTGATCGGGACCACCAGCGCGCAGTTTCTCGGCAGCTTGGTGGACCAAGGCAAGCTCAAGAAAGGCCTGAAGGTTGCCATGGTGGTCGAGAACACCGACCACGGGATCGACTACGTAAACGGCTTCACCGAGTGGTCGAAGAAACACCCTGGTTACTTTGAAGTCGTGATGAGTGAAAAGTTCGAGCTCAACGCCACCGATTTCTCCGGCATACTGCAGAAGGTCAAGGGCTCAGGCGCGGATGTTTTCCTTTCTGACGCGCACCTGCCCGACTACATCACCATGCATCGCCAGTATCTGCAGAACGGGCTGCGTCACCAGATGGTGAGTTACGGCGCGCGCGGTCCGGAAGTCGATGCGCGCAAGGCCCTGGGTGACGGCGTGAACTACCTCTTTGCCGGCATATGGTGGTCGAGAAACCTGCCTTATCCCCAGGCAAAAAAGTTTACCGACGATTACAAGGCCTTCACCGGACATGAAGTAGATTCCTGGTACGCGGCCCCGGCCTTCGACGGCATGCGCATCCTGGCCAAAGCCATTGAGACCGCCGGCACGCTCGACAAGACCAAGATTCGCGACGCCCTGCGCAAAGCCGAGCTCAAGGATTCCATCCTTCCTGGCCAGATCCTCAAGTTCGGCGCCAATGGCCAGTCCGAATACCCTTTTGTAATTACCCAGAACAAGCCGCAAGGCAAAGTGGACATCGTGTTTCCGAAAGATGCGGCCACCGGAGAGCCTGTCGCACCGGCGCCCGGTAAATAGCCGGCACAAACTTCATGACCCTGGTCAGATGCCTTAACTTGCTGACTTCGGCCCTGCTGCTGGCTGGGATTTACGCTGCCGTGGCCGTGGGCATGACGGTCATCTACGGCGTGATGAAGATCGTGAACCTGGCCCACGCCGGATTCCTGATGCTGGGCATGTACTTCGCCTACGAGCTGTTTGAACGCTTCCACATCGATCCTATCCTCGGCGCCATGCTGGCCCTGCCGGTCTTCTTTCTCTTCGGCATGGGCGTGCACTGGTTGTTAGTCCGTTGGCTGCCCAAGTCAGACACGCCCACCTTAGCCTCGCTGCTGCTCATGTTCGGATTCTGGCTGGTGCTACAGAACGTCGGCTACCTTATCTGGGGCAACGATGATCGTTCGATCACTACGCCGCGAACGTTATCCTCGGTTAGCGTGGGCCCGATCTCCGTGCCCGAAGTCAATCTGATCGTTTTCGCAGCCGCTCTAGTCTGCCTGGTGGTGTTGCAAATCGTGTTCCACCGCAGCTGGTTTGGACGCTCCATGCGCGCGCTCATTCAGAATCCTTACGCGGCGCAGATTGTCGGGGTGGACGATGAACGCACTTCGCGTTTGACGTTCGGCCTCGGCACGGCGTTCGCCGGATTCGCCGGCGCCTTGCTCGCGATGGTCTACACCTTCAGCCCCGACTTTGGCCGCCCCTTCCTTCTGCGCTCGTTCGTCATCATCGTGCTGGGTGGATTGGAATCGGTCTCTGGTGTGGCTCTGGGCGCGGTGGTGCTGGCTCTGGTGGAGACATTCGGCCCGTACGTCCCCATTCCCTGGTACTGGCACGGCTGGTTCTTCTATCACTTCTCTGAGAGCCTGCAACCTGCCGTTTCATTTGGCTTGCTGGTGGTAGTGCTGTTGATTATGCCCCAGGGACTGGCCGGCCTGTTCGCCAAGAAACGGCGGCTGGCGTGAAGCTACCGTCATCGGCTTCCAGTCGGCTTCCCACCCCCGCACGCGAAAACCGCGGGCGCTGGGGACCCCGGCTTCAGATTCTGCTTCCCTGGCTGCTATTGTTGGCGCTGTTGCTGTTACCCCTCGGCAAGCCCAGCGCCAACATCATCAAGCTCCTGTTCATCACTGCGGTCTGGACCACCACCAGTGTGGCCTGGAACCTGCTGGGCGGCATGGCCGGCCAGGTCTCATTCGGCTTCGCGGTCTTTTACGGTCTCGGCGCCTACTCGACCGGACTGCTCATGCACGCGGGATGGAGTCCGTATCTCGCATTCCTCGCGGGCGGTGTGGTCGCAGCGGCAGCGTCGTTCCTGGTCGGATTGCCGACCTTCCGGCTGCGCGGGCCGTATTTTGTGATCGCCACAATCGGCGTGACCGAAGCTGTTCGCGTGATCATGAACAACCTGGACATTACCGGCGGCTCCAGCGGTTATCGCATTCTTGAGAAGTCGCTTTACAATCCTCTCGAGCATTACTACACCGCGATTACCGCGGTGACGCTCGCCGTCGCCATTTCGATCGTGATTTCCCGCAGCAAGTTCGGGCTGGCCCTGCGAGCGATCAAGCAGGATGAAGACGCCGCGGCTGACCTCGGCGTGAATCCTTATGCCGCGAAGCTGAAGGTGCACGCGATTGCCGCAGCGCTGGTGGGGATTGCCGGTGGCATCTACGCGCGTCGCGCCGCCTTCTTTTATCCTGGAGACGTATTCGCCTTTCAGACCGGCATTTCCATTCTGCTGATGCCGGTGATCGGAGGAATCGGCACGGTGTGGGGACCAGTCCTGGGCGGAGTGATCTTCGGCACGGTGGAAGAAGAGTTGGTCGCGAATTTTCCCAACTTTCACTTGCTACTCTACGGCGGGTTGTTGATCCTTATTATTCTGTTCGAGCCCGACGGCCTGATGGGATTGCTGCGACGGCTGTTCCGGAGAAGACGTGAAGATTCTGGAAGTGAAAACACTGACGAAGTATTTTGGGGGCGTGGCCGCGTTGCGGGACGTAAGCTTTGACGTTCCGGAAAAGCTGATCTGCGGTTTCATCGGTCCCAATGGCGCAGGCAAAACGACGCTGTTCAACGTGATCACCGGCGCCTTTCGCCCTTCCGCCGGCCAGGTCGAGTTGCGCGGCAGTGACATTACCGGTCTTCACTCTGCAGCCCTGGTGAAGAAGGGAGTTGCTCGCACGCATCAGATCGTGCGCCCCTTCCGCGCCATGACCGTGCTCGAAAACGTACAGCTGGCAGTTCATTACGGGCGACGTGCTGTCGGTCGCACTTCGGAAGCCCGGGAACACGCAATGACGGCGTTGAAACTGGTCGGCTTAGAGAGCAAGGCTTCGCAGTTGGCATCGGCGCTTTGCTTGGGAGAACAAAAGCGCCTTGAAGTCGCCCGCGCTCTGGCCACTGGCCCCGAGCTTCTTTTGCTCGACGAGATTTGCGGCGGCTTGACCGCAGCTGAAACGAAAATCATGCTCAACCTTCTCGAAACCATCCGCGGAGGCGGCACGACGATCATGTACGTGGAACACGACATGAAAGCGATCATGTCCATTTGTGACCGCATCACCGTGCTCAACTTCGGCCAGAAGCTGGCGGAGGGCAAGCCGGAAGAGATCCAGAACGATCCCGCCGTGATCGAGGCATATCTGGGTAAGGCTACGCTTAGGGATTGGGTAATTGGGTAATTTGGTAATTGAGTAATTAAATCCAGCTCGACTATGTGCTGCGAAGAGCAGCGGGTTTTCAATTACCCAATTACCAAATTACTCAATTACCAAATCCCAACCTATGAATCACACTGTTGACACACAAGACCCGACCCTTCTCGTCGCCGAAAAGCTCGAGGTCAGCTACGGTGTCGCCCAGGTGCTGTGGGGCGTTTCGTTTTCGGTTGCGCGCGGCAAGGTGACATGCATCATCGGCTCGAACGGAGCCGGTAAAACGACCACGCTCAACGCCGTCGCCGGAGCCATTCCGATTCGCGCCGGACGCATTCTGCTCGAAGGTGAAGACCTGACTTCCCTGCCCACCCGCGAACGCGTGCGGCGTCACATCAGCTTGGTTCCTGAAGGCCGGCAGCTGTGGCCGGGCATGTCGGTGGAAGAAAACTTGCTGATGGGATGTTTCCTTCCCCAGTTTCGCAGCCGCGCCGCCTCTGGACTCACGCGCGTCTACGATCTTTTCCCCCGTCTCAAAGAACGGCGCCGCCAGGTGGCCGGCACGCTTTCCGGTGGCGAGCAACAGATGTGCGCTATCGGCCGCGGCTTGATGTCGGAACCGCAGCTGCTTATGCTCGACGAACCATCGCTCGGGATGGCGCCCATCCTGGTTGACGAAATCTTCCGCATGATCGGCGAAATTGCCCGCCAGGGCGTGACCATTCTCTTGGTCGGTCAGAACGTCAACTACACGCTGCAGGTCTCGCACTACGGTTACGTCATGGAGGTCGGCCGCATCGCGCTCCATGGTCCAAGCCAAACGCTCTTCAACGACGAACATGTGCGAAAGGCGTATCTGGGAGTGAGCGAAGAATCGCCGTCATCGCCGTGATCGCCGTCATCGCCGCGATCGGGGGTGGAAACCAGCTAAGATTTGAAATTTAAAATTCTAAATTTCAAATTTTAAAATCTTGAACTTTTCCGGTTTCTCTTCCATCCTGAGCCTGTGCCGCGCTCGCTCATCTCTCAGTTGACCCGGGCTGAGCAACGAGAGTTGCTCGACGACCTGAATTATTTGAACACCGCCGAGATCAAAGCGTTCTGCAAAAACCATTCAATTCCCTATGCGATCTTCGCTGAAACCCGCGAAGGCGGCCGCAAACGGACTGGCGAAGAAGACCGGAAGGGTGTCATGCTCGATCGCATGCGTCATTTTCTTACTACGGGCGCGATTCTGCCCGAAACCTGCTTCCCCGCCGCTGTGGTGAGCTTCGACGCACAAGACGAAGACCTTGCGCGCGGTGATCGGCTGCTTTACGGGCAGTACGGCAAGACCAACCGCGCGGTGTTGGCGATCCTCAAGGACCTGACTGGCGGCAAATTCAAAGATGGAGCCACGGCGAGAATCCTGGCTCGCGACTTCTGGAGCCGAGGTGAAGCCCCCACGATCGAAGCGTTCGCGGCAGCGTGGATCCGGGCGACACGAGAACACATGCGACCCAATCCCGAGTGGGCTTTTCTTTCTGACCGCGCCAACAAGACCGCCGGCGTCGACTGGAAGAGCCTGCGCAATAAAAAGGCAAGAAGGGTCTTGCAGATTCTCGGGCAGATCACCACCGCGAAGCGGTAAACCAGCGCTCGACCAAGCACTCCACGTCATGAAAACCGCTCCCAGGCGGCCTGACGCGAAACTCCCAAAGCGCTGCCGATCGTCTCCCAGGTCACACCGCGGGTGCGCAGAATATCAACCTTGGTTCGCAGGTCACGACGCACTGCCTCCAACGTTTGCTCGGTTGGCGCCAGAGACTTCAGCAGCTGAGAATCCGTATAGGACCCCCATCCGGCAAACTCGGGCACGGTTTTTCCCTGATGAGGTTTAAGGACCTTGACACAGGTTTCCACGCAGCGGCCGCAGATATAGACGCCCGGGCCGCCGATGAGACGCTCGACTTCCCGGTCGGACTTCCTGCAAAAAGAGCAAAACAGCGAACCGCGAGCCTTGCGTAACAAGCCCATGGAGAATCTCCTCAGCGTCAAGGTTATCTTGACGGATGAAGGATGTCAAGATTATCTTGACAGATAAAAGGCCAGTGTAGCACTAAAGCTTTTTGCGCCTGTCATCTCGACCGGAGCGCCAAGAAATCTTGTCTCAGCAAGAAATCTCTGGCGCGGAGTGGAGAGATCCCGAGGCAGTATCCTCTGTGATGCCGCTGTAGGGAGTTCTCCCCAGAGTCTAGCCCCATGCCCTCAGCGTTAACGAAGAGCAATGGGGAGCGGGACAAAGCACGGAAAGAATTCCCTGTCGCGGCATGGTCAGGGGACGCTATCTCGGGATCTCTCCACTCCGCGCAATTACACTTCCTGAGGGAACCAGATCCCCGCGGCGCTGCGGTCAACGTGACAGCCCCTTGCGGATTTTCGAAAAAGAATAGCGATAACGAGGGCGGAGGCTTTTTCTACTTGCTGTCGCTGTGACGGATGCATGACCCCGATCACCGACCACGCGCGATCACCCGATCTTCTCCGTGCCGCGGTCCCGCTACCCACTTCCCTTGCCCGGTCTCATCTCTTCCAGTTCGTCCAACGACCGCGGCCAGTCTTCGCGAAGCAGGCGGCTCAGCGAGCGGTCGGCCAGCAGCTTCCCTCCAGTCTGGCAGTTGACGCAGTAGTTGGTCTCGTTGGAGGCGTAGCGGATGCGCTGGATTTTGGCGCCGCATCGCGGGCACGCCTCTCCATAACGTCCGTGAACGGCCATACCTTCGCGGAACGCCGTGACTTTCTCGGGAAACTTGTCGCCGGCTTCGGCGCGGAGCTTCTCTACCCATTGGTTCAGAGTTTGTCTGGTGGCGCGGTGCAACCGGCTTATCTCTTCTTGGCTCATCCGCTGGGTCAGCATCACCGGCGATAGTTGGGCGTGGAATAGAATCTCGTCGGAGTAGGCGTTGCCGATCCCGCTGAATGAGCGCGGATCGGTCAGCGCGCGCTTCAGGGTGTGATTGGACGCTGTCAGAACGGCGGTGAATTCGTCACCACTGGCGGCAAACACGTCGATGCCGCCGGGATCGAGCTTGGCTAGTTCAGCTTCCCCGCGAACCAAATAAAGCGACGCACGTTTTCGAGTTCCCGCTTCGGTCAGCGTAAGCGTGCCGGAGTCAAAATCGAGCGCGGCCGGAATGCGGCGGCCGTCAGGCATGACCCGGTCTTTCTTCCAATGGAGCCGTCCGGCGATCATCAGATGGAAGACAAGCCAGAGGTCGTGATTGAACCCGAAGACGATGCGTTTGCCGAGACGGCGCAGCTCAGTTACGGTGTGGCCCTCGACCGACTCGACCGGAGGCGTAGCCGTCCGCAGCAGAGACGGCCCAGCAATCTGTATGCGCTCGAGCTTGTGCCCAAGAACACGCTGCTCCAGCGCCTCAATGTAAACCGTGATGTCGGGCAGCTCCGGCAATCGGCTCACCTTCTTCCCGCTCAAATGGCGATTGAAAAATTATTGCATGCTGAGGACTAGAGGGTGGAGCAGGCCTTTCATTTCAGGCCTGCGGTAGGGGCGTTGTAGAAATCGGCTTCGGCCACTGAGGTATTCCTGTCCAGGTTGGCTCTTAGCTCTTGGCTCTTGGCCTTAGCTCTTTCGGAGAACACTCTTTGGCTTGAAGAGCTAAGCTAGAGGGTAATGGCTAAAGGCCAAAGGCTAAGAGCCAAAAGCCAAGAGCCAAGAGCCAAAGGCCAAAAGCTAATTGCCATTTGCTAATTGCTCTTTGCTACAGCTGGCCAGCGACTCTCTTGGCGATGGCCTTGAGCGCGTCAGGCGAGCCTACATACTCGATCACCATGGAGTCGAGCATGAAATCAGAATTGCCTTTGCGGGCGATGATGCCGGCCACGCCAATTTTCCCTTTCTCAATGTGGCCGTCCCACCACGCTTCATCGCCAACGCCACTCAGGGCCGTGACATTCTTCTGTCCTGGTTCCAGGTGGCGAACATCCTTGATGCGGGCCCACCCGCTGTTTTCTTCGGCCGACGAGCCGCGCTTGTTTACGGTGAGCGAGATCCGTCCAGGGCCGAGAGAATTCGGCCGTGCCGTAACCTCCTCATACATGCAAACCTCCGCTGCACGAGTGCCCGGAGCAACCTTCATCGGGGCGCCCATGATTTGTTGGGCATCGGCTACGCTGAACAACGTGCAGGCATTGAATTCGGGCATGGATGACGATGCTGGCGCCGCTGCAGTTGAGGAGTTGGATATGGAGCCTCCGGCCGGTGGCGACGGTTGATTGCATGACTCTAGGAACAGGCAACACAGCAACAGAACGATGGATTTGAGAGTTCGCTGATTCATTGGGTCCTCGGAAGATCGTTGCGCCTACTGAGTCTTGCATAATACATCGGATCATCGGGCACGGGTAGAGTTGGCTGTTGGCTGTTGGCTCTTGGCTCTTGGCTGTTGGCTATTAGCAGCAATCAGCAGATGGCAATTAGCTCAGCTAAAGCTGGCCCTTGGGAGGTGTCGATTACGCTAACAAAGCTGGTGCGTCAGCTCGGGAGGTCACAGGTGGTGTATTCCGTACAATCGACGACCGTGTCATTTCGAATCCCGCCTAGCGGGAGAGAAATCGGCTCCGCCCAAAGCCCAGCGGGAGCAGATCCTTCTCCCGCTTTGCGGGATTAGGATGACACTCTCTTTGCTGCCACCTCGCTGTTGGCATACACCATCCTCGGAACTGCTATAGCTGCGCCAATTGCCGCTAGCCTTAATTAGGTATTTTGCAAATTGCCAATTGCAGCCAATTGCCATTTGCTATCATCGACCGCTTGAACTCTCCTTCAACCCAGGCAGATGTCCGGTCACAACCCCTGGCGCGGCGGCTGGGGCTCTTCGACGCCACCATGCTGGTCATGGGCGGAACCATCGGTTCCGGAATCTTCATCAACCCGCACGTCACGGCGGAACGTGTGCACACACCGGCGTTGGTGCTGGGTGCGTGGATGTTCGGCGGAATCGTCGCATTAACCGGAGCCTTCATTTGGGCCGAGCTTGCCCAGAGGATGCCCGAGGTCGGCGGACAATATGCTTACCTGCGCGACACCTACCATCCCCTGGTTGCGTTCTTGTATGGCTGGGTATTGCTGCTGGTCATTCAGACCGGCGGGATGGCGGCGGTTACGGTTACCTTCGCGCGCTACTTTCGCGATCTGACGGGGATCAACGCTGCGGATTGGCAGATCGCGGCCGTCACGCTCCTGGTGCTTACGGCGGCTAATTGCCTGGGCGTCCGTGCCGGAGGCACGGTGCAAAGCACGCTGATGATCATCAAGATCATGGCGATAGCTTTGCTGGTTGCCGCCGGAGCGCGGTTAATCCCCGGCGCGCATGTTGCCTGGAAGCCGCTGATCGATCAACCGGTCTCTCCCGGGCTGGTGTCTTCATTCGGGGCGGCGATGGTGCCGGTGCTGTTCGCTTATGGCGGATGGCAAACCGCCTGCTTCGTCGCCGGCGAACTGAAGAAGCCACGTCGCGATCTGCCCCGCGCTTTGGTGCTGGGAGTTCTCGGCGTCGCGCTTCTCTATGTTTCGGTCAACTTCGTTTGTGTCGGCGTGCTGGGCGTGACCGCGCTCGCTGGAACATCGACGCCGGCTTCCGCCGTGATGCGCCTGGCCATGGGACCGGCCGGCGCCAGGATCATCGCCATGGGCATTGTTGTCTCGACTCTCGGGTTTCTGAGCCAGAGCGTATTGACGGCGCCTCGCGTCTACTTTGCCATGGCCGAGGACCAAGTCTTCTTTCGCCAGCTTGCCTGGGTACATCCGAGGACGCAGGTTCCGGTCGTGGCCATCGTTCTGCAGAGCTTGTGGACCATGGCGATTCTGCTTTGGGGCACCTACGACAAAATCCTGAATTACGTCACCTCGATGGACTGGATCTTCTTCGGCCTTTCCGCGAGCTGCCTTTTTCTGCTGCGCCGGCGCGCTCCCGCGGCACCGGGGTCCCCGCCGCGCGTTTCGCGCGGTGGGGTGGAGGTGGCAGGCTTCCGCGTGCCGGGACATCCGTGGACGACTGGATTCTTCTGCCTGACCTGCGCCGCGGTGGTCGTTAACACCATCTATCGTTATCCCAGCAATACGTTGATCGGTCTGGCGATTCTCGGCGCGGGTGTGCCGGTGTATTACATTTGGAAAGGGATATCGGGGAAAACCCACCACGGAGACACAGAGGCACGGAGGAAGATCGGGTGATCGGGTGATCGGATCATCGGGACATCGAATCATCAGAACAATTGGAAGAGATTCTAACCGTGCGACAAGTGTACTAGCGCGTTTTCTCTCGACACCAGACCACATCCTTTTCGAAAGCCATTGGTTCTGTCATCGCGACCGGAGCGCCACCGGGATATTGTTCGCAACAAGAAATCCGTGGCGCGGAGTGGAGGGATCCCGAGACAGTGTCCTCTGCCATGCCGCGTCAGGAGAGTTCTAACCAAGATCTAGCACTCAGCACTTAGCAGTAACCATTCAGCCAAGCGGGAATATTGCCTCCTCGTGGTGCGCTGTCGACGTCGCGAAGACCGACGAAGCGGGGCAATGCACGGAGAGAACTCCCTGTGACAGCATGGCCAGGGACAACGCCTCGGGATCTCTCCACTCCGCGCCATAGATCTCTTGAAGAGACTGAATTTCCGTGGCGCTCCCGTCGAGATGACAGACACAAACAGCGTCTGAAGAAAATAGCATCTATTGATCCGATGACCTGACCTTTTCTCCGTGTCTCCGTGCCTCCGTGGTGGATGTTGCTCTGGTGCTCCGGTCGGAATGACAGCGTCACATATAATTTCCCAACATGAATTCTCCTCGCCGCAATGCCGGATCAACGTACATGGAGTGGGCCAAGCTGCACTCTTCCGCTCAATACAACCTGGCGACGAGTGGAATGGCCGGCTTAGCGCTTGCCGAACTTGGCGTCACGATCGAGCAATTGGAGATTAACGACGCCTCGAACAGCTACGGCTATCCTCCGCTGCTGGAGGCGATCGCACAGCGGTATCGCGTACCGCGCGAGTGCGTCGTGAGCGCTATCGGAACTTCATTGGCCAACTATCTGGCTCTGGCCGCCGCGACCGAGCCGGGCGATGAAATTCTCATCGAGCAGCCGACGTACGATCCGCTGCTTGGCCTGGCGCGATATCTGGGACTGGAGGTCAAGCGTTTCCAGCGAGCGCCAGAGCAGAACTTTGGCATCGACCTCTCCCATCTTGAACGCAAGTTGACGCCACGCACTCGAGTGATTGCTCTTTGTAATCTCCATAACCCGAGCGGCGCGCTCGTGCCGGCCGCAACCCTGCGCGAGATCTCAGCGCTGGCCACGAAGAAATCTGGCGCCTACATCCTGGTAGACGAGGTTTATCTTGAAATGCTGTTTGCAGCTGAACCGCAGACGGCTTTCTCTATCGATCCGGAACGCTTCCTCATCACCAACAGTCTTACCAAAGCTTACGGGCTCAGCGGGCTTCGCTGCGGATGGATTCTGGCGCCCAAAGAACTCGCCCGACGCATCTGGCGCCTGCATGACATCCACGGCGGGACATATTCGTATCCTGCTGAATTGCTGAGCACCGTGGCTTTCGCGAAACTGCCGGCGATCTCCGCCCGCGCGAAAACCATGCTCGAGGAAAACCGGGAGCAGCTGCGTGAATTCCTGGCGAGCCGAAACGATCTGGATTATTTCTGGCCTGAATGGGGCACGATCGTCTTTCCTCGCCTGAAATCCGGCAGCGTCGATGCGCTGTGCGACCTGTTGCGAAATGACTTTGACACGACGGTTGTTCCCGGAAGATTCTTCGAGTGCCCCGACCGCTTCCGCATCGGCGTCGGGGGCGAGAGCGAATCGGTGCGGCAATCGCTGCGCCAACTCGGGCTGGGGCTGGATCGGTTCGGAGCATCGTGGTAAATCGCGCAAATGAAATCGTCGGAATCGACGTGATCGCGTAAGGTTGTCATCTCGACCGGAGCGCAGCGGGGATCTGATCCTCACCAGAATGAATTTGTGCGGAGTGGAGAGATCCCGAGGCGGCGTCCCTAACCATACTGACGCAGGGAGTTCTTCCCATGCATTGTCTCGCTCCCCGTTGCTCTTCGTTAACGCTGAGGGCTAGATTTTCGTGAGAACTCCCTGAAGCGGCATCGTAGACGATACTTCCTCGGGATCTCTCCACTCCGCGCCAGAGATTTCTTGATGGGATAAGATTTCGGTGGCGCTCCGGTCGAGATGACAGCCTTACGGCGATGACGGGCGATTCCGGCGATTTGTTTGCCCTCAACTTTTTTGTACGGCAAACTTCCCTGCGCCGTGGGAGGCGATGTAGAAGAACAGGAAGCAGTACAACACCGCCAATTCGCCCTGGTTCGTGATGGGGAATAAGCCACCAAGACTGTGGGACTTGAAGTACATAACTGCCGTCTCGCCGCAGGCGATGAGTGCAGCCGGCCGCGTGAACAAGCCCAGCACAATCAGAATGCCGCCGGCGAACTCGATAATGCCGGCAACAAGCATCCAGGGATCGTGGATCGTCGCATGGCCGCCGAACAACTTCTGCCCGCCATGATAAAAGAAGAGAAACCCGGAAACGATTCGAAGCAGTGCGTAGGCAACAGGTTGAATGCTACTCAAAGATTTCATCGGTCAGTTGTCCCTCAATCTAAGAATGTGGACGTTTTCTCGAGGGAGATTATACGCAAAGTGGTCGCGAAGCGAAAAAAAGCCCGCCAGAAAAAACTGGCGGGCGCAAAGGAGCAAGGTTGCTTAGAAGCGGACAGTTCCACCGAAGATGAGTCTACGGCTGGCCGCGACCGGGAAGTTAATGCCGCCCGGGACCGTATTCGTAACTCGCGGGTTGCCAAAGCCGGTTCCTGCCGCGAAGAGACCCGCATCCTCGAGGAACGGGTCGATGCTCAGGAAGTTGGGGTGGTTCAAAACATTGACCGCCGTCGCGCGGAACTCAAACGAGGTGCGCTCGGTAAGCTTGAACCGCTTGGCGACGGCTAGGTTAGCGATGTTCGTCATATCATCTTGGGTGATGCTTCTGGGCACGTTGCCAAAGGGCGTGCCGAAAATGGTTTCCGCGGCGCCGCCGTTGACGATGAACCGCACTTGATTGCGGTTGACCGGCACAACATTGCCCGGACCGCCTTGGCTCAGCGCATTCACGCTGACCAGCTGGGTCGGGCTAATTGTGCAAACCGGTTCGGATCCAGTGACACCGAAGATGAAACAGGCGTCCCCGGCGAATGCGCCCACCTGGGTGACCGGCGCGCGTGGGCTGCCGAAGAACGGCCGGGCCGTATCCGTGCCCGCAAAAGCGCTGACGAAATTCCGATCAAAGAAATCGCCAGCGGCGGTAAATGCCGCGACTTCCGAAGACTGAGACGGCGTGTAGCGCTGCCCCGACTGCAACAGGTAGTTCGCGGAGATGATCCATCCTCCAAGCACGTGGCCTACGAGACCACGCTGGTCTCTGAAGAACGGCAGTTGCTCGGAGAGCAAAACGCTGAACGTGTGAGGATAGTCCAAACCGGAGAACGAATATTCACCGTTCTGCGGGCTGATTGGGTTTTGCGGAAATGCCACGGTGTTGCCGGCAATGCCCGTAGAGAAGATCTCGCTAACGTTATCCAGGGTCTTGCTGTAGGTGTAGCCGGTACGCATGGTTAGTTGCTTGAAGACGTTGTTGGCACGGTACTCCACCTGCACGCCTTGATAGTTGGAGAACCCGGAGTTGGTCCGGGTGCGCAGAAGGCCGGTGCCGCAACTCACCCGACCGACGTCAGTACCCGCGCCAGGTCCTACCTGAGCCGTCGCAGGACACGGAGTCAAGCCCGGTGGGACAAACTGCGGGAAGGACTTTTGAAGATCCGCAATGAACGGATTGCCGTCCACCGACTGGAAGAGTTGATAGCCCTTGTTGCCGACGTAGCGGGCTTCAATGGCCGAGTTCTTCGTGATCTCGCGCTCCATACCGAAGCTCCAAGAGTGCACCTTATCGGGCCCGAAGTTCTGTGGTATGGTGGTTTGGCTGAAGGTACGGGGATCGAAGACCCCGGGTGTCAAAAACGGACTTAGCTGCGCGCGAACATTGGGACCCGTTGGTACCGCCGGCAGCGGCTTAGTCGCAGCACTCGCGCGAGTAAAGCTCTGCAAGAACACTTCGGGGGCCGATGTCGCAACGTTGAGGTAAATGTTGTAGTAGGGTGGGTCATAGAGATAGCGATAGCCGCCACGGAAGACAGTTTTGCCCCCGCCAAAAATTCCGCCCCACTGGGGCGCATAAGCAAACCCGGCGCTAGGACCAAAGCTGTTTTTACGCGTTGCAATCCGTGGATTCACGCGGGCCACGAACGGAACAGCGGAACTCCAGAATGCCGTGGCTGGGTTGCTTTCGCGTTTGGTAGTGATGTCGTTGAATAGATTTGCAGGCTGGCCATAGTAGGTGTAGGTCACGCCCAGGTTCATGGTCAGGTTGTGTCCAATTTTCCAGTCATCCCCGATATAGCCGAACGTGTCGTATTCGCGGAAGTCGAGAGACGAAGGTCCGTTAGCCACGCGAACCCGGTTAGGAGTGTTTGCGAAGAAGCTGTCCCAATTGGAGAACCTGAAGGTTCCATTAATGATAGGCAAAAAGGTGTTCGGACTGCGCTGGTAGGTCCAGTTCACGCCTGCTTTGACGGTGTGGTGCCCTAGGATGTAATTCCAGTTGTCCTGTACCTGCCAGGTGTTGACAATTCGCTGTTGCGGCAGGTTGTTCGCGGGACCGAAGCCAACATCGGCGCCGGTGCTGAAGGTAATCTGTGCGGGGGCTTGGTTCAGTTGTCCGGCTGGTGGTAGAGTGTTGCCGATGGTGTTGCCGCCAAACTCAACATTCAGCCGGCTAAAAGCACCGCGGAGCTCGTTGACCATGCGCGAACCGAAGTTGTGCGTCCAACTCACAAGCGCTGTCTGTCCCAAGGCTGGCTCGTTGAACGGGTATCCGATGGCTGCACCCTGCGCTCCATCATCCAGGTTGAAGAAGGTGTTCTTGTTGTAGAGATAACGACCGACGACCGTGTCGCGAGTCCACTGGACGTCTGTGCGGCCATAGAAGTCGTAGATGTGGTCGTTGGTGCGAAGAGTGCGGGTGACGTTGCCAAACTCAACTCCAGGACATCCAGTGATCGAGCCTGGCTGACCCGGCCGAGGGACAGTTCGATTAGAAGCGGTTGGATTGCCACCGGTTACTCCGAATGGTCCGAACTTACTAACCGCTGCCACCGCCTGCGCGCTAATGCCGGTTGGAAAACAACCAGCGAGCGTAGCCAAACCCGCGGGCGTGGGAGTGATACCCCCGCTGGTGAACGGGTTGGCGACATTGATGATCTCGTTGTTGAAACCGCCGGAGACGAAGAGCTTGTTCTTCACCACCGGACCGCCAACCTGAATTCCCGAAAACGTGTCATTCAGAGTGGGTGGACCCGTAAGAGGATTTCCCCGGGCATTCTTGTCGAAGTTCCTCTGGAAGTTGGTCATGGAGTTTAAAACCGAGTTGTTGTAGTTCCCATAGACGCTTCCATGCCAAGCGTTGCTGCCCTGTTTGGTAAGGATGTTGACCACAGAGCCGGCGTTGCGGCCGTACTCTGGACCAAAGTTATTGGTGACGATGACGTACTGGCCGACCCATTCCGGATCGGATAAGAAAACACCCGGACCCGCGACGCTGTTGTCATTGTTGTTCTGGCCGTCAATCTGCTGGTCGTTGTTGCGGCCGCGCAGACCGTTGACCGAGAATCCAAGGCCGCCGTTGGTGTTGGAGAAGTTGTTGTCGCGCGACGAGCTAATGCCGGGCACGAACAACGCCAAGTTGTCGAGCCCTTCATTCTCCTGGACGCCCGCAAACGTAGTTAGGGTTTGGCCAGAAAACGTGTTAGTCACTTGTGCTTGAGTGGATTCGATCAACGGTGTTTCGGCCGTTACTTCCACGGTGGTTCCCGTATCGCCCACGGACAACTTCAACAGACCCAAGCCTGTATCTTGGCCCGCGTTTACCAGAATGCCGGTTTGCGACAGAGTTTTAAAATTTGGAGCGCTGACATCAACCTTGTAGGTGCCGGTCGGGATCAGGTTGAACCGGAACGCGCCGGTGTTGTCGGTTGTCGATTGCAATTCGGCCCCCGTCGCTACATTGGTCGCCTTCACCTGGGCATTCGCTACGACTGCGCCTTGCGGATCGGTGATCGTTCCTGAAATGGAACCTTTCAGCACCTGACCCACAGCTGTGACGCAACATACGAATACCAGGCTGAGTGCGACAGAGAGCATGAGCTTGTATAACCTTGTTTGCATTCTCAAATCCCCTATCGATCAAAATGGGTTCTTTCGCAACTCAGGCCCAAACGAGCACACGCCAGAATTGCTCTTGCCTGTTTAGAGAATGCAAACCAAGTGCCAGTTGCATCAGAGGGAAAAACTAAGGCCCTGCTTCCAATTTCTTGATATTCAGAGTTGGCGGATTTACTTTTCTGGAAGGTGAGTTGTCGGCTCTCAAACGCGCATACCGCAGCGGCTTAAAGCCGACCTCTACAAATCCCTGACCGCAGGCCTGAAGGCCTGCTCCACCCGCTCCCCCTCGGCGACATGGAGTGCAGGCAGAAACGCTGTAGCGTTTTTGACTGACGTTCAACCGCATTTCCCTACACGACAAAGTACTTCGCTTGCGGATGGTGGACGACGATCGCGGAGGTCGATTGCTCCGGCTCCATGTGGTATCCGCTGGTCAGGCGCACGCCAATGGTTTCTTCCGGTTTCAGTAACGCAAAAATCTTGGTCTGGTCTTCGAGGCTCGGGCAAGCCGGATAGCCAAACGAATATCTCGACCCACGATATTTCTGATGAAACAGGTCGCCCACGCGGGGCGCGTCATCGGCAGCGATACCCAGCTCCTCCCTCATGTTCTTGTGGAAAAGTTCAGCTACCGCCTCGGCAGTTTCAACGCTGAGTCCGTGAAGGTACAGATACTTGGTGAATTCGCCGGCGTCGAACAGCTTCTTGGTCTCCGACGATGCGCGGCTCCCGATCGTCACCACCGAAAGCCCGATCACATCAAACTGGCCGGAGCTTTTGGGCAAGAAGAAGTCGGCGATCGAGAGCTTGCGGCCTTCGCGTTGGCGCGGGAAGGTGAAACGCTGGACTTCTCTTCCAGCTTCGGGTGAATCGTAGAGCACAACGTCGTTGCCTTCTGTCTGGCAGGGGAAATACCCGTAGACCACTTTGGGTTCAAAGCAGCCGTTGGCCGCAACTTCTTTTTGCAGCTCCTTAAGGATGGACAAATACTTTTCATCCACCAGGCGGGTGTAGTCCGCCTGCGACGCGGTCTTCAACTGCCACTGGTTTTTGAACAGCGCGGTGTGGTTGATGTAGCCGAAGACCTCGTTGAGATCGAAATCTTTGCGCACACGCACGCCATAAAATGGCGGCTTGGGAATGTTAGGCGCAGGTTGAACAACGGCCGAGCGCTCCGTGCTGACGGAAGCCTCGCCGCCTGCGGCCGCAACCGCCTTGGCGAACTCTTTGACCTTACGTCCTTCCTCCAGGCGCTGCTCGCGCACGCCGTTGGAGGAGGTCAGGTCGTCCATGATGTGCAAACCGGCAAAAGCGTCGTCGGCGTAGAAGACGGAGTTGGAGTACTCGCGACGTAGATTGTCTTCCACGTATTTGCGCGTCAGGGCCGCGCCGCCGCAGATCACGGGAAACTCGAGTTTTTGCGCCTGGAGATCCTGGATGACGTACTTCATCTCCAGCGTGGACTTCACCAGCAGGCCGCTCAGGCCGATGGCGTGCGCGTTGTGCTTCTTGGCCGCGGCTATGATCGTATCGGAAGGCTGCTTGATGCCCAGGTTTACTACCTTATAGCCGTTGTTGCTGAGGATGATGTCCACTAGGTTCTTGCCAATGTCGTGAACATCGCCCTTTACGGTGGCTATTACGATGGTTCCTTTCTGAGCGCCGTCTTTCTTCTCCATCTTTGGCTCAAGATAAGCGACCGCCTGCTTCATTACACCGGCGGAATCGAGCACCGAAGGAAGCTGCATCTTGCGCGCGCCAAAGAGTTCGCCCACCGTCTTCATACCGTCGAGCAGAACGGTATTAATGATGTCGAGCGGCGCGTAGGTGGTGAGCGCATCGTCTAGTATCTGCTCCAGCGATTTGCGGTTCGCTCCGTCGCCCAGGCCCTTTTCGCCGTTGATGATGCAACGCTTGAGCTTGTCTTCGACAGAGAGCGACTCCAAAGGCGCGCCTTCCGCCTGCGGCTGCTTGTCTTTGTCCAGCCCGGTGAAATGCCCCATGTAGATCTGCAGCGGATCGCCGGCAGATTTATCGAAGTAGATCAGCTTGCGCGCCAGGTCGGCCTCGATCTCCGGGATCTTATATAGAGGATAGATCTTGGCGTAGTTGACGATGGCCATGTCGAGCCCGTTGTCGACGGCCTCTTTCATGAAGACGCTGTTGAGCACGCGTCGCGCGTAGGTGTTCAGCCCGAAGGAAATGTTGCTTACACCCAGGATGGTTTTGACCTCAGGCAGTTCCTGCTTGATCCTCTTGATCGCGTTGAGCGTCTCGATGCCGGCGGTGCGGTACTCTTCTTGCCCCGTAGAAATGGGCAGAGTGAGCGCGTCAAAAATCAAGTCGGATGGGCGGATGCCATATTTCTCAGTCGCCAGCTTGTAGATGCGCTTGGCGATGGCGGTCTTTTTCTCCGCGGTAAGCGCCATGCCATCTTCGTCGATGGTCAAAGCAATTACGGCAGCGCCGTAACGTTTGGCCATAGGCAGGACCTTCGCGGTGCGCTTCTCGCCGTCTTCCAGATTGATGGAGTTGATGATGGCTTTTCCAGGGATGCGCTTCAGCGCCTCCTCGATGACGTCGGCTTCAGTGGAATCGACCAGAATCGGCGCGGGCACACGCGTCGCGACCTTTTCCAGAATCGAGCTGATGTAGCCCTTCTCGTCTTCGCCGACCATGGCGCAACACAGGTCAAGCATGTGCGATCCCTCGGCGACCAGCTTCTTCGCAAGGGCCAGAATGTCGTCATACTTGCCGCCACGCACCATGTTGCGGAACGCTTCCACGCGCGTGGTGGTGTTCATCTCTTCGGCCACGATCAACGGCTTAGGCTCGAGATCGAGCGGGACCATGCTGTACGCGCTGGCCGCGGCCGCGGAGGGCAGTACCTCACGCTTTGCGGGTTCAAGGTTGGCGCAGGTTTCGGCGACGAGCTTGATGTGTGCCGGTGTGGTGCCGCAGCATCCGCCGACGATGCGCACGCCGTATTCGCTGATGAACTTCTTGTGATACTCGGCAAGCTCGGCTGGCGTCAATCGATAAACCGGGCCGCTGGAGTGGGGCAGCCCGGCATTGGGCAGCACCGAGACCTCCTTGGGCGCGTTGTGAGCCAGATAACGCACGGCATCGTTCATCTCCTTCGGTCCCGTAGCGCAATTCAGCCCGACAATTTCGCAATCGTAAGGTCCAAGAATCGTCTCCACCGCTGTGATGTCGGTGCCCAGCAACATGGCGCCGCCATCCTGTAGCGTGACTTGCGCTTGCACCGGCACGCGCTTGCCCGCCTGCTTCATCGCGTCAAACACAGCGGCCAGAGCGATCTTGGTCTGCAGAATGTCTTGGCAGGTTTCGATCAAAAGAATGTCAACGCCGCCATCGATCAACCCGATCGCCTGATCGAAGTAAGCTTTCCACATCGCGTCATAGCCGATGTGCCCGAGCGAGGGCAGCTTGGTTCCCGGCCCCATGGACCCGGCGACAAAGCGCGGCTTCGCAGCAGTTGAGAAATCGGCAGCAACTTCGCGGGCCAGTTCGGCGGCACGCTTGTTGATCTCATGGACCTTGTCGGCGAGATCGAATTCACCGAGAACGATGCTGGTACCGCCGAAGGTATTGGTCTCAACCACGTCGGCGCCGGCCTTGAAATAGGCGGCGTGAATATCTTTAACAATGTCGGGACGGCTGAGGACCAGCACTTCCGAACAGTTCTCTTTGCCCCAGAAGTCATCGAGCGAGGGATTGCGCTCTTGTATCTGAGTGCCCATCGCGCCGTCATAGATGACGACACGTTCGCGAACTGTTTCCAGAAAGGATTTCATCTTCGTAAGTCGAGACCCTTTTTGCTACCGCTGCCAGTCGGGGTTCCCGCTGTGTCCTTTATTGTAAAGGCCGTCGGCTCACTGCCGGCAAGGGTCAATCATCGAGCGGTAGAAACGTGGGCTTTACCGGTAGCTTGCACGATGTTGATGCTTTTCGCACTAACCGCGATCCCGACGGTGTGGCCGTTCCGCCTGGACGGCGTACTTGACATTCGTCGCTGGAATGTACAAAACGCAACGGCCAACCCGTTGCGCCAAGGAAACTCTCCGATTCGTCAGCTACTGCCCAGGCAGCCGCTGATCCAGTGCCTTCTTTACTATCTTAGGCCAGCTCGGGACTGGGGTCAAACGCGAATGAGTGCAAGGTGTCGGCTAAACCGACAGTGGTTGAAACGGCAATTACCAGACGTGTGTGGCACCGCCCCAGGATCGCTGAAACGACGAGTGGGTAACGCAAGTCTTGTTGCAGCACCTTTGTGGGAGGTTGCACCCGGTCGCGTGACTTGGTAGCGGGTCGGTTGGTTGCCCTCACCCCCAAGCAAGAAAGACACGTGGGCACAAGCACTCTTGTGGCGCCTGTGTCACAAAAAGGGTCAGATCCCAAACTGACCCAACTCCCACCGTGGGGTAGTGTCCTAATTTGAATTCCTGGTCACTGGACTGCGGCATTCAGCGTGCTCCTAATCCACTCGGAAAGAGTCTGTTTGCTGGCCTTTGCTCGCGCCTCTACTGCCTTTAGATCGCCAGCGGCGA
>Ga0209648_10000139_pt1 | contig 49627 bp, 39 predicted proteins | sample GraSoi2013_115cm_FD_185830 | JGI IMG/M metagenome (GOLD analysis project Ga0209648, IMG submission 185830) | Grasslands soil microbial communities from the Angelo Coastal Reserve, California, USA - Sample 9_17_2013_115cm (SPAdes) (version 2) | ecosystem: Environmental > Terrestrial > Soil >... | reverse complement strand
ACAACATCAAAGTGGGGGCCGCCGCCGATTCCCCTTACCTGAGCGACAGCAAGTATGCGACGATCCTCGGCTTCGAGTTCAGCCAGTTGCTGGCTGAGAACGAGATGAAGTTTTCTATGATCCATCCCGGCGCTAACACCTATGATTTCAGCGGCGGCGATGCTCTGGTTTCGTTCGCGCAAGCGCACACCATGGTGGTGTGCGGGCACACTTTGGTTTGGTACAACCAGGTGCCGTCATGGGTAACGTCGGGAAACTACTCTTCGTCCCAGCTTTCGACGATTCTGCAAGATCACATCTCGACTGTCATGGGGCACTACGCCGGCGAAGTCTATGCCTGGGACGTGGTCAATGAAGCCTTCAACGACGACGGGCTATGCGCGACACCATTTGGTACGACCAACCGGGGATTGGTCTTGCCGGGATGGGCACGCAGTACATCGAGCAGGCGTTGACCTGGGCACACGCGGCGGATCCAAATGCACAATTGTTTTACAACGATTACAACGCTGAGCCAGTGAACGTGAAGTCGGACGCAATCTACGCCATGGCCCAAGACTTCAAGAACCGCGGCGTGCCGCTCGACGGCGTTGGCTTTCAATTGCACATTGATCTGAGCTTTGATGATCCCACCACGCTTGCGTCGTTTGCCAGCAACTTGCAGCGATTTGCTGCGCTCGGACTTGACCTGCACATCACCGAACTGGACATTCGGCTGCCGGATTCCAGCGCGGCATCGTTCAACGCCCAGGCAAAGCTATACGCGAGATCGCTTCAATCTGTGTACAGCAGCCAGCGTGCAAGCTGTTTCAGACCTGGGGATTTACCGACAAGTATTCGTGGATTCCGGGCGCCTATCCGGGATGGGGTAGGGCGCTGCCGTGGGACGCGAATTACCAAAAGAAGCCAGCCTATTTCAGTGTGCTAAATGCGCTTCAAATAGCTATTCGCCAGCGATGTATCTCGGCTCTCGTATCAGCACGAAATCGGCATAGGGGGACGGGTCGCCCCGCCTCCGCCGAGTAGGCCCGGGGAATTTCACCCCGAGCCTCTCACTGAACCGGACTTAAACCTCTCAGCTTATCCGGCTCGTGCCACCCACGGAAGACTGCCGTCTTCCCCCGACATCGAGTTCCTCCGGTTGCCCGTTGACTCGGATCAGTACGGGTGACCTGCTCCCTTTGCTCCTCGGGAATTACCCCGGATCAACGCTCCTATGGAGCAGTCCGTCCCTGGCTTGCGCATTGGTACTTTCGGCCTCACGGGGTTTCCGCTTGCGCCTTTTCCCTTACATCGCAAACCAAGTTCTCAAGTTCCGTACGAAAGCCCAGACTAGAGTCACGCCCCCTGTACACCGGACATCGCACGGCCAGTAAGTAGGTTGCTTCCGTGCTCCTCCCGGCCCTGGCAGGCAGTTCCGGTTCTGATGTCGTCCGAGTGGTGTTTCGATGCGTCGTCGGAGGTTCATTTGCATTCGTCTCTCTAATCCCTACATGACGTGATCTGATGTCACGCCTTTTAACCGTGACGTTCACCACCGCAGCTTTTGACTGAAGCAGCTCACGGCTGTTTGAAGCCTCCCCCTACAGGGTGGCTCCGAAGGGCCCGCCTTCATCTTTCGTACAGCATGACGCTTGCGCGTCTTCTTGACACAACCTGCCACACCACCGTACAGGCGGGTCCGCATACGGCGGTTCGGCGGATTAAGCTAAGACCGCACGACCATGGGTGGAAGCCCGAGCTTGGCAAAGTAGGCATTCGGCAAAGCAATGGCCAAGGCGGGCGAGTTGGCGATGCGCCACGGGCCGTGAGGACTGCCGGCGGTTTGCGCCGCCAGGTCCTTACTCACATTCCGTTTGCGAAGTTCGCGAAATCGCGTCCGTCCCCGTTTCCATTGCTTCCACACCACCGACCGAAGTCGACGGCGTAGCCACGATTCAAGGGTTCGCAACACCGAGGGCGTTTGACAATCGTCGAAGTATCCGAGCCATCCCCGCAGGTAGGTCGCGATCTCTGTGACCATCTGCGTCAGACTGATGCCACGGGTTCGACGTGTCTGTTCCCGAATCCTCTCCTTAAAGCGAGCGATGGCCTTGGGGGCGATGCGCCGCCTAGGTTCCCGTTCGCCGGTGAAGCTGAATCCGAGAAACTTTCTTTGCCCCGGTCGAGCCACGGCGCTCTTCGCCTGATTTACCTTGAGCTTGAGTCGGTGCGTGATGAAGTGCGTAACACTCTCCATCACTCGCTGTCCCGCTCGTTCGCTGCCCACATAGAGATTACAGTCGTCGGCATAACGCACGAAGCGATGACCACGCCGCTCTAACTCCCGGTCCAGTTCGTCCAGCACCAAGTTGGAAAGTAGAGGTGAAAGCGGACCGCCTTGAGGCGTTCCCTCATCCACCGCACTTACCAACCCGTCCTCCATCACTCCGGCCTTCAGAAACGCTCGGATCAACTTGAGCATTCGCTTGTCGGCCACGCGCTCGGCCACCGCCGCTAACAGACGGTCGTGGTTTACTCGATCGAAAAATTTTTCCAAGTCGAGGTCCACCACCCAGCGCTACCCTTCGGCAATGTACTGCTGCGCCTTGTGCACCGCTTGCTTCGCACTGCGCCCCGGTCGGAAACCGTGGCTGTGTTCGGAGAACGTCGGGTCCCAGCGCTTCTGCAGAACCTGCAACACCGCCTGCTGAACAAAGCGATCCAGCACGCAAGGAATGCCTAGCTTGCGCATTCCGCTGCCCTCCGGCTTCGGGATTTCCACCCGCCTTACCGGTTGCGGTTGGTAAGTTCCGCTTCGTAGCTGTTCCCCGATTTCCAGCTCATGCTGCTTCAGCTATTCCGGTAATTCGTCGACAGTCATCCCGTCCACTCCCGGACTCCCTTTGTTGGCCTTGACTCGCTGTAATGCCGGCTTGCAGTTTTCCAGCTCACAGACTTCTTCCATGAGTCGTTCGCTTCCAGCCAGGCTTTCAGACTTGCGCGTCGCCATGAGCGTTTCGGTCCCTTGCGCGGCGGCCGTCGGAGCATCCCTCCTACCTTCCGCCGGAAAGGCCAGCACCTCTTGTTCGGGCTGGTTTTTCTGCCGCTGTCCGCTCCTGAGTCGCGCCACTTACTTGCCCTTTCCTTTATTCCCCTTGCGGGGTACCGTTCGGGCCTTCGGTCCTCGTTCCCGGCGTGGCCTATCTGTTTCTCCGCCTTTCGGCCTTTGGAGTGCCTCAATATCCTCGCCGACTGCATGTCCTACTTTGCCCTCTGCTGACTTCTGCGACACCATCAGGGTGAATCACTTCACCCTCAGTCACGATTCCGTGACATGCCGCAGATCTCCCAAGGTAAGTTCAACCGCTTTCGACGCACAACCGTCGGATTTACCACCAGTGAGCTTGATGGATATGGGCTTCGCAGTCATGTGCCCGCTCGCCCGCCACCGTAGGCCTCATATCCGGTTCTTGTTCATCGGCTCGCGTCCTTGCTCCACGCTTCTTTCAGGCCCCGCCTCGCGGCGAGTGTTATTTCACCCTTGCGCTTCACTAACCCTTCGTCTCCATCAGACTGGGTAGAGGGCTTTCACCTCCTAGCTGTTGAACATGCTTGGCACACACAACTAAGCCGGAATCGAAAGATTCCGGCTTTTTTACGCGACGAAGTCTTCCGGGACGCGAACCGGGAACGATTCTGGCACGCGGTCCGTGACTTCTGCCAAGGCGGCCAGCTTCTCCGCCAGTTCAGACTTGAGCGATCCCGGCAGATAACGCCAGTGGTAGTTCCCTACATGAGTGCTAGGCGTGTTCAGCCTGGCTTCGCTGCCGAGGCCGAGAACATCCTGCAGGGGCACTACGGAAAGATTCGCCGGAGAGCTTTGGGCGAGGCGGATGAGTCCCCAGTTCGGGCCATCTTCACACGGGCCTGTCAGGGCCTGGACAGCGCGACGCTCTTTTTCTCCGAGAGTCGCCCACCATCCCAGGGCCGTGTTGTTGTCGTGCGTACCGGTGTAGACGACCCGATCCGCGGTCAGGCGATGCGGAAGATAGGCATGCGCGCCAGCGTCGCCAAATGCGAACTGTAATACGGCCATCCCGGGAATATGATGGCGCTCGCGGAGTGCGACCACGTCGGGAGTAATCATGCCCAGGTCTTCGGCGAAAAATGGCAGCCCACCCAATTCTTCGCGGAGCTTGAAGAAAAATTCGTCGCCTGGGCCATCCACCCATCGGCCATTGACTGCTGTCGCTTCATCAGCGGGAATTTCCCAGAACTGGGCAAACCCGCGGAAGTGGTCGAGGCGGATGAAGTCGCAAGTCTGCGTGGCCCAGCGCAGGCGCTGCACCCACAAGCGATAGCCGGCGGCGCGCATGGTCTCCCAGTTGTAGAGTGGATTGCCCCAGCGCTGTCCGGTGGCGCTGAAATAATCGGGCGGGACGCCGGAGACGACTTCCGGTTGAAGGTCATCTTCTTTCAGCCGGAACAAGTCGCGGTGCGCCCATACATCGGCGCTGTCGTAATCCACGAAAATGGCGATGTCGCCGACGACACGAATGGATTGTTTCGCGCAGTAGTGACGCAGCGCGTGCCACTGCTCCCAGAAGAAAAACTGCACAACTCGCCGGGCCGGAAGCTCGGAACTCAGGTCGCGCCGTGCAGATTCGAGAGCAGCCTCCTCGCGGCGAGCCAGCCCAGATGGCCACCGGTTCCAATGTTTTCCATGGCGCCTGCGAAGGGTGTCGAATAAGACATAGTCTTCCAGCCACCAGGAATTTTCTTCGCAGAAATGATCGAAGGGCTGGCGTGCTTTGCCAGTCGCGTGCCCCACGAAATTTTTTGCGGCTTGCCACAATAACGGAAGCTTGTCGCGATTCACCTGGTCATAGTCGATGCGGCCAACTTGCGTGGGCAGTCCGGAGAGCGCGGCAGGATCGAGCCATCCAGTCTCTGCCAGGCGCTCCAGGCTGACCAGCAATGGATTTCCTGCGAAAGCTGAGGTCGAAGAGTATGGCGAGTTGCCGTTAGCGGGCGGATTAAGCGGCAACACCTGCCACAGGCCTTGGCGCGCTTCTGCCAGAAAGTCGGAAAATTCGTAGGCCGCCGGGCCAAAATCGCCAATGCCTCCGCGGGAGGGCAGCGAGATCGGATGGAGCAGGATTCCGGTCGAGCGAGGAAAGTTCATGTCGGAGTAATCGTGCAGCTTCGGTGTAGGGCTTTGATACGACTTCCGGCACGGCTGAAAGCGGTGCCCTTTCAAAGCAATCTACCAGAGCAGAATTATTCGCTCTCCTCGGTACGGGCCTTGGTCAGCGCTTGCAGCTCTTGCTGGTTGATTTTCACCTTGCCGGATTTCTCCATGGTCTCGCGCAAGTTTCCGAGGAAAAGACCAAAAACCTCGCCTTGCTTGTTTTGCATCAGCGAATCCCGGATCTGGTCCTTCTTGGCGGCATAATCCTGGTCGGTGGGGGCCTGCCGATCAGTCACAGAGAGCACCGCGCCGGTGTTTCCGCTGTCAATAGGACCGCTGATTTCACCGGGTTTCAGCGTAAAGGCCACCGAAGCCGCTCCACTCATCGAGCCAACGTCGGGGACCTGTCCGTCGGGGAGAACGAACTCACTGGTCTTCACTTCCGCTCCCAGTTCTTTGGCCGCTTTCTTCAAGTCGTGATCGGCTTTGGCCCGGTCAGAGAGTTCCTGCGTCTTCTGGGTAAGCAATTGAGTGGCCCGCTCGTTCTTGAACTCCTGCTCAACGCGGCTGCGAATTTCCTCGAACGTCGGTGTCGAAGGCGGCTTCACAGCCGTCACCTGATAGATTGCAAATCCCTGATGGAGCTGCACCTCATCCGGAGGCGCATTCTGGTTCTGTCCGTAGGCCGCGGTCATGAATTGCGGATCGCTACCGATACCGGGTAGCAAGTCATTACGGCTAACGAAGTCGGTGGTGATGACCTGAAGCCCTTTCGCTGCGGCAGCTTTCTCCAGGCTAGTGCTGCGGGCATCAGAGAGCAGTTGTTCGGCTTCGTGCTGGGCTGCCTGCGCGGCTTTCTGCTGTTTGATGAGCGGATCGATCTGGGACTTAACCTCGTCCACAGTTTTGACATGGGCGTCCTGTTTGTCGTCCACGTGAATGATGTGGAAACCATAGCTGCTCTTCACCAAGTTACTGGTCGCGCCTTTCGGAAGCGAGAATGCAACTTTTTCGAACTCTGGAACCGTTCTTCCCTTTCCGATCCATCCCAGCGACCCTCCGCTCTTCGCGCTGCCGGGGTCTTCAGAGTACTTCTTGGCGAGATCAGCGAAATTACCGCCGGCCTTCACCTGCTTCAAAACGTCCTGGGCCTTCGCCTGTGCGGCGTCGACTGCCTTTTGATCAACCTTATTATCAGGACCGGGAAGCGGCGATTTGATCAAGATATGACGGACATTCACCTGCTCCGGCACGCGGTACTCTTCACGATGCTGGTCATAATAGCTCTCCAGGTCTTGCTGGGTAACCTGGGTCTGAGTCAGCACCTTTGAGGTGTCAAGCACCACATATTTGAGTTGACGTTTTTCTGGAATGGAATTCACGTAGGTTTTCTGGTTGCGGTCATAGTAGGCCTTCAGCTCGGCATCGGCGGGTTTCAGGCTCTTAAGGATGTCGTCTTTCTTAATGACCGCGTAATCGAACTTGACCTTGGTGTTCTGCTTTTCAAACTGCTGCCGGACTTCCGCGTCCGTGATCGAGGCACTGGAGCCGACAAGATTGCGCAGCTTGTTAATCAGGATGTCTTCTTTTACTAGTTCCTCGAATTGCGGGACCGTGTAGCCGTTGCGGGAAACAAAGTCCTCGTACGCTTCCTTGCCGATGAAGTTGCCCCCGGGGAAGATCATCTGCCCGAGCTGTCCCTGATGCAGGAATTCGCGAAGGTCATCATCGGTGGCCTTGAGGCCCATGCGATGGGCCTCACCGAGCAGAATCTTCTCGCTGATGAGAGTCTCCGCCGCGCGTTGCGCGAAGAACGGCAGCAGCGAATTCGCCTGCGCTCCACCGCGGGGAAATTGCTGCTGCAATAGCTGCTTGGCCTGGCGCTGGACCGCGGTTGCTGTGACCTCTTCACCTGAGACTGTGGCCACGACCCCTTTTCCAGGGCCGCCAAGACCTAGACCAGTGGTACCGCCACTGGGCACGACATACCAGGCCATCGAGACACAAATCACTACCAGCATGCCGCCCAGAACATATTTCTTGACCCGGCCAGGGGTCTGCAAAAATCGAATCATGTTGTAAGAAGCTCCAAAGTGTTATGCGGAAACTTTGATTATAAAGCAGTCGTCGAGACGTTGCTCGGGTGACGCCTTACCCTATGTCATCCCGAACCCGCTGAAAAGCGGGAGATGGGCCCTACTTCAGCAAATACCGCCAATGTCGCAGAAAGCGCTGCTACGCCTGCAAACGCCCGGGGTAGCTCGTGCACATCGTAAGGTCCCTCTCTCGCCTGGCGGCGAGGTCGGGAGGACATCGCTCTGAGGGTACCGAATCCTCCACAATTTTGCCTATGTTACTTCGCAGCCGGTTTTGCGTACTGGTATGCGTACCCTCGCGGTTCGTTGCCGGATACGAAACGTGTGTTGTACTTCAACATGTAATCGAAGTGCTCCGGATCAGACGGGAATGACTTGCCAGCGTACGGATATGTTCCCATGCGGCGGAAAGGCAGTGGCTCGACTGTATTGCCGTCAGCAGCGTAGAAGTCCATATCTTTTTCGTAGCCGTTGGCCATGAAGAAGTAATCACGGGTCCAGCCTTTGGGAAGCGGCGGTAGTTTTGCAGGATCGAATTCCAGCCCAACTTCTTCGCCCGATCCGAAGACAACCAGCTTGTCGTCGAAGTTCTTGAGTAGAGGCAAAACATCTCCGTACCGCGTGTAGGTGCCCGCCTGGCGTGCGTATGGCCCAGTGCGGCTGACCTGGTCGTAGACGTATTTCACGTTGCCCGGTGGCTGGTCTTCGATCTGGCGTGGGTAGCCGTGGTAGGCGAGGTTCGCCTTAGTGAGTGGGACGTCGGTCAGCTTGAAGTTCTCGCTCGGCTGACTGCGGTCGATCAGAATGCTGTCCCAGTAAATCTGCAAATTGGTGGTGATGCGGATGCGGGTGGTTCCCTGCGGAAGGTTGCTGCTTAGATCCGCGGTTATCGTGCGCGGCAGGCCGGCGGGGAATCCCATGTCGTCAGTGACGCGAACCCACTTGCCATTTGTGTTGTGTGTGGAGCGGGCGCCCTCGCCCGCCACGTCCCGTGTGGGTCGGACATTCTTGTCCGACAAATTCTTGTCCGGAACTTCAGCCTCCACGTACGGAGCAGTAGCTTCAATTCCCGCCTGTGATGCCGCATACATACCAGTCGCTGTGAAGTATTCGATCTCGCCATGCATCAGCAGGCGCAGCGGGCCTCCACGATAGGGCTCGCCCAAGTCGAGAATTAGACTGTGCGGCTTGGCGAATCCCTTGAAAGGAAGTAAATCGAAGCTGCCAACATATTTGTGTGAGAGCAAACCCGGCAGCAGATCGCGGCCTTTGTCATCCCAGGCCCCGGCCGGCGGGCGCGCGTCACTGCTGGTGATTACCTTGAATTCCGGATACGGCGGATTGCTGGCGAAATATTCGTTGGGATAAACCGCTTCGATCGCCGGATGATCCACTGCGAGGAGTTTTACCTGGTCCAGATAGACGACTTCCTCCATCGGCTCCATCAGACGGAAACTGAGAAGTCCACCATTCCCACGTCTCCCAACAGCAGGGAGACGTGGGGCAGCCAATGACTGGGATTCAGAAGAAATGGGTTGCCCCACAGAAATGGGGCGTCCCACAGGAATGGGGTGCCCCACTTCTCGCCGATTTTGCGAGAAGTGGGAATCCTCAGACTCAAACTTCTCCCGAATCATGTTTCGATCAATCTTCACCCATTCCGTCGGACGTGGAATGTTCCTCTCCCCCGGCGCGACCCAGTGCCCGACGACGCCGGCCCCGAGAATGTCGGCAACGAGCTGATAATGTTCTCCATTCCAAACAAATAGAGTCGGACAGGAACTTCCGCGGCGGTCAAGCTCGGTAAATTCCTGCTGGCGATTGGCGGCGACTTCGATTTCATCTTGCAGCACGCCTCCGGGCCAGAGCATGCGCACCACGTCGGCTTGCTTGGCCTGCCCCAGGCCGACGGTGAGATACGGCGAGTTCTGCCCGAGATATCCGTTGGAGCCGTACATTTCATATTTCTGGCGAATGCCGTCGGAGAAAACTTCGACCTTGGTGCCGATGGCGCTCTTGTTGCTGTTCAGCCCCTTGAGCGCGAGCCGCAGCCAGTTGTTCTTGTTGCCGCCTTCGTTCTTGAGCAGGACCGCGGGGCCGTGGTTCTGGGTGATGAGCAGATCGGTAGCGCCGTCGTTGTCGAAGTCTCCAGTGATGATGGCGCGAGGATCTTTGAGCTGAATTTTGTCGAGGCCCACGTCGGCAGTAACGTCTTTCCATCCCTCCGGCCCCAGATTGCGGAAGAGGCGCACTTCGCCTTTGCCGTCTTTCGTCTCGCCAACGGCGATGAGGTCAACCCAGCCGTCGTTGTCGTAATCGAAGGCGGCGATACCGTAGGCGCGAGCCCAGTAAGGAAAAGGAAGATTGATTTGCTCAAAGCCTTTGCCATGATTATTCCGCCACAAAGTGAGACCGGGTTCGGTGTCGTGAGTGAAAGCAATGTCCATCCAGCCGTCATGGTCGAAATCAAGGACAGCGACCCCTGTGGCCATTAAAGGCTCACGATCAGGCCAGACTTCAGGAACTTTGAACACCCCCTCACGTGGGTTTTCAAATATCGTTGCGCCCCTCGGGCCTCCAGTCAGAACGATGTCCACGGCTCGATCGTTATTGTAGTCAGTGCCGACCGCAGCGATGCTCCCAGTATTGCCTGCGAGGCCTACATCGGTAGCTAACGTGAACGTGCCATTCCCATTGTTGCGCCACATTCGATTACCGCCCCCTTGGGGCATCTGCTCAGACCACACATTCTTGATAGCATCAGGGATCGTCACGAAAATGGATTTGGTGACATAGAGGTCGAGGTCGCCGTCATGATCGTAATCGACGAAGGTCAAACCTATCGGTTCCGGCTGTCCGACAATTGGTGTATCCGGAAGCGGTATGCCAGTCTCCGCTTTGGACTTGGAATCACGTTTCTCTTCAGCGAGTCCTGCCGGCTTCGTCACATCCTTGAAGGTGCCGTTTTTTTCGTTATGGAGAAGCACGACACGGCCACCGGTGACGATCGCAAGGTCGACGAAGCCATCGTTGTCGTAGTCGCCAGCAGTACATGAAATCGCTTCTGAGTAATGATCCAGTCCGGATTGCTTCGTTACGTTTTCAAATCTTCCGTTCCCTAGGTTGTGATAAAGCGACATCCCGCCTTGAGTACCGTTATCGGCCAGCAGCAGATCGATCCTTCCATCGTTGTCGTAATCCAAAAAGCAAGCACCCGGAGCGAGCACGCTTGCACTGCTGCCTACTTGTGCCCCAAGCGTCGGCACAATCCCCGCCTCCCGCGTCACATCCACAAACTTCACCGGAATTTGCGGCGGGACTTTCACCGTGGCGGCTTGCGACTCCTCGGCCAGCGAATACTTGCCCTGCTCGCCGTAGGCTAGGCTCATCGCCGCGCCAAGTTTGTTTTGCGTGATGTATTGGAAGCGCGCCAGGTGCTCGCGGGCGTGGGGGGTGTCGCCGGACTGCTGGTATGCGCGGGAGAGTCCAAACTGCGCCGAGGCGTGCAGCGGATTCAACTTGAGCGCGTGCTCGAAGGCGTCAATGGCCTGCGGAAACTGCCTCAGCTGGGAATAAACTGTGCCCAGGAAGTACCAGGTGTCGGCGTCGCTGTCGTCGGTTTCGATCACGCGGCGAAAATCTTCCACCGCAGCTTGAGGATCGCTGCTATTTTTCTCCAGCATCCCCAGGGCATACCAGACATGCGGATCTTGTTTATGCGGATCAGTAGGATCGGCCTTCGCGGCTTCGTCCAGGGCTTTCTTCGCAGCATCCACGCGGGCGAGACTCAGGAGCGCGATCCCCTGGTTGAGGCGCGCAACCTTGAGATTGGGATCAAGCGCGGCGGCGTCTGCGAAATACTTCAGTCCCTTTTCGAAGAGCTGTTGGTTCATGTAGGCACACCCAAGATTGTTGAGGCGCGCGGCTTCGGTAGGATCGGGCTTCTTTTCGGAAACGGCAGCGATGAGCAGCGCAGCTACGAGCAGGCCACTAATGCACAACATCAGTTTAGATTTCATTGCTAGAGATTTAATCACAATCGCATATCGTTCTACCTGGCCTAGAACGCACGAATATCAGTCAATCCCTCAACTCTTGTCATTCCGACCGCGCCCGCTTTGCAGGCGGGAGAGGAACCTGACGGAAGCTAGCACGACCAATGCGGTCTGGCTACGCAGAAAATGGCACTCCGCGCAGAATTCCAATTCGGTGGTTATTGCCTTTCTGTCAAAACCTCGCTACCTTTGTTGAAACAGACTTCTGTGGAGCCCCATACGCGCGCGAGGAAATAATTCCCTTCCCTTCTTGAACCGTGACAGTTTGTCCGGCGCTGATGTTGCTCAGCTTGTCGTTTTGACCGCTCGGCCACTGGATTTCAATCGAATCCGCTTTTGTCTTCTGTCCTACCCCGAATGTGGCGACCAATTCGCTTTGCGAAAGGTAACTTGAACCGCTGCGGACCATCTTCCACTGTTTATCGCCGCCGGAAGTGACGGTAATGACCGCGCCAATACCGTCACGATTCGATTTCGTGCCCACTAGCTTGATCCGCAGACTGCGGTTGGTCACGCCTTCGTTGTGGAAGAGATACGCGCGTCCGCCATTCGTTGTCATGAGGACGTCCAGGGCGCCATCATTGTCGATGTCCGCGTAAGCCGCACCGCGACCGACTTTTGGAGAAGCAAGTGCGGTGCCCAGTGATTGCGTAGCTTCGACAAACTTGCCTCCCCCGAGATTGCGGAACACGTGCGGCGGCTCGGCGTAGCTCACGCGCTTCTGCACTTTTTCGATTTGATCTTCAATGTGACCGTCAGAGACAAAAATATCCGGCCAGCCGTCGTTGTCGTAATCAAAGAAGAAGCAGCCGAAGCCAAGCGTGACCAGAGTGGCGCGGCCTACTTCGGAACTGGGGGCTTCGTCCACAAAAAGCCCGTTGCCTTCGTTGTGATAAAGCGAAAGCATTTGATTGGCGAAGTTGGTAATGATCAGGCTGGCGCGGCCAGAGCGGTCGTAATCGGCGGCATCAACGCCCATGCCGGCTCGGGCCACACCGTCTTCGCTGAAAGCAATGCCCGCGGGGACGGCCTTCTCTTCGAAGCTGCCGTCGTGCTTGTTTAGATAAAGCTTGTTGGGCTGCGTGTCGTTGGCGAGCACAATGTCGGGCCAGCCATCGTTGTCATAGTCGAGGATGGCGACGCCGAGAGTCTTCGAGGTCGAGTCAAAAAAGTGCGCCTTCTGGGTGGCATCTTCGAACTTGCCGTTGCCGAGATTGTGCCATAGCCGCGCCGAGGAACCCTTGTAGGACTCAGGCGTGCAGTAGGACTTGTGGGTGCCGTCGAGAGTGCAGAAGAGGTCCCCTGGCAACGACCACTGCACGTAATTGGCAACGACCAGATCAAGCTTGCCGTCGCGATCGTAATCCACCCAAGCGGCGCTGGTGGAGAATTCGTTCGGGCCCCAAAGTCCCGCAGACTTTGTTACATCCGTGAAGGTGCCATTGCCGTTGTTGTGAAAAAGATGGCTCTGCCCGAGCGCGGTGACGAAGAGATCGTCGAAGCCGTCGTTGTCGTAATCGGCGACGGCGACACCGAGTCCGAACATTGGAATCGCGAGTCCGGCTTTACGAGTTACGTCTGTAAACGTCCCGTCGTGATTGTTGTGATAGAGCTTCAGCGTGGATTCAGCGCCAGCGTGGCCGGGCCAGTTCTGACCATTCACGAGAAGGATGTCCGGCCAGCCGTCGTTGTCGTAATCAATGAAGGCACAACCTGGGCCCATAGTTTCCGGCAGATATTTTTTACCGAAGGCCCCGTTGTTGTGGACGAAATGAATTCCGGCCTGAGCAGTGATGTCGCGGAATTGGATTTGTTGGGCGGACGCGGGAAAAGGCAAGAAAGTCCCGACGGATATGACTAGGAACAAGTTCGCTTTCCGCATCACTTTGAGTCCCCGATGGATGTGCTGGTGCTAGCAATTGCCGAGCTAGGCTCGGCGGGACGGGCGAGGGCGCCCGTCCCAACATGGCGATTGCTGATAGGAGTCTGTTTCAGCACTGGCAGCGGCACGGATACGTGCTCGTGGATCGCCTGACGCTCGTTGTTGTCCTCCGGATGAGCCTGGCGATATGGCCCGGTGATCGTCTGAGCGGCTTCGTCGGCCTTGAAACGGAGATAGCGGACCTCGTGCTCGTGGGCCTGCTTTTCGTCGCCCATACCCTTATAGCAAAGCATCAAGTTGTAATGCGCCTGGAGGTCTTCGGGATCGATCGCCATCACTGAGTTGAGTACCTTCACTGCGTCCCTGTATTTGCGCTGTAGGAAAAGAACGCGGCCGTAGTCGTTCAACACAACCCGGTCACGCGGATACTGGACGATGACCTGGCGTAATTGGTCGGAGGCGCCATCGTAATTTCCGTCACTGCGCAGCACGCGGGCGTAGAAATAATGTGCGCGAGCCAGATCAGGTTTGAGCGCGATCGCTTTTTGCAGCACACCGCGGGCGCGGTCCATGTCGCCTTCCTGCACGGCGGCGCGGCCGATGTTCACCCATCCGTCGGGGTTCTTAGGATCGATCTCGGTAACCTTCTCGAAGGCAGCTTCCGCTCCTTTCAGATCGCCTTGAAGGAGAAGGCCAATGCCGTAGTCGTTCCAGCGCTGCCAGTCGTCAGCGCGAAGGTCTGTTCTCGGCTGCTGAACCGTTGCGCCGCGCGGCACGACATTCAGCGTGACCTCGTTTTCTGCGATGGCAATGACGGGCAGGTCTGGAATTTTCTGTTCCTTGGCAGATAGGCCTTCTAGGGGTCCGGTGAAGACATATTTGTTGTCGTCATAGCCCGGCGTCATTTCCGACTTAGGCTGATTGGGATCGGTTACACCCGCGAACGCAAAGTGCGTGTTCCACCACGAAAACTTGCGATAGCAGAGCCGCGCATGAAGTGTGATCTTGTTTCCAACGCTCTCAGGAATGTGCATGCGATAGTGCACCGTGTCCGCCGCGCCGGGCGGAATCAGCCGCACGTAAACTACCGAGCGCGTAGACCATGCATTGCGTTTGTTGATGGGATTGCCGTGCTCGTCGATCTGCAGCGAGCGATAGAAGTGCCCGCCTTTTTCCACCGGACCTTTGCCGTTATCCTCGACCATGCCGCTCCAGAAAACAGTCTGGCCTTTGTCGTCGGTAGCTTTCAATTCGAGCCAGGCGTCGTAGGCGTCCACGGTGCCGCCGGGGAAGAAGTGGCCGACTTTCTTGGTGCGCACCACAACATCCACCCGCACGCTATCGCCGCGGCGAAGAACCGGTTGCACCCGATTCAGCGGCGCGGAAATTGGCGTGGCCTCGGTTGTGGTGGAAGCTATTTTCGACTCAGCTTCTTCTCCAACTGCGAAAGTTGTCGCCAGATCCGATTGCGGAGTCGCAACCTGTTTCGCCTGGACCGGTTCGGGAGAAATCGCGAAGATATCTACGCTGAGGATCCCGCTCTTCAGAAAGTTCTCCGTTAGCTTGAGTTGATCAGCATCTTCGTTGGCAGTCGGAACCGCGGTGTTGGCTCCGGGGAAGCGGTGGGAGTGCACGAACCCGCTGACGTTTCCGAAATCGCCCGAGTGGGTGAGCGGCATGTGACAATCGGCGCACTGCTGCGATCGCGGCGGGTAGTAGAAAGACCGTGCACCCTGGCCGGAGACGCCGCTGGCTTGCCAATTGTCGTATTCGTTGAAGCCGCGAATCCAGCGGTAGTGGTTCACCGGGACATCCAGATGGACTTTGTGACAACTGGAGCAGAATTCCGGCGTCTGATCGCGCATGAACGGCTTCAGGAAAACGCGGCGGTGCGGCTCGGGATTCAGCTTTACTAGGAAATCATGCATCGTGCGCACGAATGGGTTCTTGCTGGCTGCCATCTCGTGCAGCTTTGGATATTCGAGATAAAAGTCTCCTTGGCCCATGGTGCTCTTCACGTTAGCAATCGAGTGGCACATCATGCAGCCAAGTCCGGCCTGCGCTTCCGGACCATGCACGATTTGCTTGATCGGCGTATCCATCAATCCGCTGTACAGCACAGCAGGATCATGGCATCCGCCGCACCATTTCGAGGGCTTGGTGCCCACGCGGTCCTGCATGTACTCGATACTCTTGCGATACCACTGATTGTTGAACGATGAAAAGTGGTGCGCGGAGCTGAACCATTGCTTGTAAATATCAGCGTGGCAGCGCTGGCAAGAGTCGGACTCCATGAAAAACTTGCTGGGAATTTTCTGGTGTCCGTAAACTTGGGCAGAGCTGGGAAAGAAATCGCCTTGCGGACCGTCGCCCTCATCGTTCATGGTTTCTGGCGCATCGGAGGGGTTCTGAATGCGGGCGTGACTTTGCCAGCGGGAGTTGCGCGTGTACCAAGCAGCGGTGCTCAGTCCGGCAATGGCGAGGAAGCAGATGGCATAACGCGAGATCGCCCTTGCGCTGGCTGCTGTCATCCAGCCGCGACCTCCAGCCCAGTCGGCGACCAGCAGTCCGGACCCCGCCAAGGCCAACGCAATGTGCAAGTACACCCAGTTCCACTCGGGACGTGATGTCCCGGCCTTTATGAGAGCGACGCCAAGAATTCCCGCAGACGTGATCAGCAGCCATCCGAGACGAGCAAGAATTGAGCCTTGTCGTAGCAGCCGCAAGAGCAATATCGCAAGATAGACCGTTGCAACAAGGCCTACCGCCGCATGTAGGAGAACAACGATGGCATAAACGACATTTGGCTGTGGGAAAGCGTAGAGGTAAATCGCCGAGAAGAACAGAAAGACCAGCATTGGCGCGAGGGCGCCACGGCCTAACAAATTCTTGATGTTGGCTAGCATTTCCCGGATTGCGGCGGACCACGAGCGCGCCGCTCACATATAGGAGAAATACGTTAAATTTTTCAGCAGTTTGGCGGAATAGTATAAAAACACTAGCAGTGGGGGCTTAGCCAGAATCCTCGATGCGCATTGGTGAGCTCGGTGAACCGCGCTCCAGTTCTTCGGCCACCGACAAAACCAGTTCCTCCTCCCAAGGACGCGCCACAATCTGCACGCCTATCGGAAGACCTTCCGGCGACTGCGAGACCGGAACCGTTGCTGCTGGAGTTCCCAACAGATTGAACCATTCGCAGTAGCTCCAGGCGTCGAGATACTGCACCGTCTTGCCCTCGACTTGCCAGCTTCGCTCACCGTGTCGAAATGCCGGGATGGAGGCAACCGGGCAAAGCAGCACGGGAAATTTTTCCATTTGCGCGAAGATCTGCATTCGCAGAAGATCACGTTCAATCCAGGTGTCCAGCAGCGACTGCGCCGTGAGCGGAGTTTCGGCGGCTACCCAGCCATTGAATTCTTTGAGAATTGGGCTGAGTTCGGCTTCATGTCCGCTAGTCATGGATCCGGAAATCATGGGCGCGAGCATCATGCCTCCAGCGACGCCGAAGAATTTCCACCACAGCTGTCTCGCCTTTTCTAAGCCTTCGGGACGGAAGGGTTCGATTTCGAATCCGGAGCCGCGTAAAGTTTCTGCTGCTTGCCGAATAGACGCACGGGTTTCGGGGGTTACGGGGATGCGGCCGTCGTCCTCAAAATAACCGATTCGACAATTCTCGTAGGGGCGGACGAGGGCGTCCGGGGCTACCCGCAGCGTGTTGAAATCGGGCCAGCGCACGGAAACAGGGGCCGCGGAGACGTCTCCAATGTCGGACCCCTGCATGATCTCGAACAACAGCTTCAAATCTTTCACCGTCCGCGCCATTGGACCGACAACGCCGAGCTGCGCAAATGGGCCGACCGACTGAGGATAGTGTCCAGTAGCGGGAATGCGGCCGGGAGTAGGCTTAAGTCCACAAATTCCACAGAAGTGCGCAGGCACGCGGATTGATCCGCCGCCGTCGCTGCCCACCCCACCGGCCGAACATCCGGATGCGATCGCCGCTGCCTCACCGCCGCTTGATCCTCCGGCAGTGCGCGAGATATCCCAGGGATTGTCGGTGCGGCCGTAGAGAAGATTGTCGGTCTCCCAAGCCATGAGGAGTTCGGGAGTGTTAGTCACGCCGAGAATGATCGCTCCCGCATTGCGCAGACGGCTCACCAATGGCGCATCGCTAGAAGCGACATAACCTTCGCGGAGCTTGGTCCCCGCTTCGCATCGCATTCCAGCAACATCAATCGAGCTCTTGATGCTGATGGGGACACCGTGCAACGGGCCCAATTTTTCGTCCGCCATCACCGCCGCTTCCGCATTGCGGGCCTGAATGAGCGCACTTTCACTGTCGATTTGCACGAAGGCATTGATTTTTGGATTGAGTTGCTCGATGCGAGCGAGATGGGCTTTGACCAGTTCAACTGGAGAAAGTTTCTTCTCTCGAACCTGCTCCGCCATTTGTGAAGCAGAGAGAAAAGTCAGTTCGGAGTTGGACACCACAGGCTGAGTCACGAAGAACGGAGAATAGCACGAGACGCCGTGGCAAGATCAGAGAACCCTCAACGGTGATGAGCGCCATGTTGTGGCTGCGAGCGGGGCAAGTTGTGCCCCGCTCTGCTGCCTGAGTGCGCCTGCTCCAATCTATTACCTACTTGAATACGCGTTCGCCTTCGGCCGTGGTTGCGAGCCCCGGATCAACTACGACTTGGTGGATGGTGTTCCCGCCCTGAGCAACGATAATCTGCAGGTGCAGGTCGGGCAGGCCCTCGATCACAATAGTCTGGGTTCCAGTGCAGTCCGGGTTCACAGAGTAAGTGCCCGTGCCAGGGCGCCAGCCGGGCGCCATGTTGCCATTAGTGGCGACCGCATCAAGTTGAGTCAGGTTCCCTCTGCCATCAAATGTTTGTTTGGCGATGCCATCAATGAGCAGAGTGGATCCGTCCGGGAGGAAGACCTGCCCATGGAGGGTAAAAGCATAAGTACCCTTGATAGTCCAATCACTGCAAGCGCTGGCGTGGGCCGTCAAGGTTGACGATGCAGCCAGGGCAAGGGTCAGTAGAAAGAGCGGAATACGGGATTTCATAGTGCCTCCAATAATTTTTAAGATTTAGCGGGCTTGAACCACAAGAATCTGCTCGGGCTGCTTTTTGCGTGCTAGTTCCTTCTCTCGCGCACTTGGGGCAAGCGTTTCACCGGTAGCGCTGTCCTGACTCCACACCTCAGCCAGAAAAAAGCTGGCGCCGTATCGCTGGAAGACAAGCTTGCCGCGCTGTGGGGCGCTGCTAGATTCCTTCCGGATGGTGAGGAGCATCAGCGATCTGTGTCCGTCGCCCATCAGGACGACGGTTCCGCGTTCGAAGTTCACTTGCACGATGTAGTCGCCAGCAGCTAGGACCCTGTCGCCGGCCGCGAACTCAAAAGGTACGGTAACCGTCATTTCGTGGTTGAGGATCGAACCGGCGTAAAGGGGTGCTGCCACTGCCAACAGCAAGATCAATCCGGTAATGGTGCTGAGAATTTTTTTGGTCATGTTATTTCTCCTTCAAGAGTTTTTGGGCGGCCAGACTTCGCCGCGATGGCACTGTTTTCGCCGAAAAGCAGATTCCCCTCAATCCCAGGCCTCTCACATCCCGGGCACTTGTAGGTCACAAGAGTAAGTAGTTGAATACAGAGCAAGAAGCAGCCAGCCTTGCCACCAGACAAGCGTGATAAACTCGCGGCTCAAAGCGGGAAGGATGTAGATGTGATGGAGAAACCCGGCCCGACAGTGCGGTTCGGGGCCTTTGACGCCGACTTTCGCACCCAGGAACTACGCAAACAAGGCGTGCGAGTGAAGCTGCCCCAACAATCGTTTCAAATTTTGCAAATGCTCCTGGAGCAGCCCGGCGAGTTGGTGACCCGTGACCAGTTGCGCCAGGCGCTCTGGCCTGGCGACACCTTCGTGGACTTCGACCATGGAGTGAACAATTCCATCAAGCGCATCCGCGATGCACTCGGCGATTCCGCCGAGAGCCCGCGTTACATTGAAACTCTGCCCCGGCTGGGTTATCGCTTCATCGCGAGCATCGATGGCAAGCCTGACGTTCCATCGCCCGCGCCTGCGCCGATTCCATCGCCCCGGCATCGGTGGCGGCTCCTCCCAGTACTTGCGCTGGGTGGCCTTCTAGCAGCCACATTGACTATCTATTTCTTGCGGAAACTTGTTTGGCCATCCCCGCCCCCGACGCTGACCATCACCCCGTTCACAACCTTTCCTGGGTTTGTAATTGGGCCCAGCTTTTCGCCGGATGGGAACCAGATCGTTTTCGCCTGGTTTGGTTATGAAAAGGAGTACCAGTTCGATCTCTACATCAAGCAGGTTGGGCAAGAGCGGGTGGTGCAACTTACTCACCATCCCGCCACATTTCTCGGCTCTGCCTGGTCTCCCGACGGCCGATTCATCGCCTTCATGCGCCAAGTCGATGGCGACCCTGACGCAAGCGGAATCTACCTCATCTCCGCGCTGGGAGGTTCGGAGCGCAAGCTGGCTAGCATTACTACTTATGGAAGTTATGAGCCGATTGCTGTGAACTGGTCGGCGGATGGCAAGTGGTTGGCATTCGCCAAAGCAAGTTTGCCCGCAACCAAAGCCTCGGCGTTATCAGATCGAGCACCGAGCAAATCGGCCCCCGAGCATTACAGCACCCCCGTGCATTTCAGCACTCACCTGCTCAATGTGGAAACCACCGAGGAGCGGGCCCTGCCTGATCCTTCCGGTGACTGCGTGAATACGTTCGGACCCACTTTCTCACTAGACGGCAAGTATCTGGCGTCGGTTTGTGTGCTCACCGAGGGTGTGGCTAAGATCTACGTGCAAACACCCGATGGGCAACAAGCGCGTGAAGTGGCGAGGGCATGGGCCTCAGATTTTACGGGTCTCGCCTGGGCAGCGGACAGCCAGTCACTCCTCTACAGCACGGACCATCATCTCTGGCGCGTATCGCTCGCCGGCGGAAAACCGGAGAAGCTTCTCTTCGCCCAGGATGTGGAATCGGTGGCGGTCGCGCGTACCGGGAATAGACTCGCCTACGCCCAGGTGCGCCATATCAACAACATCTGGCGACTCGAATTGGCCAGCGAAGCAAAACCTGCCGGTCCATCCACCAAGTTCATCTCTTCCACCCGCGGTGACGGAAGTTCGCGGATTTCGCCGGACGGCAGGTTCATTGCTTTCCAATCCTGGCGTTCAGGAAACCTGGAGGACTGGATGTGCGACAGCGATGGCTCAAATCCCGTCCAATTGACTTTTTTCGGAGGCCCTCAGATTGGGACGCCAAGCTGGTCGCCGGACAGCCGCCGGATCGTCTTCGACCTGCGCGCATCCGGCAATGCCGAGCTCTACATCGTGAACGTGGATGGAGGGCCTCCGAAGCGATTTCCCACGGGAACTGCAAACGCTTCAAATCCGTTCTGGTCAGCGGATGGCCATTGGATCTATTTCAACACGGATGGCCCAGAGGCCATTTGGAAGGTGCCGGTGGAAGGCAGGACGGCGGTCCGTTTGACCGGTGAGGGGGATGGCCACTCGCCGCAGGAATCGGCAGATGGGACGCGTGTGTTTTTTTACAAAGATCAGGGCGGCCATTTAGAGGCCTGGTCTGCGTCTGTCAATGGCGGCGACGAACGCCCCGTCCCGGGAATGCCCGCCGACGTAGGCTGGGTGCCAGCGCGGAACGGCATTTACTTCATCAATGGCTCCCCGCGGCACTATTCCCTCAACTACCTAGACTTTGTCAATCAGCATGTGCACAAGATTGCGGATCTGCCCAGCTTGTTTGTCATCTGGGGGCCCAGCCTCTCGCCTGACGGCCATACTTTTCTCTTCTCTGGAATCGAGCACTCCGACGGGAACATCTTCCTGGTGGAGGGGTTCCGCTAGGTCGCACTGTCGGGTAGGACAGGTACCCTGGAAATCCGCCCGCTACTGTCTTCAATGGGCGGAGACGACCGTTCGCTTGCTGGCTTTTGGTTCCAGCAGCGCTCGCACCGATTCCGACTTCTTCGCTCCATGCTTTTTGAGCCAAGCCTGCAGATCGCGACGGCACGCGGCGGCTATGTCTCGGAAAAAGAGTCCGGCTCGGCCCTGCTCGTCGGCCCAGATGAAGTCCCCGGTTGCCATCACGACCTGAGTGGTCCCGGGAAGCAGGAATCGTAATGGAACGTTACGCAGCGGCAGCAGCGGTTCCGCGGCCTGCAGGGAGAGACCTTGCTCGGTCACGTCCGTCACCAAAGCCGGTGCTGTTCCGGTCGGAAGTTGAAGGTAAGCGAGGGTTTCGCTTTTCTGACGAGAAGAGCCCCGGCGGTCTCCAGACATGAAGCCCTGCGCCGCCCGCAACGAATGTAAAACTTGCAGGAGATCAAGCGGCTTATACAGTACGAAATTGGCTCCCGCCTGAAAAACGTCACCGACCGATTTTCCCGCTCCGACCATTCCAAACAGTACTGGCCGACGCTTCGCCGACGCGGTGCGGGCCATTTTGGCGACTTGGACGGCGTGCGGAAGGTCAAAATCTACAACTAACGCGGAATGATAACCGGTAGCCAAAGTCTCCATCGTCTCCGAGGCGGAAGGCGAAATCCGGTACTCGATCCCCATCTCCGCAAATGCCGCCAAGAGCGTCCTTATGGAGCTGTGGCTACGGGACATCACCAGCGCATTTAGTTTCATGCACGCAGCTTAGTGGGTGCCTGCTTAACCCGAAAGATGCCGTCTGTAACGCGACATCGGTTACCGGAGGGGATTGATTTTGGCCCCATTTTACGACAAATTTTAGAGACCTATTTCGGTTAAAAGCTGCTCGAGACGGATTGGGGCGAAGACTATGACCGCCGAAGCGAAGGAACCAGCGGACTTCACTCCTTGTCGAACTGCGCCCGCTTCTCGAAATCGGCCAAAGCCTTCTGCGCGGTTTCGGCGTCCTTGGCGTGAGGAGATAAACGCAAATAGGTACTCACGTGCTCGGCGGCCGATTTGTAGTCCTGCTTGCGAGCCAGAATCAGGGCGTACAGGTACTCCATTTGCGAAAGCTGGTGCTTATGATCGAGCCGCAGCCCATGCCCAATACTTGTTTCCGCTTGCTTCATGTTGCCCAGATTGAAGTTGGCGGCGGAATTGAGAAACCAGTATTCCGGCGACGAATCGGGGGAGACCTGCAGCAGGCGATCAGTTAGGTCAGCAAGCTCTTGCCACTGTTGCTGCTGCAAAGCCAGGCGTGCCAGTTCGGCATAACCATCGGTGAGCTTGGCATCCTGGGTAACCGCCTGGCGAAAAGATTGTTGCGCCTCTGCAAAGCTGTTCTGCTTCACTTGCGCGCGGCCGAGTTCCATCCAAGCCAATGCGTATCGAGGATATACGGCGACCGCTCGCTTAAAGTAGTCACAGGCGGCAGCCCACTTGCCCTTTTGTTCCTGTTCTCGGCCCTTGTCGTAGGCCTTTCGCGCTTTGTCTGGGGCGGCAAGGGATGTAACGCTGACGGCGAAACTATGGTCTTGCAAAAGGGGATGAAGCACAATAGTGCCAACTTCTACAATGCTTCTGTCCCGACTTCCTAATGAATGAATGCGCTCGGAACTGTACCCGGATAAATCTGCGTATAGTTCACAATTTTCCCATTCCTGGTCGGAAACCACGCCGGTTTCGCGCTGGAAATGAGCAGTGGCCGGAATGTCGCTAACGATGTCAACGGTGAGACTGAAGCTGCCGTCGTCATCGGAATAGGTGTGCGCCCGTGTCTGCCCCGAACATTCCAGAACAACAGTATCCCTATCCGTAGACGCAGCGCCATTCTCCATAGCCACTTTCCCCATCAGCACTGCCTTCCTCTGGTTGGCGCTCATGCGGGGCTGTACTGCTGGAGAGATGTCCGATAGTTGAGCAAGTAACGATCCAGGGAAAAGCAGGAAGCAGCCGGCGAGGGAAAGCCACGATTTCATCACTTCTACCTCGGGCGAAATGGCCGTTCTGAGATGGCATCCCGGTGGCTACGCGGTTACAGCGAGAAACTCTATTCGGAAGAAAACGATCTCTCAAGAGGAGGTTGGAAAACATTGTAGAACCTCCCATGCAGAAGCTGAACGTCCAGGCAGACTTTGACACTCTGAGTATAAAGTTGGAGCACTAAAGTTAAAAAAGACAGGCCTGGGACCCGGAACTTGGGTACAATAGACCCACTTTAACCGCGTTGTAAAAGCGCGCGTTGGGGATCCGATCCTCGACGTCTTCGGTGGAAGTTGTACCCCCTCAAGAGAAGTAATTCCGTTCTGGTTCGTGTGCTCCGAGAGTCCCGGAGTTGCTGGCCGCACCTCACTGGAATTGCTGGCCTTAGCTTGCTCTCGTTACCCCTGACTCTCCTATATCCATTGCCCCTAAAGATTGTCGTTGACAACGTTTTAGGAACTCAGCCGCTGCCGAATTGGCTCCTCGGCAGCGCACCCTGGATGCACGGAACTGCTCTGGAGTTCGCAGTTCTCGTGCTGCTCGGGATCGCCGTGCTTGTCAATCTGCAAGGCCTGGCGTCGTGGTGGCTGCAAACCTACACCGGCGAGAAACTGGTCTTGGATTTTCGAGCCCACCTCCTGGACCATGTACAACGACTTCCGCTGGTATTTCACGATCACTATGGCGCGACGGATTCGGTATACCGGATTCAGCATGACGCTCCTTCTATTCAGTACGTGACCATCCAGGGAATGGTGCCGCTGCTGACCGCGTTCTTAACTCTGGCGGGAATGATCCTGGTGACAGCGCGGATCGATGCGACGCTCGCACTACTCGCCCTGGCGATCACTCCGGTACTGTTTCTGCTTTCACTCGGCTGCAGCCGGATTGTTCGCAAGCGCTCCCACACAATCAAAGGGCTGGACAGCTCGGCGATGTCTGTCATCCAGGAGGTGATCGGCTCGATTCGTGTCATTAAAGCCTTCGGGCAAGAAGACCGGGAGCATGCCCGGTTTGTGCGCCGCTCCGGAGAGAGAATGTCCCACCAGGTGCAGCTTGCATTCCAGCAGGCAGTATTTAGTGTGCTGATTGGTCTGACCATTGCCGGCGGGACTGCTGTCGCGCTCTACATCGGCGTGCACCATGTGCTTGCCGGCACCCTCACCGTCGGCTCGCTGCTCATGGTTATGGCCTACGTCGCCCAGGTATATCAGCCGCTGCAGACGCTCAGTACAAAGGTGACAGAGCTACAAGCCTGGTTCGCCAGCCTGGAGCGTGTGTTCATGTTGCTCGACCAACAACCAGAAATTGCCGAGCGCGAAGGCGCGTTACCACTTGCAAGGACGAGAGGAGAGTTCGAGTTTCGTGATGTGTCGTTCACCTATGCTGACTCTGGCCGGGGGTTGTTCGGGCTCTCATTTCACATTCCTGCTGGAACGCGGGTGGGGATTGTCGGATCGACAGGGGCTGGAAAAACAACGCTGCTGAATCTACTGATGCGCTTCTATGATCCTTCTTCAGGGGAAGTCATGCTGGATGGCGTGGACCTCCGAGAATACCGGATTGCGGATCTGCGCCGGCAGTTCGCAGTGGTGTTGCAAGAGCCAGTATTGTTTGCCGCCAGCATTGCAGAAAATATCGCTTATGGGAAGCCTGACGCAACCGATGCAGAGATCGTAGCGGCAGCCCAGGCAGCGGCGTCGCACGAATTTATTTTGGGCCTGCCGGAAGGCTATGAAACTCAAGCAGGAGAGCGAGGTTCGCGCCTCTCTGGCGGCGAACGCCAACGAATCTCATTGGCCCGAGCCTTTCTTCGCAACAGCCCGATTGTGATTCTGGACGAGCCCACCAGTTCTGTGGATGTCCATACCGAAGCGGCCATCATGGAAGCAACTGAAACTCTCATGGCAGGACGAACCACCTTCATGATCGCTCACAGGCAAAATACGCTGAAGAGTTGCGACCTCATATTGGAACTGGATCAAGGCCGCCTGATTGAAACACGACGGTGCACGCCCGAAGTGTGGACTAAAGCGGCTACAACTTAATTCGGCGATAAAACGCGAGAAGAAGCATTACTCAGTTTTCAGGTGATTTCGGTGATAGCTGATGGCTTATTTTATTTCCTTCATCGGCATGAGCGAACCGTAATCCTTCCCCGACGGCTCGACTCCGCGCGCTACGATTCCTTCAAAGGCGTCCCTGAGTTCCGGAAATTTCAGCAGCAGAGCTTTCATCACCGCGATGTTCTCCTGGAACGTCTGCCCCGTATTGGAAACGTCGGCGGTTTGATATCTCACCACCATATCCAGGTCCTGACCTACGGCCAAGGGGAATATAGCGGTCAGTTTGTAAGTCTTTCCGCCAGGCGCGGTCAGATCGGCAGTATTTCCATCGACCGGAAAATAAGTTGGCTTCACACTCTGGGCTTCGTCGTAAAGCTTGTCCGTAAGTTGTGTATACATGAACGGAACCGCTACTGCGAGGTCTCTTCCCTCAACGAAATAGAGCCAGGCATTGTGCATTTGGCCCTTGGCTTTGAAGGCGCGCGCACGATCGAGGAACCAGTTGCTATCATGTCCCGCTATCTGCGTGGCCCGCAAAAAGAATCCGCCCACCTTCCAGTCTGTTCCTTGCTGCTGCAGGACAAAGGAAAGCGTGTACGGAGTCTTTTGGGTTGTCACGTCCAGCGTGACCACTCCGTAGCTGCCGGGCGGCAGATTGGGAATGATGAACTCCGCGCTGTTGGTGGTCTGTCCCCCGGCTCCAAATACACCGCAAAGAAATTCCGCTTTGGGCAACGGCGCGGTCCCGTCCGCTTTCAGCAGGAACGGAGCCCGGGGAGCCGCATGCGCTCCTGCCAGGTTTGCCTGGTTCTCCTTGATCGTATTTTCTATAGCAGCAAAGCTGTTCGCGACACTGGGAATCGAATTCTGCTTCAGCGAGGCAGTATCTCCGTGCGCAACCATGTCGAAATACCGGCTGGCCGCGGCTTGAAGCGCAGATCGGGTCGCGGCATCCATGTCATCCGAAGTGAAACAGGTCTGCGAAAACGCAGGAACCGCCATCAGCACAAAAACGAAAATCGGGAAAATAGCGAGCGAGATTGAGTAACGACGTGGTTTCATGCGCGCAGTCTCATATGAACAGTGCCTGCCCGGACGCTGCGGTTCTTCAGCAACTCTGCTTCACGGTTAGATGCCGATTCTCTGAACCAGAGCACCTGCTGGAACCGCATCAGCATAGCACTTCTGGTTCGACGGCTCGTAATACTTCAACCTAAAGAACTCAACTGTTTTCTTACTTCTGGGCAGGTTTGGACTTGCCCGGCAGGGCAGCTGGGTTTTCATGCGTCCGTTCGCGGAAGCCGCCTTTCATGCCAGTCGCAAGGGTAACGCTCGACTCTCCGAATCTGTCCCGGAGACGGTCCGCCGCGGAAAGCGCCTGCTGCCACTTCCCGCGTGCATTGTCCTGCAAGAAATCTCTTTGCGCCTTTTCCTCCGCGAACGAAGATGCCTGGACACCCAGCAAGCGCACCTCTGTGCCTTTGCGCCAGCTCGCGTGAAACAACTCTCGGATCTGCTGAAATATTTCGTTATCAAGCTGCGTCGGCGCCTGCAGCGTGCGGGCGCGAGTTATGGTTGTGAAATCCTTGTAGCGCAGTTTTAATTGCAGCGTCCTTGCTTGCAGCTCTTGTTCACGCATTCTTCGTCCTACCATTTCGGAGAGCCGCATCAGTGTGGATTCAATCTGTTCGGGGTTCGCTGTGTCATGATCGTAGGTGTGTTCATGGCTAATGGACTTCGCGGGTTCCGCCTCGCCGATGGCTCCGTCAAACCAGGCCCCGGCGTCCTGGCCACGAGCTTTGCCGGCTAAAGCGAGCCCCCATTTGCCGAGGTGCCGCTCGAGAAATGAGTCGTCGAGCTTCGCAACATCGCCGACAGTTTGTATGCCAAGTTCATGCAGCTTCTGTTCGGTGACTTTGCCGACACCCGGAATATCTCGCACGTCGAGTGGGGCCAGAAACTTTGCCTCCTGGCCCGAAACCACATACAACATGCCATGCGGCTTGGCCTTGCCGGAGCACACTTTCGCAATCAGTCGCGAAGCGCCGATTCCGATGGAGCAATTGAGCTCGGTCTCCGCCTTCATTCGTTGATGAAGTTTGTGGGCAGCAAGCATTGCCGGACCATGTAGCCGTTCAGTCCCCGTCATGTCCAGATACGCTTCATCGATGGAAACCATTTCGACCTGCGGCGAGAAAGACACCAGCACGTTGTAGACTTTCTCGGAGCAGTCGCGATAGCGGTCCGGGTGACCATCCACGAAGATGGCCTGTGGGCACAATTTCGCGGCAGTTCGGAGCGGCATAGCCGAATGCACCCCGAATTTCCGCGCTTCGTAGGAGGCTGCAGAGACGACGCCGCGCTCGTGGCGCTGGCCCCCAACTACGACTGCCTTGCCTTTCAGGGATGGATCGAACAATTCTTCGACTGAGACAAAGAATGCGTCCATATCAACGTGGAAGACGGTTTTGGAGACGACAGGCATGGACGCTGGAGGCTATACCATGATGGGTTGTGAATGCAGTTGGCGGACACGCTCGTAAGCCCGGACATACTCGCGGGCGGAAACGCGCCACGAGAAATCCTTACTCATGCCGTTGCGCATCAACCTCTGCCAGGAACCCTGGTCACGATAGAGTTGCAGCGCCTGGTGAATGGTGCGAAGCAGCGCTTCCCCGGTATATTCCTGAAACTTAAATCCCGTGCCTTTTTTTGTTCGCGGGTCCCAAGGGTCGATGGTGTCATCGAGACCGCCAGTGGCGCGCACAATCGGCACCGTGCCATATTTCAAGCTGTAGATCTGACTCAGGCCGCACGGCTCATAGCGCGAAGGCATGAGGAACATGTCGGCGCCAGCTTCGACCTTGTGGGCGAGAGCATTGTCGTAGGCAATTCGGGCTGCAATCTTATTTGGGACCCGGCGGCAAAGCCGCAAGAACATCTCTTCGTATAACTTGTCACCGCTGCCGAGAACCGTAAGCAGAACATCTTCGAGGGCCAGCCGATCCACAATTTGCCCGATCAGGTCGAAGCCTTTCTGGGCCGCAAAGCGAGAAACGATTCCGATTACCGGGAGATTCGGGTCAGCGTTCGCGAGGCCAAAACTCGCGAGCAGGTCCTGCTTGCATTCCTGTTTCCCGCTCAAGTCGTCGGCGGAGTAGTGGGTCGCAATGAAGCGGTCAGTCCCGGGGTTCCATTCTTCATAATCAACACCATTCAGAATTCCGATCACGGTTTGTGCGCGCTCTTTCAGTACACCATCAAGTCCAAAGCCAAACTCCGTGGTCTGGATTTCCTGAGCGTATTTCCTGCTCACAGTCGTGATTAAGTCTGCGTATGCCAGCGCTCCTTTCAGGAAATTAACGTTGCCAAAGAACTCCATCTTGGTAATCGTGAACAAGTCCCAGGGCAGTGTGAGCAGCGGCAGAATTTCTGCCGGGAACAAGCCCTGATATCCAATATTGTGGATCGTGAATACGGTGCCGCACTCGCGGAAGGCTGGGTCTTCCAGATATTGCGTGCGCAACAGCACCGGGACCAGAGCCGACTGCCAGTCGTGACAGTGAAAAATGTCGGGCACCCCCAGGATTTTCGATGCTTCCAGGACGGCGCGGCAGAACAATGCGAAACGCTCGGCATTGTCAGGGAAATCCCCGGAAGCAGTTCCGTAAAGTCCGTCGCGATCGAAGTAAGGAGGATAATCGACGAAGAAGAAACGCACACCCGGATAGCCTGCGCCGCTCAGGATCGAGCAAAAGCGGTAGCGATCGTCAAAAGGTATGGTGATGCTCTGTACAACCGTGCGCTCTTCGCTGATACGCGTCAGGCGATAACGAGGCACAAAAACGCTGATCTCGTGGCCGGCCGCGGCCAGCGCGCGCGGCAGGGCGCCAACCACGTCTGCCAACCCGCCAGTCTTCGAGAATGGAACACACTCGGAAGCGACGAAGGCGATGTGCATGAACGTGACCTGGAACGTCAGGCGAATATCCGCTGTCTCTCGCGCAGGCTATGATATTGGCGACGCGTTCGCCCGCTGGCGGGCGTCACAAGTCTAATCGGCACGATGAACCATGGTCAATGAAAGCATGGCCAATGGAAAGCAGGTTCAATGAAAGCGTCGCAGGCACAGACTCCCCGCAAGAAACCCAAGCTGGGGCAGCATTTTCTGACCGATACTTCGGCTGCAGCCCGCATTGTGGAAGCGCTGGGTGATATCTCGCAAAGTACCGTGCTCGAGATCGGCCCCGGCCGCGGAGGGCTGACTTTGTCGCTCTCCAGAAGGGCACGGCGCGTGATTGCCGTTGAAACCGACCGCGTTCTGGCAGCCCAGCTCAGGATGAATTTTTCTCTGGTGCCGAATCTGGAAATTATTGAAGGAGACATCCTGGCGGTGGACTTCGACACTCTGTTCGGGCCGAAGCCGGGCAGTACGCGCCCGGGGATGGAGCAAGCTCCAGAAAAAGTGCGGGTGGTTGGCAACCTGCCGTATTTCATCACTTCAGATATCCTTCTCCGCCTTTTTGAATACAGGAAATATTTCGAGGTCCTGGTGTTGATGGTGCAGAAAGAAGTTGCTGACCGGCTGGCGGCACGTCCGGGAATCAGCGAGTACGGGTTGCTTTCCGCGACGGCCCAGCTCTATGCCAGAGTGGATAAGCTGTTTACTCTTCCGCCGGGATCGTTTTCGCCCCCGCCGAAAGTGCATTCCACTGTCGTTCGTCTCGTACTCTCACAGCGGCTTGAGAAGCTGCGAGTGAGCGAAGCGGAGTTCATGCGGTTCTTGAAGCTTTCTTTTGCCCAGAAACGCAAAACCCTTTGGAACAATCTAAGGGCCCGCTATGCGCCCGAAGGCCTCAAACGAGCTATGACAAAGGTAAAGATTGAGCCTGCGGTTCGGGCGGAGGCCTTGACACTTGAAGAAAGTGCGAGCCTGTTTCGCGAACTCACGTTGGCGGAAGCACGTTCCGAACGCGCTTGAGGGAGGCAGTCATGGCAATGCTGCGCGAGCCTGCAGTCGCGGGCCGCTTCTATCCGGCAAATCCGGCTGCCTTGCGAAAAGACGTGAACTCATATCTGTCCGCGGCGGAGGAAAGGGACCGCGTGTCCGCTATCGGATGTATCGCCCCTCATGCTGGGTACATATATTCCGGACAAGTTGCGGGCGCGGTTTTTTCCAGGCTTAGGATTCCTCCAAGCTGTATTGTGCTCTGTCCCAACCACACCGGTCGCGGGCATCCCCTGGCAATCATGAAAGATGGCGAGTGGCGGACTCCTCTGGGGACACTGCCCATCGACTCCGCCCTGGCTGCGCGGCTTTTGAAGTCCTTCCCGGCGCTCGTGGAAGATCACGCCGCGCATCATTCCGAGCACGCCATCGAAGTTGAATTGCCCTTCCTGCAAGTTTCCCGGCCCGGGGTGACGTTTGTTCCCATCGCAATTGGCACTGGACAGCTACTGATTCTGGAGCAACTCGGAAGAGCCATTGCCGGCGTAGTCCAAGCCTCAGAAGAACCTGTGCTGATCATTGCCTCCAGCGATATGAACCACTACGAGGATGACGCCACTACTCGGGTGAAGGACGGCAAAGCGATTGACAAGATTCTGGCTCTGGATCCGCGAGGGCTTTACGAGACAGTGATGAACGAGAGCATAAGCATGTGCGGATTCGGGCCGGCGGTGGCGATGCTGACCGCAGCCAAGATGCTGGGCGCTCAAAAAGCCGAACTGGTCCGGTATGCGACTTCAGGAGATGTATCAGGAGACCGAGATAGCGTCGTGGGCTACGCGGGAGTCGTTATTGCGTCGTAAGTTCGGAGAATGCCGTGCGGAATCGCTCAACGCTTCTGCCCCGCGAGCAGGCGACGCGCCCTTGCGCGCGTTACGTTGATCACGGACGAGTCATTCGCGATTTCATTCAGCACTGGCGCGAGGGCCTGAACGTCGCCGAGGCTTCCCTCTCTCTGCAGTTCTTCCATCCTTTTTAGATCTTCTTCAAGCGCCAGCTTCTCATATTTGTGAAAGTAACTGAGCCGGCGGCCAAATTCGAGCCCGGTCGAGAGCCCTTGGAAAATAGAAGTAAGCTGCTGGACAGATGCGACTGGTGAGTAATTGTAAGTGGCCTTCGTATTGCGATGTTCATCCTGGTAGGAAAGAGTCTTGGCGCCGGTGTTCGCGATGTTCTTGCGTCCGGAATCAACTTTGCCAGTGAAATAGTGCGCCCGCTGGGCGAGATCGAAAATCTGGCTGCGAACTTCCTCTGAAAGAGTGAATTGAAGCGGGGCCGGATCTGCGGGTTCTGACTGTTGGTCGAGTTGTCCGTCAGAGCTATAGGAGCCTTGTCCGTTGTCGCCAACTGAGATCTGGTAGTGGCTGGGATTCCCCCCCGGGAAATCCAGCATAAAGCTGATGGTGGCCGAGGGATGATGATCCTGAGCGACCGCGCAGAGGGAGAATACTGTGAGCAGAAGCGCTGGGTAAAGCTTCACTTGCATCCACATTAAGAGAAATTATGCCAAAAACGGTTGCGGAAGATCATCTTGCAACCGCGTTCTGACGTCGCAATGTCGCTGAGGTATGCAGATCGCAGATGGCAATAGCGAGGGCGTCGGCCGCATCCGCAGGCTGAGGAATCTCCGCCAACTCGAGAAGCCGCGCGACCATCAGTTGCACTTGCCCCTTCTCCGCCCTTCCATATCCGACGACGGCGGACTTGATGGTCAGTGGAGAATACTCGCCTACCTCGATCCTCTGAGAGGAAGCTGCCAGCATTGCTACTCCGCGCACTTGCCCCAGCTTCAAAGCGGACTTGACGTTCACCGCATAGAACACGTCCTCGATGGCGACCCGGTCCGGCCGATGTTGCTGAATCAGGCAACTTAGGCGCTCGAAAATGGTCGCAAGCCTCTGCGGAAGAGGATCACGAGCAGAAAGCTTGATTCCGCCGAAACAAATGCAGGCCAATTTGTCACGGCTATCCAATTCGACCACACCGTAGCCGGTGCATTCGGTGCCGCAGTCGATCCCCAAGACACGCATCCCGGCCAGTGTAGCACCAGGGTCATCCACGGAAATGAACCAGTAAGGTTCTTGGCGGCACAGGTGTTCCCCTTCTCGGTCAGATCGCGAGGCGTCGCGAACGGCGGACTCCGCGCCCGACAATTTCGATTTCGCGCATTTGAAATTCGTATCGCCCGCCTGCCGCCTGGACATCGAAGCCCATCCTTTTAATGGTAATCTACTCATTCCGTGGCATGCCAAACGCACCTGTAGTGTATTCAGCGCGGGCTGGCTTGGTGCGATGAGAAATCCATATCTGAAACAAAAAACGAAGAAGGAGCGGGCAATGAAGATCGGCATACTGACGGGCGGCGGCGATTGCCCTGGACTGAACGCTGTAATCCGGGCTGCCGTTCGTAAGGGTTGCTTCCACTACGACGACAAGTTTCTGGGATTTCTAGAGGGCTGGCGCGGACTTGTGGAGGATAAAAGCATGCCGCTCGACTTGGAGGCCGTGGCCGGAATTCTGCCTCGCGGTGGCACCATCCTGCGCACCTCGCGCACCAATCCTGCGAAAAAACCGGACGGACTCGACACCTGCATCGCCACCCTGAAGAAGAATGGGGTGGACGCGCTGATTGCTATCGGTGGGGATGACACGCTTTCGGTCGCGACCAAGCTCTACGACAAAGGCGTGCGGGTTGTGGGTGTGCCGAAGACCATTGACAACGATCTGGCGGGTACTGATTTCACTTTCGGATTTGATACAGCCGTCAACGTGGTGACTGAAGCCATCGACCGCGTCCACACTACCGCCGAAGCGCACAATCGCGTAATGGTGGTCGAAGTCATGGGGCGAGATGCGGGCTGGATCGCAATCTACAGTGGCATTGCCGGAGGCGCCGATGTGATCCTGATTCCTGAACAGCCATTTGATGTAGACAAGGTTGCGGGCAAGATCCGTATGCGTCATGCCCGCGGACGCTATTTCAGCATCGTGGTGGTGGCCGAGGGAGCAAAGTTTGCCGCCGGCAAGGACGGTCCAGTGGTGCAGGGCGGCGAGATAGATGAGTTCGGACACGTGCGGCTGGGCGGCATTGGCAACACTTTGGCTCAGGAACTGGAGCGGCGTACCGGATTCGAAACCCGCACGGTTGTTCTAGGCCACATTCAGCGCGGCGGATCCCCGACTGCGTTCGACCGTGTTCTGGCGACACGCTATGGCCTGGGCGCGATAGATATGGTGCATCGCGGCGAGTTTGGGAGAATGGCGGCCCTGCGCGGAAACCACATCATTTCCATCCCATTGGCCGAAGCGACGGCTAAGAATCGGACTGTGGACCAGGAGATGATGAACGCGGCCTTCGGCATCCTGGAAGACACAGAAAAGGAAGCGGTAGCGGGTTAGATTCAAGACTACCACTCAATGCGGGTGCCCCATCCTTTTCGCGTTCTTGGCGAAAGGGTGGGAAGGATTCGGAGGATTCAATGAGGCACACGTTTATCGCACTACTTCTATCCGTATCCGCCATTCCTCTTCTCGCTCAGGGTGCTCCGCCACAAGGCGCCGCCGATCGGCCCTACACCATGGAGTACTACTACAAAGTGCAGTGGGGACATCAGCAGGAATTCCTGCAACTCTTCCTGAAGAACCACTATCCGCTGCTCAAGAAAATTGTGGAGAGTGGCCGCATGCTGTCGGTGAAAATTGAAACTCCCGCCAATCACATGACCGAGGACGCCCGCTGGGACTACCGTGTCACCATTCTTTTCGAGAACTCAACCGTGGCGACGACTGCCAACTCCGAAGAGGAGTCCCTCATCAAGCGGCTTTGGCCTGACCAGGAGACCTACAAGCGCGAGGAACAGCGGCGGTTCGAGATTTTGTTAGCGCACTGGGACCTGCCGGTGAGCGACATCACCCCCGCAAAGTAGCTACTGCCCCAAGATCAGCGGCAGGCCATTCTTGCTGTTGCCGATGACCACCTTCGAGTTCGCGCTCTTGGCCAGATTTTCCGTGGCCTCGATGCCCTTCCACTCCAGCAGCGAGGGGGTGATGCCCTGGGCCACGATCTGCTGGAAATCGCGAACACCGGCGGCTTCGATGCGTTTGCGCTGGGCTTCCTGCGTTTCCTTCTGCAGCCGGAAGTTCATGGCCAGCGATTCCTGCTCGGCCTGCTGTTTGGCCTCGATGGCAGCCTTCAGCGTGGCCGGTAGTTGAATATCGCGCAACAGAACGTTCTCCACGATCAGGCCGCGCTTGTTTAGTTCAGTCGTGAGCTGTTCGTAAATCTGCTTGCCGACCATTTCGCGTTCGCCGGTATAAAGAGCGTTGGCGCTGTGCGACGCGGTGGCCTCACGAATGGCGGAACGCAACGTGGGCTCGACCACCTTCTCCTCATAATTGGCATTGATCAATTGAAATACTTCGGCAGCCTTCTGAGGGTTGAGGTGATAGATCAACGAAGTATCGAGGCTCATCATTAGGCCTTCGCTGGAAGGCACATTGGCGGATTCCTTAATTGTCTGCGTCTGAATGGACATTTCATTATTCGTCTTCAGCGGATTGATGATGTGAATGCCTTCACCCAAAGTCTCGCCCGTAACTTTACCGAACAACGTGAGCACGCCAACGTGGCCCGTGCCGACGCGGGTGATCGAATTGAACAGGGCAATTATGAGCACCAGCCCGAGAATGCCCAACCCCACCAGACGGAGCGCGCCTCCACCATTCATGTCCACTACTCTTCCCCGAGGACTGTCGAAAATTGTCATGGCAGTTCCCTCCCCTAGGGCGATTCTAGGCTGGAGAGGCAAACTGGGTAAGTGACTTGTGTGGGGCTGAGGCATATTGGTTTTCGTTGATGCAGTTGGTTCAGACGCATTGCCGATTTGCACGAACAATTGAGCCACAACAAAGTGATCGATCATCAAAATCAGATGCATGCGTCCCGCCCCGCCCCGTGGAAAATCCTGCTAGCGTTCGCCATCATTTATCTGGTCTGGGGATCAACGTATCTGGCGATCCGAGTCGGCGTGCGCGAGATGCCGCCGTTCTTGATGGCCGGTCTGCGCTTCACCGTGGCGGGTTTGGTGCTGTATGGCTGGATGAGGCTCACGGGAGTTCCGTCTCCCAGTTGGCGCGAGTGGCGGGACGCAACCATCCTGGGCACGCTGATGTTCCTCGTGGACTACGCCTGCGTGTTCTGGGCGGAGCAGAGGGTGCCGTCCGGCGTGGCGGCAATAATTCTGGCCTCGATTCCAGTTTGCATCACCCTGCTTGAGATCATTTTCCTCCGCACGCAGCGGCTCACCGTGCGTTTGTCTTTGGGCTTGCTGGTCGGGATTGTGGGAGTCGCTGTACTGATGGATCCTTCTTCTTCGCTAGGGGAGGCGCCTCTCGACCGACCGGGAGCAATCGCACTGCTGGTGGCGTGTTGCGGATGGTCTGTCGGTACCGTCGTCAGCCGCCGGCTGGTGCTGCCAGAATCGAAACCCATGAGCGCCGCGGCTCAGATGTTCTCTGGCGGCGTGCAGTTGCTGGTCCTGGCTGCCGTGAGTGGTGAGTCTGCACATTTCCGTGCGCGAGAAGTCTCCGGCATCGCGTGGTTTTCACTGGTTTATCTGATCATTGCCGGGTCGATCGTCGCATATACCGCCTACGTGTGGCTGCTGCACTACGAGTCGCCAACCAAGGTGGGAACGTACGCCTATGTCAATCCTGTGGTCGCGGTGATCGTGGGCGCTGTGCTCGGCGGTGAAACCATTGGGCGGCGGACGATGCTTGGTACGGCACTGATTCTGGTTAGTGTGGTCGCAATTACGACGATGAAGGCGAAGCAGGTCGGTGCCGTGAGCAAGCAAGCGAGTGCGGAAGCTGCCGTCCGACCGGCTGCGGATTGAAGCGGTTGGGAACGTCTTGTTGTCCAGTAATGCGCTAGCCCTTCCGCACCGACCTGGCCGCCAGCAAAGCGCTCAGCAAGGCCGTGCTGAAGATCAAGGCCAACGAACCCAGACAAAGAACGCACCACGCCGCGAGCACGAAGTTTTCAATGTAAGTTAGATAGAGCGCGAAGCCCAGGCCCACGACCGACGCGATGAGCAGCATGAATGGGGTTTCGGCTTTGTTGCGGTAAATCGTCGCCAGACTGAGAATCAGGAGATAGCCAAGGATTCCGATCAGCGCCACCGGAACTCCCAGGACAACGGAATAAGGGCTGCGATTCACGAGGTCGCAGTTGAACGACTCGCCAAAGTTGCAGAAAGCAGTCTTCGACGTGCGGAAATGGTGATAGAGAGAGACGGAAGAAACCATTGCCCCGGCGACAGCGATCAGAGCAACCGCAAACATCAGCCGTGGTCCCATCTTTCTCGAGTCGTTTGCCAGAGAGGCCGGAGTACGCAGAGTCATGGCAGGCTGCATCCCGTCTTCTCGCTCAGCACTGACAGCAGCTGAGCACCTTCCGTGCGCGATCCATCCGCGAATTGCCAGGTGGGGAAATTCTTGACACCAGCCTGTGTACATTCCGGGGTAACAGTGCGCAATCCCTCCGGGCTACACTCCGTGTAATTCACATATTGGAAAGCGCGACCGAACATTTCCTTCTGATCGGCACAATGAGGACACCACCATGCCCCATACATTCGGGCGCCTTTGGTCTTCAGACATTGCGCGAAACCGTCAAGACTTCTGACTGGCTTCTTATAGTAGAAAAGATCGTACGAAACCCAGACGGCAACCACTGCAACTAAAGCCAGGATGATCCAGCGCCAGCGTGGGCCAGTTTTGGCCGCTCCTTCCTGTTCATCTCGTTTCTCACTGAACTTAGACATGAAGGTAAATTTTTATACCACGACGTTCAGGGCACTGGGCAGGACGTCCAAAGTTTGACAATGTAGCGTCAGTACCTCTCCATCAATCATGACATCCACGGGCGCGTCGAGATCAAAATCGACGCGGCGGACTTTACGAACTTCCGCCAATGGATGCTGAATGTGGGTGCCATCGTAGAGTCCGGGCAGGTTGCGAATCAGTCCGATGCGGCCGATCGGTCCCCAGCGCACGTATTCGATCAGGCCATCGTCCACCTCGGCGGTAGGAGCGATCATCATGGTGCCGCCGGTGAATTTGCTGTTGTTGAATGTAAGAAAAAGGCATGGGCGGCGGTCGACATTCTCTTCTCCATCTACGCTTAATGGAAAAGGCCGGCGGCGAAAGCGCGTCAGGCAAATGAAAATGGACGCCTGATATCCCGCCTCTCCCCAGTTGCTGAAACGGCGTTCGCGCAACGTGGCAACGTCGGCAGAAAAGCCGATGCTCAAAATATTGATGAAATGCAAAACTCCGCCTTTGTGATGCAATCGGAGCACGTCACACTTGCGCGAGCGTATTGCGATCAGCGACTCCACGGCATGTTCCACACCTTTATCGCTGAAATCGCGCAGGAACGAATTACCGGTGCCGAGGGGAAGAAAGGCGAGGGTGGGTTGCTCCGCGCCACCAGACTGGGGAAATAAGCCGTTGACGATCTCGTAAGAAGTGCCGTCTCCTCCAACAGATATAAACTTGCGATACCCTTCGGCCCACGCCTGGCGCGCGATGTCCGAAGCCTGCCCATATGCTGACGTTTCGCGTGTCTCGATCTCCAACCCCCCCGCGCGCAGACCGTCAAGCGCGGGACCGAGCAGTTTACGGAGACGGCCTCCGCCGGCAGCGGGATTGATAATCGCGAGGTATTTGCCAGCCGCAGCCAACTTAGAGCTCTTTCACCGCATTGCGGTCGAGTAATTCACAAATGTCGTCTGCGAGCACAGGGCGTTGGATTTTCATCGAAGCTGTGCGGGGGAAATCCTTGTCCCAGATCATAAATCCACGCACCCGTTTGAAGTCTGCCAGGCGGCGGTTGCGCGACACGATCTCTTCTTTCATGGATTCAGTGAATTCCTGGTTCAGGTCTAAATGAAGGACCAGCACCAGCATTTCTTTGCCCAGCTCTTTCCTCGGCCACAGGTAGTTGACGGCAAAAATACAGTATTCCTTGACCGCAATGCCCTCGAAGGCTGACTCAATATCCTCGGGGTAGATATTTTTCCCGCCCGCAGTAACAATCATGTTTTTCTTGCGCCCGAACAGTTGCAGATGGCCGGAACCGTCGAAGCGTCCCAAATCGCCAGTCAGCAACCAACCGTCCACGATGGTCTCGGCAGTGAGCTCGGGATCGTCGAGGTAATACGACATGATGGTCTTGCTGCTGGCGGCGACCTCGCCGATACCGTCAGCGTCCGGATTCAGGATGCGAAGTTCCACTCCAGGAAGCGGCTTGCCCACGGTGTCCGAACGGAATGGCTTCAGGTCATTCACGGTCAGCACCGTGCCAGCCTCGGTCAGGCCGTAACCATTGGCGACGGGAATCCCCAGATCGTAGAAAAACTGTAGAGTTGAGGGGTCCATGAACGCGCCCCCCGTGAACATGGCCAGCAGCTCTCCACCGAAAACCTTGTGGACTTGGGGCAGCAGTTTGCGGCTGAGCGGCACGTTGGCTCGTTTACGGGTGAGGAGCTGGTTGATCGAAATCAGACGATAGAGCAGAAAACGCTTGATCGCCGACAGCGCGTCAAAATTGCCTTTGATGCCTCGCTCAAGATTCTTGAGGACCATGGGCACTAGACTCACATAAGTGATCCGGTAGCGAACAAACGCGTTGCGAACGAACTCGGGCCGCAGAGCACGAAGATGCACCACGCAGGCTCCGCAGACGAACGGGCCGATAAAACCGACCATAAAATCGATGGCATGATTTGTGGGCAGAATGCTCAGATAGCGGACTCCCGGCCAGAAGGGATACCAAGCGGTGAGCGACTTGCACTGCTCCAGGTAATTTTCATGCGTCAATACGCAGCCCTTGGGACGGCCTCCGGTGCCCGACGAGTACACGATGCACGCCGCGTCTTCTCTATTTCGCGCCACGAAGATCGGATCGCCCTTGCGCCGGAACTCCTCCCAGCGAAATCCGGCGCAAAGGTCCGCACTGGGCGGAGCCTCTGTGACCAGGACAATCTTGAGTTTGTGTTTACTGAATTCCGGCCTCTGCGTGATCGCCCGCCACAGGTGATACTCAACCACTAGAAATTTCGCCCTCGAGTGCGCGAGCAGTTGAAGGTGCTCCTCCGCGGTCAACTTGTAGTCGAGCGGGACTAATACTCCGCCGATTTGGAAGACCGCGTATGCCGAAATCAGCCACTTCGACTGATTGGTCATGATGATGGCGGCACGATCTCCGGGGCTGAATTCGGCGTCCTGGAGTGCGCGCGCCAAGGGCGTTGCGGTCTGCTTAAAATCAGAATAAGTGAGCCGCGTGCGTTCGCGGTCGCGATCGGATTCAATTAAGCAGGTCTCGTTGGGCCAACGATCCAAGGCCTCGCGAAGGGCAGCACCGAGACATGTGTATTGGTCAAGATCGAGCATTGAACATCTATTTCACCACAGAGACACAGACTCACAGAGAAAACTGCTTGATTTATTTGATTTCTGAATACCCGAAGTGGAGAGACGCAACACTTCTATGATTTGATCCTTCTCTGTGTCTCTGTGCCTCGATGGTGAATTCAAAGTCTGGCTTCGATCCGTTCCGCCAACGTTCTGAAGTCGGAGACTCCCTGCAACTCATAATCCGGCAACTCGACATTGAAGTGCTGCTCGAGACGAGTGAGGAGACTTAGCGCCTGCAAGCTATCAATGCCGAGCTTCTTAAAAAAGTCATCGTCCGGCGACAACTTCTCCCGCGGAACTTTGAATTGCGCGGCGGCGAGGTCCAGAATTTCGTCTATCGTCTGTTGTTCGGTTGGCATTGGTTGCTCGCTTTCATGGCAGATAGGGCTGCGCGGCGGTGCTCTCCACAAACTTTTTCAATGCGGCTTCGACGGCTGGTCGCGCATACAAATCGCAAACAATCTCAATCTCGCGCCGCAACTCATCATACGGAATCGGTTTACAGAACTTCTTGGCGGCAGCAGCGGTATGGCGGTCGAACTTGCCAAGTTGCGCAGCGGTCACTCGCGCAATCCGCAACGCTTCGCCTTCTCCGACCACCTGGCTAACCAGCCCAGCTTGCTGGGCCTTTGTGGCGTTAAAACTCCGCCCAGTAAAAACTAAGTCGCGCACAACCGCGTTCCCCAGATCGCGCTTCAGCCTGGGAATTCCTCCAAACCCGGGGATCAGTCCGAGCCGTAGCTCCGGGAAGCAGAAGCGGGCCGTCTTGTCAGCGATGATGAGATCGCAAACAAGCGCTAGCTCGAGCCCGCCACCAAAGGTGATGCCATGGACCCCAGCGAGGGTGGTCAGCGGAGACGCGTCAAAGGTATTCATCACATGATGAATGCGCTGGTGAAATTCCTTTATCCCCGCAATGGCCGCGGACTTCTTCGTCTGCTGGAGGCCGCGATACAGTTCGCGTAAATCACCGCCGGCACAGAAACCAGCCTCCTGCCGGCTATAGAAGATCAGGGCATGTGCACTCTCTTCCAAAGCCGGCAATGCTGCTGCAAGCTGCTCCAGTTCCTCGAGAGATTGCAGACCAATCTCGTTGCAGGGAGCATGGTGCAAGGCGACTTCGATGACGCCTTGCTTCACTTCCCACGAAATTACTTTCCCCTGATATTGGTTCATGGTCCAGGAATTAAACCGGCTGCTTCACAGAGTACATGTCCTCAATTTCTGCCTTAAATCTCTGCCCGATCCAATCGCGTTTCAGTTTGCCGTTTGCGGTCAGCAGGCCGTTCTCAATTGTAAAGGCTTCCAGGATGATCCTGAAGCCACGCACTTGTTTGTAGTGCGGCAAGCCAGCGTTCACCACGTCCAATGCAGCCTGAACGTCGTCTAGACCAACGCCGCCCGTAACCAGAGCAGAAAGATAGCTGCGGCCATTGCCCATGAGTACGACCTGCTGCGCTCCCGGAAGGCGGGTCAGGATTTCTTCTTCGATCGACTCCGGAGCGATGTTATGACCCGAAGCCAGGATGATTAGGTTCTTGATGCGGCCAGTAATTTTCCAGTTCCCTGTTTCATCTACCTCACCTTGGTCACCTGTGTGGAACCAGCCATCACGCAAGGCTTTTGCGGTTTCGCCAGGCCTGTTCCAATACTCACGAAAAACGTTGGGGCCGCGCACAATAATTTCTTCATTTTCGCCAAGCTTCATCTCCACGCCGCTGATGGCGGGGCCGACGCGTCCAGGATCTACGTGGCGCGGATCGTCCATGGTGCAGATCGCCGTGGTTTCGGTAAGCCCATACACCTGCAGGACTGGAATTCCCAGCATCATGAAAAATAATTGCGTTTCGACGTTCAACGGCGCTGAGCCGCAAATCAGCGCCCGAAGCTGCGGACCAATCATCTTCTTGCGGATGGCCGGGAAAATTATGAAGTTGGCGAGTCTCAGCCAGAGGGAACCGGACCATGTTGTGCTACCTTCGCGTTGGTGTATGTAAGCTGACTTAGCCCGGCGATAAATCGCAAGTGGCAGGCCTCCAGTTTTCCAAAGTTGTTCGTCGACGGCTTGGCGCATTCTTTCCAGCAATTGAGGGACGTTGAGAAAGTAATCCGGCTGCGCCGCGCGCATCTGTGCCGCAAGTTTGCTCAGATCTGTATTCAGTGTGAGTTCACTCTGACGCAGCAAGCACGTCAGCAGCATGATCCACGAGCCGGCAAAGCAGAACGGGAGATAGTGAAATACTTTCTCCTGCCCCGAGCGACCTTGCATGAGTGTATCGAGCCTGCCTGAAGTGCATCCCAGCATGTGCGCGACATTCCCGGCTGTGAGCACGACACCCTTGGCTTCGCCTGAAGTTCCGGAAGTGTAAATAATCGTGACGGAGTCTGAATCTTTGTGTGGTGCGGGCGCCCCCGCCCGTGAAAGGTCTGTACTAGCAGACTCATCGGTCGATGCGGAAAAGACGTCGTCAAACAACGCCTGCGCCGGACACTCTGGCCATTCCCGCCTGATTGCGTCGCGCAGGTCAGCATCTCCACAGATGATCAGGGACGGGGAGCAGTCCTTCATCATGCTGACCAATTCCGTCGGCGCTTGGCGGGAATACAGAGGGACGACGATCAGGCCCTCGGCCATGATGGCGAGATCCGTCGCGACCCAGCGGATTCTGTTTGCAGCAAGAAGCACGCAGCGGTCGCCTTTGCGCAATCCGCGAGAGACCAGAAATGTTCGCGCCTGTGCGACCATGACGCGCAGTTCGCGACCATTCACTTGAACGGCACTTCCATCACGCAGCTCGGCCAGAAGCGCCTGATCGGCAGCCGAATCGAGGCCCGCGAAAATATCGTTCAGAAAACTCATGGTCGCTAGTGAATATGTAGCCGCGGACATCCTCCTCCGCCCCGCCGAGCCACGCTCGGCCGAAGAGGCGAGCGAAGCTCGCCTGCCCAGACGAGGGCGTCTGAGCCTACATGGTTCGTCAGCTGTACATTCCGCACAGGCGCCGCAATCCTTCGTCCATCGGAGGCAGGTAGTCCTCCCAGCCCCACTGGCCTTTGCGGGTGGGGAAGTCCGGATAGCGGCGCTGCAATTCTTCTTCGAAATAGACGCCCATGCGCGCCATCACTTTCAGATTCTTGACGACTGTGCGGCCAATTCCATCTGCGATTTGTTCGCCGTCCGTCGCCAACTTCTCAAGGGCCGCTAAGAGCTTCGACTCAAGATCCGGGTCATCCACATTCATCAGCAAGTCTTCATGACCGCGATCGCGCATCAGGTTGCGGATGCGTTCGTCCATAGTGATTCCCGCCGAGGGCAAGAGCGCCGGCATGGAGGTCACGATTCCGTGGAAGCGTGACGACGCCATCAAGTGTCCAGCACGCAGGATGCTCACCATCTGGTACATGTCGTGCTCCTCGGAGGTGAACACGGGCAGCCCACCTAGTTTTTCGGAGATGCGCCGGCAAGCACGCGCGTCCAGAGCCTCCGTAGCAACCAAGATGGGGAACACTCGGCGCCGCTGGCGAAACGCGTCCACCGCTCTAGCGATGGAAGTCAGATAACGCTCGAAGGCGGCGTCCACGTCGTGTCCGGACTTGTGAAAATAAACCGTGCGGTAGTGACTGTCTTTGTAGGCACCGGTTGTGGAGCGGGCGGCGTATTTCACCAGCGACGGCTTTACCGGCCACCAAAACGGATTGATGGGACACACAATCAACACTGGCAACTTGCCGTCCCATCCCACATCGGTCAAAGCTTTGCGTCCGTACTCGGGAGGCAGCGGCTGGAAGGTCCACGCGGTGTCAGTTCCTAACTCTGTGGGAACTCCAAGACTGCGAAGCACGGTGCGCGATTCTTCGTTGCGAGTGATGATGAGAGCGTCTTTGCAGTAGCGACCGCACATCTTGGCAACTAGCGGATCCATGTACCCGGCCTCGGACCCATAGCCTACGGCCAGCTTGTTCTGCGCTGCCGCCGTACCTAACGACCCAATAATCATGGTCGTGAGCGCATTGGCGAATTTGCTCTTGAACGCCGACCCTTCGACTACAACCACGCCGTGGTGCTTGGGGACTTCGCGCGACAAAAAAGGCGGAAAGACATCGGGTAGATGGACTTGCTCCGCGCCAGCGAAGTAGCCCCGCGTCAAATCAAAATTCTGGGACATGGCGCTGAACTCGACATTGTCAGCGCCCAAGATGTGCCGGAGCTGTCGCAGCGTCTCCTCTGGACGCACGTCGGAACCGGTGTTGCGCGTGCCATTGTAGCCGGCGAAGAGCAGTTTGAGCTTTTGCCCCGGACGCCAACGTTCTCCTTTGCCGAGTATCCAGGCAGCTTTTGCGCGCTCGATATTTCCGCTGACCCAGGCTTCGAGGACAAAGTCCATCATGCCGCCGAACCTCCCACCTTCGCGGGCCACTCCCGGTAAGGATATGTGAAGTTCGTGTCACGGCTGAACTTGAGCAACGGATAGCTATATTGCGAGAACGGCACCGGCTTACGGCCCAACTCAGAGGTAATGCGCGTGTTGTCGAAAACCGTATTGAAAGTGAGATACGGCATGAACACTTTCATCAAGGCGGCGCCGTGGCCAATCGAGCTTTTGCGATTCGCGAGAACGTTCACGGATGAGGTAAAGGGTTTCTGCAGGAATGGAAGGTAAAACGGGCCACGCTTGTCCTGCGCCGCAGCCAGCGATTCGGTCAACTGCCGGAACGTCTGCGATTCTTTGCCCGAGGAAAGGTGATACGTGTCGTACTGCGTGCGTTCTTTGGCGTGCAATGTAGCAATCGCATCGGCGACAAAATCGACGTTGACAATATCCACGCGGTCGCGGGAACGAAGCGGCAGAACCGGCAGTCCAGCCAGGAAGACAAAAGCGCGCACCATGTCGAACTGCGTGGTCTCGGCGCGACGGCTGTCGCCGAGAACAATGCTGGGGCGAAAAATGGTCTTCGGAACTTCAGGCAAGAGCTGACGGATCATGTGCTCGCAGAACTTCTTGGTACGCGCGTAAGGGTCATAATCCGAACGGTTCCAATCGATAGCATTATCTTCGGTGACGACTTCGTCCTGTCTTTTGCCGGCGACTGCGACCGTGCTCACGTGGCTGAAGCGGCGCAGGCCGTGGTAGTGGTCTACCTGCATGCCGAGCTTGATGACTTCGAGCGTGCCTCGCAAGTTCACGTTCAGGCAGCTTTTTTCCGATTTTCGATTCAGCGACGCCGCGCAATGAATGACCGAATCCGTGGTGTGAACCAGGCGGTCGTAGTCATCGGTCGACAGGCTAAAGAGCGTGCTGGTCAGGTCACCGCGAAAAATACGGATGCGAGTCTGCAAGTACTCGTAAAAGCGCTTGAAATCCAGATGCAATTGCAGCGAATGCCACAAGCGGTCTTCGGCCTCTCGCGGATCACGGGCGCGGACAAGCACGTTCAGCGATGCGCCGTGATCGTCCAGCAAGTTCGCCGCGAGGTGCGCGCCTATGTATCCGGTCGCTCCGGTCAGGAATATCGCCACGTTGCTCCATTCGTTCCCGTCTTAACGGTTTCGTCGTCCGCGCCCTTGGCCGGCTGGAAGTTGCGCAACGGGCGCGCCTCCAGCGGCCGGCCTTCAATCAGAGGATAAGTCCACTTACGCAGCGCAGGAATGTGAACATTAATCCAGTAGTCCCACCAGTCGAGTGAGGACGCATTGTAGCCGAAGAGTTTCTGCTCTTCGGGAACCAATGCATAAGAAAGTTTCTCAACGTTCTCGGCGACAAAGTCGTGTTCGTTAAGCAGGATGAAGGGTTCGAACAGTTCGATCAATTTTTCAACTTTCTCCAGATTTCGGTCTACTTTCGCCAGCGGCGTCTTCTTAAAGGGCAGCGAAGCCGCGATCCGCTGAATCGACTTGATGATCGAACGCTGCGCCGGAGCCGACATCCGGTTATAACGCTCTTTGGAGACCGGGATGGCATCGAAGCGCAGACGCAGCCAGTATTCCATTCCTTCCTGGGCGCGATAGTGTTTGCGGTGGGCTAGAGACGTCAGCTCAATTGAACGCCGCATGTCGCAGGGATTTGTGACCGAGGTGGCGAGCTGATAGCCGGGGTCATTTCTGCGCTCCATGACTGCCGCAGCAATCAACGTCATGCCGCGGCTGACCGCATCCACCGGAATCACATCCAGGCGCTTGCGTTCGTTGGTGGGCAACTGACGGAAGAAAGTCCCAAGAAGATACGAGAGCGAGGCCGAGGTGTTGATTCCCTCATTCCACCCGCGGAATGGCTGTGCCGTTGAGCTTTCAACAATTGCCGGCCGGACGATCGCAATCGGAAACCCAGCGCCGTTTTTGGCAAGCAGTGACTCCGCCAGACTCTTGGTCAAAGTGTAAGTATTGGGCCAGCCGAGTTCGTGCGCTCGCTTCTTCCCTGCTTCCGTCAGTTCGTTCCGTAACCAGCGTACCCGGTTCTTTCGGATCTGGTTCTCTAGGGCAGCACCGTGAAGGTCCTTGGCAGCGTGCTCTTTTGACAATGCCTGGCGGCGAAGTTCTTCCGTGACTTCGGGGCCTTCGGCTCGGGCCAGGGTCTCTTCCACTAGGCGATGCAGGGCCTTCCATTCTCGTTCAGCATCGAAGTCCGGAACTCCGGCCGGCGTGTAATCCGGTCGGACGGTCTCGCTGACGCGTCCATCACGAGTCCCTGCCGCGTAGCAAGTGGAAAGATGAAGCAGCCCCGCGTGATCGGAATGGCGGATGAAATCGAGAACGTTAGCCGCCGCATCTACATTGGAGCTCAGCGCATCGCGAAGGTCAGGATTGAAATCGGTGAGCCCCGAGCTGTTGACAATCAGGTCAAGTCTCTGCCGCAAGGTTTCTGAAATTCCACTATCCAGTCCCAGTTCCGGCTGCGTGACATCTCCCTCGATCACTTGCACCCGTTCGCTGATAAATTCGAGCAGGCGCCGTCCGTACCGCTCATAAAGAGGATCGAATACCGGAGATTCTTCCACCAGTTTCTCGAAGCGCTTTTGGGCAGGATTCGACTTTTGCCGCCGGATGAGGAGATAAATGCGTCCCACCTCCGGCAAGTCCATCAACGTGTTTGCCAGCCAGATCTTGCCAATAAACCCGGTTACCCCGATCAGCAGGATGTGCTTGCCCCGAAAAGCAGACCGGACCGAAAGCGGCGTGTCATACCGGACGCTATCGAAGTGGACGATGGGACGTTCGATTTTCGGCGCGGTTCTTTCGGCCGGAGAGACACCCTTCTCCAGGATTTCAGTGCTGACACCGAGATCGTGTGCGAGTCTGGGGAGGGTGCGAGTTCCGTCGAGCCCGGAGGACGAGATACGGGCAAAGATTCCGCGTGGCCGAATCACCGGCTCCAGCAGCCGTCCGGTGGAGATTCCGTCCCGGAAATCGAGCCGGTTGGCTATGATCCGCTTGACTCCCAGGTGCTGAGCCAGGTGCCGCATGACATGGTCAAGCCCGTGGCTGACCAGCACAACCTTGGCTCCCGAGTTCACCAATTCTTCAAGCTGCCGAACGCCGTCTGGCTTTAAGTGGGGCTTCAGCTTGTACTGAAAATATTCTTCCCCGAGCAGGTCGAGCCGGTCGCGGCTGATTCCCCGGAGGACGGAATACACGACGCGAGTGGCGAAGCTGCGATTCAGGGCATAGAGGAAAGGTCGGAGCGCGGCCATCAACAGTACCGCCCCTCTTCGCATCCAGCGCTCGGTGAAGGTCTGCGCGTTCCAGGTAAAGAAAGCCACTGGGCGGACGGTGGTCAGCTCCAGCAGGCTGCCTTCGACGCGCCAGCACACGTACTGGGAATTTGGCTCAGGTTGGACCAAGTTTATCTCGGACGTAAGAGGTCAGGACCTCGGCATCCCCAGAAGGGGAAGCAAAGTTCTTTATTGTAAAGGATTAGCGCTAAAGGGGCGAAGGCGGACAATCTGGTCAGGGTTCTTGTAGCTTTGCGATGATTTCCGAAACCATCGCGTCGGGGGGTTGATCGATATCAACTGTCATCACGTCGGGCTCGTCGCTGCCTGGTTCCTCAAGAGCCGCTAACTGGCTTTCAAGGATCGCTTCATTGGCAAAGTGGCCGTGGCGCGAACGCAGTCGATCGAGAATCACTCGAGAACTGCCCTTCAAATAGACGAATCTCACCAGCGCTGCCCGTAGTTCCTCGCGATAGCCGCGTTTGAGGGCTGAACAAGCGAGAACTACGTTGCGGCCTTTTGCATTCCATTGCAGGATGGCGTTATGTAGTGCCGAGAGCCAGGGGGCACGGTCGGCGTCGTCGAGAGGAATCCCACGCCGGATCTTCTCGATGTTTTTCGGCGAGTGAAAATCGTCGGCATCGGCAAACTGCCAGCCGAGTTTCTGGGCAACCAGGGTTCCCACGGTGGTCTTACCTGCGCCGACAATCCCCATCACGATCAGGACCAAGTCAGTTCACCCGCACAGTAGAATACCGATGGCCTCGGCCTCTGTGCTAGAAAGAAGCATTCGGAGCAACGCATGACCCGAACCTTGCGCGAAATTGTCGGCAGTTTTGATCCCGGCACGCCGCTGAATTCTGCGCTGACAATTCCTGGCCCCTGGTATACAGATGAAGGCGTGGCGGAACTCGAGCGCAGAACCGTGTTCAGCCGGACGTGGCAGATGGTGGGCCGCGCAGAACAAGTTGCAGCGCCAGGGCAATACCTTACTGCGGAAGTTGCTGGCGAACCGGTCCTGGTGGTGCGCGGTCAGGACAGCAAGCTACGTGGATTCTTCAACGTCTGCCGCCATCACGCTGCTGCGGTCATGACCGAGCCTTGCGGAACCGCGGCGCGTTTGCAGTGTCCGTATCATGGCTGGACTTATGGACTGGACGGATCGCTCAAGGGCATTCCCGACTTCGATGGAGTTGAGAGCTTTGATCGCAAAAAGAACGGCCTGGTTCCGCTCAGCGTTGACGTTTGGGAGAAATTTGTTTTTGTACATCTCGATCCCGACCCTCTGCCGCTAACCGAATATCTCGGCGACATGGTTGGGCAGTTCAAGCCGCTGGGTCTTGACCAACTTCATTTCGCTGGACGACGCGAGTGGGTCATCGATTGCAATTGGAAGGTTTTCGTCGATAACTACCTCGATGGCGGTTATCACGTTCCGTACCTGCACAAAGGCTTGAACAGCATTCTGAGCTACGCGAATTACATCATCACCAATAGCGCACGCTTTTGCCTGCAATCCAGTCCGATCGATGCCGCCGGCGGAGAAGCAGAGAAGATGACCGCGAGCGTGCGACAGGGCCGTGCGCTCTATTACTGGCTCTATCCCAACTTCATGCTGAACTGGTACGAGGGTTATCTGGACACGAATCTGGTGCTGCCGCTGGCCATTGACAAGATGAAAGTGGTATTCGAGTTTTACTTTAACGATGTACGCCAAAGCGCAGAAGAGAAGAACCGAAAGAGCATGGACGTGAGTGAGCGAATCCAGGACGAAGACCACTCGATCTGCGTCTCCGTGCAGCGGGGGCTGAAGTCGAGGGCTTATGGCGCGGGAAGGCTTTCGGTGCGTCGCGAGGCGGGAGAAAATTTGTTTCATAAATTGTTGCATCGGGATTTGAGTTCTGGACTGAGGTAAATCCGTCCCCGATGGTGGTATCATCGCCTCCCAAGCCATGCACCACTACCGCTTCAGCGTTGTCTTCCTTCTGTTTCTCACAGTTGTGCTGGGCCGTGCAAGCCATGCGCAGACTTCTAGCTCAGACCATGTAATCGTGCTGCATGCGGCGCGGTTGCTCGACGTTGAGAAAGGTCGACTCTTGAAGCCAGGCGAAGTTCTGGTCAAAGGTGATCGCATCGTCGAAGTTGGTACGACGGTGAAACATCCGGCTGGCGCCGAGATTATCGATCTGGGCG
>Ga0209648_10000138_pt1 | contig 50131 bp, 46 predicted proteins | sample GraSoi2013_115cm_FD_185830 | JGI IMG/M metagenome (GOLD analysis project Ga0209648, IMG submission 185830) | Grasslands soil microbial communities from the Angelo Coastal Reserve, California, USA - Sample 9_17_2013_115cm (SPAdes) (version 2) | ecosystem: Environmental > Terrestrial > Soil >... | reverse complement strand
CACGGCAGTTAGCCAAGCTCGGCGTGGACGTGATCGAGGCGGGCTTCCCGATCGCTTCGCGTGGAGACCTGGAAGCGGTGCGCCTGGTCGCCCAGGAAGTACGCGATGTGCCGGTCGCAGCTTTGGCGCGCGCCAAGAAAGAAGACGTCTCCGCGGCAATTGAGGCGCTGGAGCCTGCAGCAGCCCCACGGCTGCATATTTTTCTGGCGACTTCGGATCTGCACCTTAGCGTGAAGCTGAATATGTCGCGCGAGCAGGCGCTCGAAGCCATCGCGTCGATGATTTTTTTCGGCAGGCAGCACGTCGGAGAAGTGGAGTTTTCTGCCGAAGACGCAGGCCGCACCGATATCGAGTTCTTGTGTCAGGTCTGCCGGGTGGCGGTGGATGCCGGAGCTACCATATTGAACTTGCCAGACACCGTCGGTTATGCCGTGCCGGAAGAATACGGCGCGATGTTCCGCCAGGTGCGCGAGTACTTGGGGGATCCTCAGGGAGTCACGCTCAGTGCGCACTGCCACGATGATCTCGGCATGGCCGTGGCCAATTCGCTGGCGGCTGTGCGCGCCGGCGCTCGCCAAATCGAATGTACGATTAACGGCATCGGGGAACGCGCCGGCAATGCGGCACTGGAAGAAGTGGTGGTTGCTCTTGCCGTGCGCAAGGAAAGCTTCGGAGTAGCCACGGGAATCCGTCTGGATGAGCTTTTCCCCTCCAGCCGCATGCTCTCGGAAATCACCGGAGCCGCTGTCGCGCCCAATAAGGCGGTGGTCGGCGCAAACGCCTTTGCACACGAAGCGGGAATTCATCAGGATGGTATAATCAAGAATCCGCTGACGTACGAAATTATTTCGCCGCAAACAGTTGGAGTCCCCGCGCGGTCCCTTGTGTTAGGAAAGCATTCCGGCCGCAATGCGCTGCGCTTGAGTCTGCGCGATCTGGGCTATGCCCCGAGCGATGCGGAACTGGCGGAGGTCTACCGGAGGGTCACGGCTCTGGCGGATCAGCAAAAAGATGTTCGGCAGCGCGACTTGGTGGCTATTGCCCATGAAGTGATTCGTCGCGGAGCGGTGACGCCGGTGGAAGAAGCGGAAGCAGCGTCGCCCGCAGCGTAAGAGTTCGCCTAGTTTTTTCACAAGGCGCCGCGCCGCCGTACCAGGGGTTTTCTCGATCGGGGTTGTGTCATGAAGAAGAATATTGTTTTGCTCGCGGGAGACGGAATCGGCCCGGAAGTCACGCGGGCCGCGGTTACCGTGCTGCGCGAAGCCGCGCATGAGTTCCATCATCAGTTTGAGTTTGCCGAATTTCCGATTGGGGGCGCCGCAATTGACGCAGCGGGTACGCCGCTTCCTAACGCCACGCTCGACGCCTGTAGCAAGGCGGACGCGGTTTTTCTCGGCGCGGTGGGCGGACCGAAGTGGGATTCGCTTCCGGTCGGCAAACGGCCGGAGAGCGGGCTCCTGGGGCTCCGCCAGGGTCTCGGGCTTTACGTAAATGTGCGCCCGGTAAAACTCTTGGAGCCGCTGCGCGCCATTTCTCCGTTGAAGGCTGATCGGCTGGGCGAATTGGATCTCGAAATCGTGCGCGAGCTTGCCGGAGGCATGTATTTTGGCGAGCGCGGCAGCGCTGTCGAAAATGGCGTAGAGCGCGCATTCGACACGGAATCGTATTCGACCAAGGAGGTCGAGCGCATCGCGACGTTTGCCTTTGCACGCGCGGAAAGCCGTTCGCGGCGGATTTGTTCGGTGGACAAAGCGAATGTGCTCGCGAGTTCGGCACTTTGGCGCCGCACGGTTACGGCGATGAGCGCCGCCTACCCCGGAATCCGGCTCGAGCACATGTACGTCGATAATGCCGCCATGCAGCTTACGCTGCGGCCAGCGCAGTTTGACGTAATGCTCACGACGAATATGTTTGGGGACATCCTGAGCGATGCCGCCGCGGCGCTTGCGGGATCGATCGGGGTGATTCCGTCGGCCAGCTTCGGGTCGGGCGCGCCGCTGTTCGAGCCCATCCACGGCTCGGCGCCGTCGCTGGCGGGCACGGATACGGCGAATCCGATCGGTTCGATTCTCAGCGTGACCATGATGCTGCGCGATGGCTTCGGCCTGGCGCTCGAAGCCGACTGGGTGGAGCAATCGCTGCTGCGCGTTTTGAGCGGCGGCTACCGCACGCCGGATATTGCCGAGCCGGGTGCGCGCACAGTATCCTGCTCAGCGTTCACGGAACTGCTCCGCGAAGAGATGCAGCGCACCCTCGAACATGCCGAGCGTTACGGCTGGGGCGTCTAGCCGCTGGTCGTGGGCCGCTTCGCTGGGTAGTGTTTCGGCAGCGCAGCTAACCCGATGCGCGAAACCTCCGCGCACGTCTTGCGAGAACCCGCTGAGGATGCTACTTTTTGACTTCCCAAATAGGTGACCGCTCACCTGCGTGGGGAACGATTGGCCCAAGCGTGGAGGCGAAGCTGTTAAGGGCGCTCGCCTTCAGGTCGTTCATTCATGTGCCCACATCATTCGTCCGGAGTAATCGGGCGTCCGGAACATTCGGGAGATAGCTATGGTGCATGCCTTTGCCCGATAATTATCTGTGGGTATGACGGAAACTATAGCCAAATTGACAGAAACGCCGGGACAAAGTGCGCCGCGAGGAGTCACCTATTGGCGCGTGGAAGGCTCGCTGCTCGAAGTGGGCGCCATGCGGCTGGTGGGCTTTCTCACGTGGAACGCGCAGAGCTTCTCGGAGCGCTGGGCGCGGCGGTTGGGCATGGGGGCAATGGCGCTGTCGCGGCCCTTCGCTTATGCGGCGAGCCGCACCTTCGCCACGCGGCTGCTGCACTCGTTGCTGCGCGGTGTCAGCCAGGACCGCCTGGATTTGCTCGGTGAAGAATACTTCCAGTACGTACTGAAGCCGCAATTGCGACGTGAAGCTGTGGAGAAACTGCTGGGGGCGGTGCGCGGCGGCGAAGAAGTCGTGCTTGTCAGTCAGCTTCTCGATCACGTGCTACGCCCGCTGGCGAATCACTTCGGCATCTCCTCGTTTGTCTCCAATCGATTGGAATTCCGCGACGGCCACGCCACCGGGCGGCTCCTTGCTCCCATCGTGCGGCCGCGCGGCCCTCTTGCGTGGATCGCCAGCGGCTCCACGGATGGTCGCGTCCCACGCGAAAAGTTGCTTTCGCAACTTGGCTGGAAAGAGACGGCGATCGGTGCGGCAAGACAAACTGTGGCGCGTCCCGCTGCGCCCGCCGGCCGCGCGGTGGCCGCGTTTGGCGATGTTCCGCGCGTCGAGCGTCTCGCTGTTCGCGACACGCTGGCGAATCGCCACATCCTGCTGGTGGGCGTGACCGGTTTCATCGGCAAAGTATGGCTGGTGGATTTGCTGGAGAATGTCCCGAACATCGGCAAAATCACGCTGCTCATACGGCGCAACCGCACCACGTCCGCGCAACGCCGCTTTGAAAAGATCATTGAGGAATCGCCGACATTCGACACGCTGCAGGCGCGGCACGGCCGGCAGCTGGGCGCGTTCTTGAAGGAAAAAGTGGAAGTCGTGGAAGGCGACGTCAGCCAGCACGGGCTTGGGATGGACGAAGCGACGCAAGCACGATTGGCGAAATCGCTCGACCTGATTGTCAACAGCGCCGGGCTGACCGATTTCAATCCGGATTTGCGCGAAGCGCTGGCCTCTAACGTCGACTCCGCGGCGCATTTGCTTGGTTTTCTGCGTAAGTGCGACCATGCGGGCTTGATGCACCTTTCCACGTGTTACGTGGTCGGCATGCGCGACGGCCGCGTTGGCGAGGAGTTGCAGCCCAACTACAATCCGGCGAACGATGTGAATTTCGATGCCGAGCGCGAAATCGATTCGCTGCGCGAAATGATTGCGCGCATCGAAGCGCGCGCGGAAAGCCCGGAGCTGACTCGCGCCCTGCGACGGCAGGCGCTAGGCCGCGCCGGAGATCCATCCGCGGTTCCCGCGGAGGAACTGGACGGAGTGCTGAAGCGCAATCGCGTGCGTTGGGCGCGTAACAAGCTGCTGCGCGTGGGCGTGCGGCGCGCGCAACATCTTGGCTGGCCGAACACCTACACATTCACGAAGAGCCTGGGTGAGTCGATCCTGGCACGCCACGGGCGCGATTTTCCGATCGCCATCGTGCGGCCCTCGATCGTGGAAAGCTCGATGCGCTCTCCCTTCATGGGTTGGAATGAAGGTATCAACACATCGGGACCGCTCTCTTATTTGCTGGGCACCAATTTCCGGCAGCTTCCCACCAACGAGCGCAAGTGCCTGGACGTGATTCCGGTCGACATGGTTTGCCGGGGCATGACGCTGATCGCCGCTGCCGTTATCTGCCGGCGCAATGCGCGCATGTACCAGCTTGCGACTTCCGCGATCAACCCCGTCAATATGGGGCGCAGCATCGAGCTTACTGGGCTGGCGCACCGCAAGCACTACCGCACGCAGCAGGGAATCGAGCATTGGCTCAAGGTGAAATTCGAGACTATTCCGGTTTCCAAGCAACGATACGAGCGATTGTCCATTCCCATGCAGAAGGCCGTCGTGTCTCGCATCAATCGCGCCGCCGTGAGGCTCAGCATGAAGAAAGCGCCGCTGGCCAGGCAGGAGCGGGACTTGCTACGCGCCGAAAAACTCATCGAGTTATACGAGCCGTTCATCCTGCACAACGAGCACGTTTTCGAGTGCGAGAATACACGCTTGCTATCAGCCGCACTTTCTTCTGAGGAACGCGCGCTCTTCGCGTTTGATCCGGAATCTATCGACTGGTGGGACTACTGGATCAACATTCATATTCCGGCGCTGCGCCGTTGGTGCTATCCACTGATGGAAGGGCGTCCCCTGGAGGCGCGCGCGCCTCGCGAACTCGATTGGTCTCCTCAGCCAGCATGCGCAACCGTCGCTCCCAACTCTGGAACACCGTCTGACCCTTTATGGCGATCTTCGTAACCGGCTCGACCGGCTATCTCGGCAGCTATCTGGTCGCCGGGCTGCTGCGGAATTATCAGGACTCGCTGAATTTGTTGGTGCGGGCGAACACCGAACAAGAGGCGCACGAGCGTCTGTGGCAATCTTTGCAGCTTCATTTCGACTTCCCGGAATTCTTTGACCACGTCAATTCGCGCGTGCGCGTCTTCCGGGGTGACCTGACTTCCGAGCGCTTCGGGCTGTCTGACGCCGATTATGGCGTGTTGGTTGAAACGACGAACTCTATCATCCACTGCGCCGCCTCGTTGAACCGCAAATCCGAAAAGCAGTGCCTCAACGTGAATCTGCGTGGTTCGCTGGAGGTAATTCAATTGGCGCGCCGCGCGCAGAACCGCAACGGGCTGCGGCGTTACTCGCACGTGTCCACCGTGGCCGTTGCCGGCCAGCGCCGCAACGAAGTGGTGACCGAGGATGCGTCCATCGACTGGGCGCGCTCGGACTATGATCCTTACGCGCGCACCAAGAAATTTTGCGAGCATATGGTCGCGCAGCTTCTGTCCGATGTGCCGCGTACGATTTTTCGCCCGGCTATCGTCATGGGCGACAGCCGGCGGGCGGAGACCTCGCAGTTCGATATGGTGCAGGCTTTCGATCTGCTCGCGCGCTTGCCTGTTCTTCCCCTGCGTCCTCACGATAAAATCGATATTGTCCCGGCGGATTACGTCGGCAAAGCGATCGTGACCATTCATCAGAAGGAACAAGCCGCCCACGGCATCTATCATCTTTCCGCGGGCACAGGCTCGCAGACATACAAAGAGCTGACCGACAGCCTGGCGGAAGCTGGCGGCTGGCGACGGCCCACCTACGTGCCTTCGTTGGGGCGGCCGTTTTCCGCCACGGTAAACTGGCTGGCCAATCGAGGAGGGGCAGTCGGCTATGCCGCGTCATTGATGAAAGTCTTTTGGCCCTATCTCGATTGGAATACGGTCTTCGACAACTCACGCGTGGTCGCGGAGCTAGGTGAATCGCCTGCCAAATTTTCAAGCTATGCGTATCCTCTGCTCGAGTTCAGCCGCGAAAACAAGTTTCGCTATCCGGCAAAGCCGTGGCCTTCTTCCGTAAGCGCCCCATCAAAAACAGTCGTTGGGAGCGCGCGCGTATGACCGATTTTCTCCTCGTCGCCTGGGTGAGCGCGCTGATTGAAATCCGGCGCATCGGCTGGATGTTCGGACTGGGCCACCGCTGGGAGCCGGGCGAAAAGCTCCGCCTACTGTTCGCGGGATACAACGGCACGCGCAATACCGGCTCGGATGTCCGCGTGCAGGAAATGCTGCGCCAGGTGCGTCATGTTCTCGGGGCCGGCAACGTCGACTTCAGCGTGATGACCCAGGACTTTAATCGTAGCCGCGGCTATTTTGACGGTACGCGTCAGGTCTATCTGCCTGATGTCTTTCCGCCATTTCTGTTCCGCGAAGTGCGGCAGAATCACGGCGTCATCGCGTGCGAAGGCTCGATGTTCAAGAGCAAATTCGCCAATGCGCTTACGACCATGATGATCGGCTCGCTCGGCCTGGCTTCCGCGGAAAACAAATTGTCGGTCGGGTACGGCGGGGAAGCCGGGCACATGGATGCGCTGATCGCCGATATGTGCGCTCGCTACGTGCACGATTCGCTGGTCATCACGCGCAACGTGGAGTCGCAAGATTTGCTGCGCAAGCTCGGTATTTCCACCGAGCTTGGCACCGACACCGCCTGGACCTTTGAGCCGCATCCCCCGGAATACGCCCGCAAGACGCTCCGTGAAGCCGGCTGGGACGAAAAAACTCCCATCCTCGTGCTGTGCCCCATCCATCCTTTCGTGTGGCCGGTGAAAGCGTCCATTGCGAAATACATTGCGCGCGTTACCACCGGTGCCTACAAGGACAGCCAATACCGCACCGTTTATTTTCACCAGTCAGGCGCCGATGTAGACGCGAAATACCGCCACTACATCTCCGCCTTCGGCAAAGCCGCTGCTGCCTTTCGCGAACGCCATCGCGTCTTCCCGATTCTTGTCGCCATGGAGCGGCTCGACGCGCACGCTTGCCGATCGATGCTGGAGTTTCTGCCCGGAACGCCGGTGTTCACTTCCGACGATTACGACATGTTTCAGCTAGTTTCGATCCTCCGCGCGGCGTCGTATATGGTTTCATCGCGGTATCACGGCATCGTCACCTGCATGCCTAGCTTGGTTGCTTCGGCCGGCGTCACCATGGACGAGCGCATCCTCAACCTCATGCGTGAGCGCGGCCACGAGCATCTTTTCCTGACCGTTGACGACGCCGAACTGGAGCCCAAGCTTCTGCAAATCATGGAGGCTTTGGTACGCGAGGCGGAATCCGTGCGCGAAGGCATCGGCCGCACCGTCGTCCGCAATCTGAAGGTCATGGCGCGCATGGGCGCCATTCTCGAAGACGCGGTCCGCCGCACGTATCCGCAGTTTCCGCTGCGCTCCGGAGTGCGTTCCTGGGAGGAGTATCTGCCGCCGCTGAGCAAGACATTGCTTGGTTTGGCGGAGCGCTACGACACCAGCACTGCGGAGGAGCATTCCATCGCGGGGTCTCTATCACGATGAATACGCCGGCTTTCTCGCACGCGCCTGTCGCTTCCCGCTTCTGAGGCTCATGCCAAACTTTCTCGAAAATATCTTTTCCCAACTCCAGCGCAGCCTCGGCCGCGTCGTCCTGCGCGAAATTCACGGTGAGCAATTTGTCAGCGCCACGGGAAGGGAACTGCTCGATCAGGTGCGCCATGTGCGTGCCTACTTGCGTAACGCTGGACTCCGTGCCGGCGACCGTTGCGCTCTTCTCGCTCCCAACTCCATTCGCTGGGCTGCCTTTGATTTGGCTTTGATGGCGGAAGGACTGATCGTGGTCCCGCTGTATGCCCGGCAGTCGCCTGCGGAACTTGCCGCGATGATGCGAGATTCCGAGCCGAAGCTGCTTTTTGTCAGCGACAGGGCGCTCGGCGAGCTTGCGACGCAGGCATGGAGCAGCGACGCCTCCAGCGCACCCCGTCGCGTGTTATTCGATGAGGTCTTACAGCAGCAGCCCGTGCTCGCTCAAGCGATTTCGGACACTCCCAATCCGCGCGCGGATGCTGACCTCGTCACCATCATCTACACCTCCGGCACTTCGGGCGAACCTAAGGGTGTTTGCCTCGCTACCGGCAACTTGACCCACATGCTTTCCTGCACCACAGAGCGCCTCGACCAGCTCATGGGCCAAAACCGCGAGCCCGATCGCGTCTTCCATTACGCGCCCTTTAATTTCGCCGCCTCTTGGGTTCTCTTGCTGTCCTGCCTGTCGCGCGAGAGCGTTCTGACGCTTTCCACCGATCTCACGAAACTCCCCGACGAGATTCGCCTCTCCGCGCCGCACTATTTTCTGAACGTGCCGACGCTTCTAGAGCGCGTGCGCCGCGGCGTTGAGGATGCTCTCTCCAAGCGGGCCGCTCCAATCCGCTCTCTTTTTGCGAAGGCCCGCGAAGCATGGCAGCGCCAGAATTCCGGTCGCGCTGGCGCATTCGACCCGCTTTGGCTGGCGCTCGGCCGCAAACTTATTTTCAGCAAGATCAAAGAGCGTTTCGGCCCGCATCTTCGCGCGCTCATCTGTGGCTCGGCTCCGCTTGCGCCCGAAACGCAGCAATTTTTCCTGATGCTCGGCATCCCGGTCTTGCAGGCATATGGCCTCACGGAGACCACGGCTATCTGCACGCTGGACGATCCGCGCGTTCCGGTCGAGCCTGGATACGTAGGCCAGGCAATTCGCGGCATCGAAATGAAAATCGCCGACAATGAAGAAGTCGTCGTCCGCGGTCCGCATATTTTCGCCGGTTACTGGAATCGCCCCGAAGAGACTGCGCGCGTCCTACGCGACGGCTGGTTTCATACCGGCGATCAAGGCGAAGTGAGCGAGCGGGGAAATTGGCGCATCATCGGCCGCATCAAGAATTTGATCATCCTCAACTCCGGCCACAACGTTGCTCCTGAACCCATCGAGGACAAAATCGCGCAGCAGCTTCCGGCTGCGCAGCACGTGGTCATTGTTGGCAACGGTCGCGGCTATCTGTGCGCGCTGATCGCTGGTGCCGTCGAGCCGCAGGCCGTGCAGTCCGCCCTCGACGCCGTCAATCCCGACCTTCCTCACTATCGCCAAGTCCGCAATTTTGCCGTCGTTCGCGAAGCCCTCACCCCCGAAAACGGCCTGCTCACTGTCAACGGCAAGCTCCGCCGGGACGCCATCAACGCGCGCTTCGCCTCCGAAATCAACTCCATGTACGATAGAAAGCCGTCATGAGACATTTCGCCGGCAAAACACTGCGCTGGGACTGGCGCGACGGTATCGTCGAGCTCACGCTGGACCATGCGCCTGCGAATGAAATCGGCACCGAAACTCTGGCCGACCTGGAAAAATTTGCCGCCGCGATTCCAGAGCTCGCGCCGGAGACTGCCGCCTGCATCATCTCCAGCGCCCGCAAGCAGGGCTTTTCCGCGGGCGCCGACCTGCGCGAACTCTATCGCGGCGCCGAACCGCTCTCCGAAAAGGAACGCCTCGCAGGTGTTTGCCGATTTCTTGAAAGCATCCACGCCGTGCTGAACGCCATCGATGCCGCTCCGTTCGTCACCATCGCTGCCGTCCACGGCGTCTGCTTCGGTGGTGGATTCGAGCTGGCGCTCGCCTGCGACATCATCATCGCCGACAAAATGGCGCGCTTCGCCTTTCCCGAGCTGCGCCTGGGCCTGATCCCCGGCTTCGGCGGCATCCCGCGCCTCAAGCGCGACCTCGGCAACGCCTTCGTGCGCGATCTGCTTCTCACTGGCCGCAGCGTAAACGCCGCGCGCGCGCAAGGCGTCGGCCTGGTAGCGCAACTCGCCGCGGAAGGCGAAGCCCTGAAGATCGCCCGCTCCACCGCCGCGCAAATCGCCAAGTTCGACGGCGTCACCCGCGCCGCCGCTAAAAAATTCATCAAGCCCATTCCGCACGACGAGCTTCGCCGCGAAATCGACCTCTTCTGCGAACTCTTCACCCGCCCCGCAGTGATGGCCGCGCTAAAAAAATTCGTAGAGTCCACCGACGCCATGCCGTATCTTCCTTAGAGGCGCAGCAGATGACAGTGCGTGGGAAGCGGGCTCCAACTTGGAAGATTCATCCTGGTGAGATTCTTCGCCGGGAATTCCTGAAACCGATGGCAATGTCTGTCAGCGAGCTTGCTCGCGCAATTCATGTCCCCGCCACCCGCATCAACGACATTGTTCTGGAGCGGCGCGGCATCACAGCGGATACCGCCGTTAGACTGGGTCGTTTCTTCGACGCGACCGAAGAGTTTTGGATGAATTTGCAATTGCAATACGAAGTGCGGGCCGCCCGCCAGCGCCTACGTGGTACTATCCGTAAAATTCAACCGCGTCGCGCAAAACAAGCCGCGTAATCTCCAGCTATGCCAATCGTCAGCCTCGACCACGTACAAATTGCCATCCCCATCGCCGGTGAAGACCGCGCTCGCGCCTTCTATTCCGGCGTCCTCGGCTTTACCGAGATCGCCAAGCCTACGCAAATGGCTGAGCGCAAAAGCATCTGGTTTGTGGCCGGCGCCGTAAATCTTCACCTCGGCATCGAGCCCGATTTCACCCCCGCGAAGCGCGCCCATCCCGCATTCGTGGTCGAAGGACTCGACGCAATCCTCGCCGCTTGCGATCGAGCCGGCATCTCCAGTAAGCCGGACACCTCCTTCAACGGCTTCCGCCGCGTTCACGTCTTCGATCCCTTCGGCAATCGCCTCGAACTAATGGAACGCGCGAACCCGTAACTCGCTCTCCAGCTCTGCTTGGCGCGAGGATGTCCCGAGCAGGGCCGAGGGACCTACTTTTGCTTCTCCCCACTCCAAAGAAAGACCTAGCCGTTCGGCGGATGTAGACGCCCCCACACCTGCGGCATCTTGTTCATGGAGGCACCAAATGTCAGCCGAACTCATTGAACTTTCCAACGCCCTGGCGCAAGCCACCGAGCGCGCCGCCGCAAACGTGGTCGCCGTTCATGCCGAGGCCCGCGGCTCGGCAAGCGGCGTCGTCTGGCGTTCCGGCGTCATCGTCACCGCCGAGCATGCTTTGCGCCGCGATGAAGAAATTCATGCGACCTTGCCCGATGGCCGCGTAGTGCCCGCAACTCTCGCCGGCCGCGATCCGTCAACGGATCTTGCCGTCCTGAAATGCGCGGAGGCAACCGCAGCCGTCCCCAGTCTTGGCGACGCGACCGCACTGAAACCTGGAAACCTCACGCTAGTCGTGGGCCGGACGCGCGCCAGCGGACCCGTGGCTGCCCTCGGTGTAGTCAGCTTCGTCGCGCCCGAGCGCCGCACCTGGACCGGCGCCGCCCTCGCACCCTACATCCGACTCGATGTCGGCCTGCAGCCCACCGCCGTCGGCGGAGCCGTAGTGGACTCGCAAGGCCGGACCGTCGGCATCGCCACGCCGCGTTTTGCGCGCTTCGGCGCAATCGCCATCCCTGCGCCCGTCGTCGACCGCGTAGTCGACACCTTGCTGAAAAAAGGCCATATCCCGCAAGGCTATCTCGGCGTGGGCCTGCAGCCCGTGCGCTTGCCCGATGCGCTTCGCCAATCCCTGCAGCGCAGCGAAAAAACGGCAGCCATCGTCCTCGAAGTCGAGCCGGAAAGCCCCGCGCACAAGGCTGGCATCGTCATCGGGGATATCCTGATTGCGCTCGCTGGGCACCCGATCGCGCGCCTCGAAGATGTTCACGCGCAGCTCCACGGCGAAGCCATCGGCAAGCCGCTTGCGCTAAAGTTTATACGCGGTGGAGCGACACAAGAAGTGAACATCGTTGTCGGCGAACGTACGCGCGGAGGCGAATGAGATGGTTATGCATGGTTTCGGGGAAATCGCCGAGCAACTGCGCCGCTCCACCGTACTCGTCTTGCCCGGCGAGCGCGGCAACGGCTCCGGCGTAATCTGGTCCGCCGACGGCGTCATCGTCACCAATGCCCACGTCGTACGCGGCTCGCAGATGCGCGTGCAACTCTGGGACGGCCGCGAGTTCGATGCCGCTCTCGTGTCCCGCGATACTGGCCGCGACCTCGCCGAGCTCCGCATCAGCGCCGCAAATCTTCCCGCCGCGTCCGTTGCCGATTCGTCGCAAGTTCGCCCCGGTGAACTCGCCATCGCCATCGGCAACCCGCTCGGCTTCGTAGGCGCGCTTACCACCGGAGTCGTCCACGCAGTCGGCCCGCTTCGGCGCTTCGGCTCTCAACCGTGGGTGCAAGCCGACGTCCGCCTCGCCCCGGGAAATTCCGGCGGCCCGCTGGCCGATGCCCGCGGCCGCGTCATCGGCATCAACACCATGGTCGCCGGGCGCCTCGCACTCGCCGTGCCCAGCAACGCCGTCACCAATTTTCTCGCTGCTGACCCGATCGACGCCTGGCTCGGTGTGACCGTTGCGCCCGTGCGAGTCCCGCGCCCCGGCAGCCGCGCCAAATCCTTCGGTCTCGTCTTGCTGGAAGTAGAACCAGACAGCCCCGCCGCGAACGCGTCTCTCATGCCCGGCGACATTCTGCTCGGCACCGATGAAAAATCATTTGCGTCCGTCGACGATCTCGCCAGCTCTCTGCAGGGGTCCGGCCCGCGCCTTGTGCGCCTTGCATTCCTGCGTGGAAATTACGAACGCTTCCGCCGCGTTACAGTCCAGCTCGGCGGCCAGCGCATCCCCAGGAGCGCCGCCGCCGCGTGATTCGCGTCTTCCTCATTGCCGCTTCGCCGCTCTCTCGCGCCGCGCTGCAGAGTCGCCTCAAGGCACAAAGCGTGAAGCTTGTCGGCACCGCCGCCGCTATAGATGCGTTGAGCGGCGAATTCTCCGACGCACGGCCGGATGTGCTCTTGGTCGATGCGACTGGAGAATCGCCCGAGCCGACCATCGAAGCGCTCGCGGATTCCGACCTAGCAGCGGAAATCCCCATCGTCGTGCTCACCGAGGCCGCTTCTACCGCGGCGTCAGGGCAAGCATTGCAGGCCGGGATTCGCGCCGTGCTTCCTAGCGATATCTCCACCGATCAACTCGTCGCCGCCCTGCAGGCTGCAGCCTCCGGCCTCGTCGTCTTGCATCCCGCCGAAATTCCCGCAGCGTTCCCGGCCGCCGCGCCTGTATCGCAGCCCCTCGCCGAACTCTCCGAGCCGTTAACCCGTCGCGAGCGCGAAGTCCTGCAAATGCTAGCTGCCGGTCTGGCCAACAAGGAAATCGCCGCCCGCCTCAACATCTCCGACCACACCGCCAAATTCCACGTAGCCGCCATCCTCGGCAAACTCGGCGCCGCCACCCGCACCGAAGCCGTGGCCCTCGGCATCCGCCGCGGCCTCGTCCTCCTCTAATCTCGCCGCTCTTTCCTCCTCGTAGGTGCGCAAACGGGACAATTCGAAATCCGTACAACTTTTTCGCGTCGGAAAACGTCAGACTTTCGTTGCTACATCGACACGGGAGACGAGAACACCGCGCATGTAGGGACAACCTGTGTAACCCAAGCCGCCCGCAAGGTTCGCTGGAAGAGCACGATTTGGTACTGCCACGACCCAAGTACCAAATGTTTGGTGCTCCTAGCCCATTGAGGGACCTCGGGGCGCCCCTTACTTTTCAAGTGCACTTCTAGATGTAGACGCGAATGGTTTCCATCATTGCTTTGTTGTTTGCTCTCCCAGCGCTGGGCCAAGGCTGCCCGCATGAAGGCCCCGACCACCGTATGTTTGGTCGTGTGGGCTGCGAGCTTCAACGGAAGATGACCATCGAACGCGCCCGCCCACCACACACGATTTGGTCCTTTCACCTCTTAAGGCTCTCAGTGAAAATTGATCCCAGGCATCCTCACCTGTTGGTGGAATGGCCCGCACGATCGCAAAGGCTATGGCGGTTTCGCGTCGGCTACCGTTGGGATGCCAACGCCCAAGCCTATATCTTCCCCGCTCTAGCGCTAAAGAAGGTCGACGGGCCTATGCCGGAATATCAAGGAAACTCTCAGCGGCGCATCACGCCGAAACCGTCCGTCCCAACATCTCCGCCCGCACCGCCAGATTCCACGTAGCTGCTCCATCCTCGGCAATCTTTTCCGTCGCCCTGAATTTTCATTCTTGTCCCGATGGTGATAAATTGACCTATCCATGCGCACCATCGATCAAACCACGCAGGAAGTGCTGAACCTGGCCTCCAAACATTTTCAGGTCCCCGCCGGTTCCCTTGCGCCCGATGACGATTTCTTCAAGAAGCTCGGCATCGACAGCCTGCAAGCCCTCGAACTCCTCAGCCGCCTGGAAAATCACTTCGGCATCGAGCTACCCGACTACGAAGTCCAGGGCGTAAGCGACTTCCGCACCCTGGCCTCCCGCATCCAATCCCGCCTGTAATGCTCGATCTCTGCAAGTATCAATCCATCGGCGCCGCGCTGAAGGACGCGCTCGACCAATTCGCTCCCGAGGTGTGCCTCATCGAATCCGATCGCGATCGCGAGAAGGAACGGCTGACTTATCGTGAATTCAAATCGCGCGCTCATCCCTTAGCGAAGGCTCTGCAAGATGCAGGATTTGGAGCGAACGACCCCGCCGCAATAATCATGACCAATCAGTCAAAGTGGCTGATTTCCGCCTACGCGATCTTCTACAGCGGCGGCGTCCTGGTTCCGCTCGACTACAAACTCACGCCCGAAGAACAGTGGCAATTACTCAAGCACTCGAGCGCCACTGTTCTCGTCACCGAATATCCAATCTGGCGACAACTCGCCGCCTCCCCATTGCGCGAGTCCGCCACAAATCTCGAGACGATCCTGGTCACTGAAGCACCTCCAAACGTCGATCTTTCCGGAGCGCAGCGCTGGGAAGAATTTCGCAGCACCAGTGAACCCGCCTTCATCCCTCGCCAGCGCAGCGATGTCGCTACCATCGTCTATTCGTCCGGCACCGGCGGCCGCCCCAAAGGCTGCATGATGACCCACGAGAACTATCTCGAGCAGTGCATCGCCCTCACCTCGATCTATCCCTTTGCTCCCGGATTTCGCTACCTCAGCATTCTCCCGACCAACCACGCGATCGACTTCATGGTCGGCTTCTTCGGCCCCTTCGTCTGTGGCGCCGCTGTCGTGCATCTCCGCACCCTGCGACCCGAATATGTCCGCGAAGCCTTCCCCAAATACAAAATCACCTACGTCAGCCTCGTCCCGCTCGTTTTGAAAAATTTGCAAAAAGGTCTACAGGCACGTTTCGACGCTTTGCCGTCAGGCAAACGAAGAATTTTCAACGCGCTCGTCGCCGTCAACAAAACCCTCACAAAGAGTCAGCCCCGCCTCGCGTTAAGCCGCCGTCTCCTCCCGCAAGTCCATGAAGCCTTCGGCGGCGAACTCCGCGCCATCGTCGTCGGCGGCGCCTTCACCGAGCCGCAAACGCTGCAATTCTTCTACGATCTCGGCATCCCCGTCGCGAACGGCTACGGCCTCACGGAAGCCGGCACCGCCATCACCGTCAACGATCTAAAGCCCTTCCGTGCAGACACCGTCGGCAAACCTCTTCCCGGCATGGAAGTCCGCATCGTCAATCCCGATGCGGATGGCATCGGCGAAGTCTTCGTGCGCAGCAAAACCGTAATGTCTGGCTACCTCAACGAGCCCGAACTCACCGAGGAAACCATGGTCGACGGCTGGCTCATGACCGGCGACCTCGGCCGCTTCGACGCCAAGGGCCATCTGCAACTCTTCGGCCGCAAGAAAAACATGATCGTCACCGAAGAAGGCAAGAACATCTATCCCGAAGACATCGAGGCCGCCTTCGAGAGCCTCCCTGTAAAAGAATTCTGCATATTCGCGGCCAATTACATCTGGCCGCAGCGCTCCATGGTAGGCGAGCAATTGCTTCTCGTCCTGCATCTAGAGCAAGGCCAGACCCTAACCGACGAACTTCGCAGCGACATCTCCGCGCGCAACAGCCGCCTGTTAAACTACAAGCGTGTGCACGGGGTCGTCCTCTTCAACGAAGACTTCCCCCGGACGGCGTCGCTCAAGATTAAGCGCAATATCCTGGCCGAACGCCTGGCGCAGCTAGATCGCGCCTCAGCGATTCTGCCTTTGTAGATCTGCCGTTGGGGGCCATTGTGTGGTGTTGTAGGGGCGCGCTTTAGCGCGTCCCAGCGCCTTCAGCCGCTAAGCGTGCTACCTGGAGTTGGTCCAGAATTGTAACGCCAGCATCTTGCTGGCGGAAAACTTGCAAAATGGGCACCAGCCCTGAAGCTACTCAAGCAAATCGTGAGCGGCGGGAGGCCGCTCCATCGTGAGAGAAACGTTCTTCGCCATCGTCAATCCCGCCGCAGGCGGCGGCCGCTCAGCAAAGCTCGCGGGCCCTGCCATCGCGCGTCTGCGCGAAAGGGGTTTGCACGTCGATGTCATCGCCTCGACCGGTCCCGGCCATGCCGCCGACCTCGCCCGCGAAGCTTACGCTCAAGGCTACCGCCGCTTCATCGCCGTCGGAGGCGACGGCACCGCTCACGAAATTCTCAATGGCATCTACACTCACGCCGGAACAAAGGCGCGCGTCTCGCTCGGGTTTCTTCCGCTCGGCACCGGCAATTCCTTTCTCCGCGATTTCACGCAAGACGGCGCCGAAGCCGCACTGCAAGCCTTGCTCGAAAATCGCAAGCGCCCCGTCGATCTCCTTCGCCTGACGCACTCCACCGGCGAAATCTACGCCTTCAATCTGCTTAGCATCGGATTTACCGCGGATGTCGCTGTGTTAACGAATCGCCACTTCAAAGCGCTGGGCCCCTTCGGCTATCTTCTCGGCGTTTTTGTTCGTGTAGCGCAACTTCGCCGCCGTGCCTTCGCGCTTCGCTGCGACGACGACAAAAATTGGGACGAGCGCCGCTGCCTCTTTCTCACCTTTAACAACAGCAAGTACACCGGCGGCACCATGCTGATCGCTCCGCAATCCGATCCCACCGACGGCCTCATCGAATTCGTCCGCTGGGGCCCGATCGGCCGGCTAGGTCTTTTGCGCATGCTGCCAAAACTTTACGACGGCACGCACATCCGTCATCCATTGGCCTCCCGCCGCGCGGTGCGCTGCGTCGAATTCAACTTGCCCGCTCCGATCGACGTAATGATCGACGGCGAAATCGCCACCCTCGCGATCCGCTCGCTCGACATCATTCCCGGCGCCGTGGTCGTGCACATATGAAGCGCGCCCTCCTGGCGCTGCGCAGCGCCGTACTCTGGATCCTCAGCTTCCTCCATTTCTTCGTTGCCGCGCCCGCCCTCGTCTTTCTTAATATTTTTCTGGATATGCGCAAGCACGACTGGCTTCAGCGGGCCTTCTGCCGCCGCATCGCTTTTCTTTCCGGCGCTCGCGTCCAGGTTTGCCGCTCCCCCGGCTTCGATCCCCACCGCACCTCTTTCTTCATGGTCAATCACGTAAATCTCTTCGATCCCTTCATCCTTTACTGCGCGATTCCGCAACTCGTGCGCGGCTGGGAGCTCGAATCCCATTTCAAGATTCCCGCCTACGGTTGGCTCATGAAGCGCTTCGGCAATGTCCCCGTTCCAGACGTCCGCCGCCCCTCCGATCTGAAGCGCATGTGGCGCCTGACGCAAGACGCCGTCGATCGCGGCACCAGCCTCATCATTTTTCCCGAGGCCAAGCGCACCCGCGACGGCCATATCAACAAATTTCAAGATGGCGGCTTCCGCCTTGCGCAGCAACTCGGCGTCCCCATCGTCCCCGTCAGCCTCGTCGGCTCCTTCCAGCATCACCGCACCGGCCACTGGATGCTCCAGCCCGCGACCGTCACGGTCTACCTCCATGACACCATCGACACCAACGATCTCACCAAGGAAGATGTCCCCGCTCTACGCGACCGCGTCCGCAAAATAATCTCGACCCCTGTGGAAGCATCATTACAATCGCAGGATTAGACCCTGCTCATTGTGCTGCTGCAGGATCGAAGATTTCTATTTTGTGTTTGGAAGCGGCGCGGGCTAACTGCTTATCGGAGGATACGAAAACCAAGGGGCCTGTGTATTGGTCCGTCTTCATGCCCAGCCTGGCCATGTCACGGAGCCACAGTGCCGAAGCAAGGTGAATTGCATCCGCGCCGCGTAAGGGGAACCCTCTCACGATGTCCCGTACAAACCCCAGCACATTCGTCCCAAGCTCTATGGGCCCGAGGCTCAAAACCCAATCCGCATCAAACTCATTTGCTACAGCTGCCGCTTCCTCGGGTGAAAGGAGTTGTTCTCGAGCTCGCCGCGCCAAAGCGGCGTGTATCTCTGCATAGGTGAGAACTGATGTGAATACGGCTCGCAGGCCCTTTGCTTCGGCTTGTAACCTAGCATTGAGGACGTCCGTGCCCGGCTCATTTTGGTATCGTTTTATGAGGGCGGACGAATCCAGGTAAAGCACTACCTGCGATCCTCAATGATCATCTCGGAAGCCGGTTTCCCTCGCGTGGGCACCGCTCGAAATTTTCCAAGTGGACGTTTCGGAAGTCGTATCTTGCCCTCGGCCTCTAACTTCTTTAGCACGTCGCTGAATGTAAGTTCGCTATCGCCATTCTCGTCGGGTGGGCTGACCTTTGCCACTGGTTTCCCGCGGTCAGTGACCAGCAGAGTCTGGCCCTTACGGACTGCGAGCAAATATCGTCCCAGCCGGTTCTTGAATTCACGGCTGCCCACTTTTTGCATGTAGCTACCTCAATCGTAATTGTAGCTACAAGGAGAAAAGGGCGCAACTACAAACTAAGCCGGATTCCCGGAAGTACGCGCCCCGCGCGGGTTTCTTGCCATGTGTACACAATGCGATGAATCACCGTGATCGTTGAGACCACCGCGATCACCCACAACACCGGCCCCATGCGGTTGAACAATCCGCCGATGATGAGCAGCACCAACCGCTCCGGCCGCTCCATAAATCCGACCTTGCACAATGGAATGAGCGATTCCGCCCGTGCCCGCGCATAGCTAACCATCACGGAACCCGCCGTCGCCACCGCAGCCAGCACCACATACGGGGTGCGCCCGCTCACCGAGTAATACACCAGCAAGCCCATGTACAGCGCCATATCCGCATAGCGGTCCAGCGTGGAATCGTAGAACGCGCCGAACGCCGTGACGCGATTCTGCCGCCGCGCCACCTGCCCATCCAGCATGTCCAGGAAGCCCGCAAAAAAAATGATCAGCGCGCCGGCGCGAAAACGCCCGATCGCAAACATCGCAGCGGCGCCAAAATTCACCACCAGCCCCAAAAAAGTCAGAAAATTAGGGTTTACGCCGGTGGCAGCCAGCGCGCCAACAATGCGGTCGAGCAGCCATTTACTTCCTGTTCCTATCGCTCCAGTAAGCGTAGCCATGCGCGCGCGTCATTCACCAGGAATGCGAGTATCCACAGCAACTTAGCCTGTGCAGCTTCCATAAAATCGTACACTAGCGTCGCGGTATCCCGCAAACCGCACGCTGCGCTACATACTGCATAAAAAATTCAAATCTGCTGGTCCCGCCCTTTCTCCTTGACGCCGCGCAACAGCCATCCTAAATTCCCTATGCTCAGTTGTTCTCACCAGATGATCAACGATCTTAGCCGTCGTGATTTCCTGACCCGCGCAGGCGGCGCCGTCAGCGCCGTTTGGCTCTCAACGCATTGGCCCGCAATCGTTGCTGCCTCGGAACATGCGCACCAAGCCGCGAAATCCGCCGCCCCTGCGAAATTCCAATTCTTCACGCCCGAGCAAGCCGCCGAAATCGACTCCATCACCGCGCGCATCATTCCTTCCGACGAAACGCCCGGCGCACGCGAAGCCGGCGTCGTCTATTTCATCGATCGCGCGCTCACCACTTTCGCCGTAGACGATCAGAAAACCTATCGCGAAGGCCTCCCTGAACTGCAAGCCCGCGTCCGCGAACTCTTTCCCTCCGTCGAAAAATTTTCACGCGCCACTGCCGAACAACAAGATCAGGTTTTGCATGCTTTTGACGATAAAGCAGAATACGGCAGCAGATTTCGCCCCAACGCCAAAGACAAGCTGTTCTTTGAAACCGTTCGCGTCCACACCATCGTCGGTTTTCTGATCGATCCCGATTCCGGCGGCAATCGCGACGGTGTAGGCTGGAAACTCATCGGCCGCGACCGCGATCACATGTTTCAACCGCCCTTCGGCTACTACGACAAGGACTACGCCGGCTGGCAGCCCAATCCTCCCGACGCGGAAAAGACCAAAGCATGAAGGCCGACCAGCCGAAATACAGAACGTCCGACGAAGTCGATTTCGTCATCGTCGGCTCCGGAGCCGCCGGCGGCATCCTGGCCAAGGAGCTTTCCGCAAACGGCTTTCGCGTCGTCGTGCTCGAACAAGGTCCGTATCTCACCGAGGCCGACTTCGTCCACGACGAAGTCAAAGTCCTCGGCGAAGATCTCCTTACCAATAAGCCCGCGCTGCAGCCCACGTCCTTCCGCAAAACGCCAAACGAAAAAGCCAAGCCCCGGCGCGCCCTCGTCTACGGCCGCCTGGTGGGCGGCACAAGTGTGCATTTCACCGCGAATTTCTGGCGCTTCCACGAAATCGATTTTATCGAGCGCAGCAAAGTCGGGCCTGTCCCCGGCGCGGACCTGCGTGATTGGCCCATCACCTACGCCGATCTCGAGCCGTACTACACGAAAGTTGAATGGGAAATCGGCGTCTCCGGCCTCGCCGGAGCCAGCCCCTTCGATCCGCCGCGCTCCAAGCCTTATCCCATGCCACCGCTGCCCGTGAAAGGTTCCGGCGTGATCTTTGAGCGCGCCGCCCGCAAGCTCGGCTGGCATCCGTTCCCCGCGCCGATGGCCATTCTTTCCCAGCCGCGCTCCGGACGCAGCGCCTGCGTCAATTGCGGTTTCTGCCTAGCCTTCGGCTGCGAGGTCGGCGCAAAATCCAGTTCGCTCGCCACCGCCATTCGCATGGCGGAGAAGACCGGCCGCTGCGAGATTCGCCCCAACTCCTACGTCCATCGCATCGAAATGGACAACAACGGCCGAGTAACCGGCGCCGTCTACTTCGACGAAAACCGCAACACGCATCTGCAGAAAGCGAGAGCGGTCGTCGTCTGTGCCAACGGCGCGGAAACTCCACGTCTGCTTCTGCTCTCCGCCAACAAACAATTTCCGAACGGCCTTGCCAATTCCAGCGGCGTCGTTGGCAAATATCTCATGCTCAACAGCGGAGGCGTAACTACCGCCGTTTTCGAGCATCCGATCAACGATTACAAAGGTTTTGCTGTCAGCCGCGTCCTACATGATTTTTACGAACTCGACCCACAGAAGGTTGGCTTCTACGGCGGCGGCGGACTCGACGCGCGCTTCGACATGACCCCGCTCAGTTTTGCGCTGCAAAATTGGCCCGAAGTTTGGAAGGACTCTGCCGCGTCAGGTCAACAAGGTGGCCTGCCGCCTGACGCACCGCGCTGGGGCAAAGTCTTCAAGGACACTCTTGCCCACAATTTCGGTCGCACCATGCAGATTTTTGCCCACGGCACTTCGCTGCCGGTGGAAAACAACAGCTTCTCCCTCGATCCCGACCTCAAGGACGCCTGGGGCCTTCCAGCACTCTGCCTCACCTACAAGGATCACCCCGACGACCTAAAACTCTGGGCTTTCCAGAACGAGCGTGCCCACGAGCTCTTGGACGCCGCCAGCGCGCAAAAGAAGTGGTCTCACCCGATCAAGGAATCCGAATTCGCCGTGCACCTGCTCGGCACCTGCCGCATGGGCAACGACCCCAAGACGTCCGTGGTCAACTCCGACCACCGCGCGCACGACGTAAGGAATCTCTTCCTCTGTGACGGCAGCAGTCTGGTCACCTCGGGCCGCGGTCAACCCACCATGACCATCGAGGCCCTCGCCTTCCGCGCCGCCGATCGCATCACCGCCCTAGCCAAGCGCGGCGAGATTGCCTGACCGCACCCTTACGGCAATATGTAACGGATTCCCGCATACACCATGCTCAAATGCGCGTTTCTCGGTGTCAGCGGAACGGTTTGTGTCGACCACGGGCTTCGCACCAGGTACGAGTATTGCGTGATCACCTCGAACTTTCCGTACTCCTCGCTCGACCACAGCGTGGGAATTACGTCGACTGTAGCTTCTTGGATCGCGCGGTTGGTAGTGTTCGGGGAGCCTGGAAAACCAAACCCCACGCAAAGGAAGCCGAGCCGTCCGTTGCAGGTACTCCCCGGAGTCGGGAAGAGCCCGAAATTCTTCTCGAAGTAGGCTGCGCCGTAGTAAGCGTCGAACATATACCGCCGGTTGGGCGTCCATTCCAAACCGCCCAGGCCGGCACCCGAATGCACCGCCGAAAGAGTTCCATTCGGCTTTACGATCGCGTCGGGTCCTAAACCTTCGATGTACCGTCCTCCTCCATCGCCATAAAACGAGTTCGCGATGAGAGTAAGGTTTCTAATCACCTGCAAATTGAGGTTGATGGACCCTCCCCCGCCGGTGATTGTGTCTGTGTTGTTCGCGAACGGGTTGAACACCTTGAAGCTTCGTATCACGCCGCCCACTTCCACATGAAACGGCCGATGCATGAGTTCCCAGTCGTACGCGACTTTCACAACGATGTCCGGGTGAAGATTGGGAACAAATGTGTTGATTGTGGCGCTGGCCGCATTTGTTGCGCTGCTGGTGTTATCAAACTGCGTGAGGAACGTGGTCGAAGGAAAGACCACCGATGCCGGCGCGATTTGTTGCGGATTCTCCGCCGATACGCCGATGGCCAATTTCGGAGTCGCGTGATAGACCACGCGGAATTGCCCTTGTCGTGCCCAAATCAGGCCCACCTGAAAGTTCGGGTCCTCATTAAATGTATAAAACACATCCGGAGTGTACGGCGAGAGGCCCTTGCGATTGGGTGTCAGCAGCGACCATTCCTGTCCGGCCAGGACCTCCCATTTGTTGTGTTTTATGTTCGCCCAAAAGACCCGCATGCGCAGAGAGTTGCTGTTTGCAGTTATGTAGGCGTTCGCCGGCTGGAATCCGAGGAAGTCAGCTTCGACGTAGCCCGTCAGTAACGTCGAATCCGTCACCGGAGCGTCCACTTTCAGGCTGAGCCGCGAGTATTGCGCCGAGAAGTGCGTTTCGGTCAAAAGCCCCTGCAGCGTATTGTTATACGGGAGAGACTGGAACGCAGTCGCGATTCCGCTTCCCAGGTTCTTGGTGCGCGTAAACTCGGTCAAATCCACAAACCCGCCGGGCGTAAAATGCGCCCTTCCAATTTCAAAATACAAAGGCGACGGTTTCTTTTCCTGATGCTTGTTCTCCTCTTGGGTTGCCGCAGGCGAAGGCGCGGCTGCTGGTTGCGCCGTAGACCCGGCGGACTCCGTCAGCACTGCGGGCTGTCCCGCGGTTGTTGCGTCCGCGGCCGTTACCGAAGCTGCCGTGTTTGTCGTACTCGGTTTGCCGGCCGCCACTTCGCCCTCCACCTCTGCCAATCGCTGCTGCAGTCCGCGGAGTCGGTCGGCCTGTTCCTGTACGAGTTGCTTTAGTTGCTGCACTTCCGATTGCAGTCCCGGGTTTGCTGTCGCGGGTTCCCCAGGATTGCTCCCGGGTTTGGCGCCGGGCTTGGGCGTCTCAGTTGCTTTCTTTTCCGTCGAGGCTCTGCTTTTCTCGCTTGACTTCGCGTCTTTGTCATCCTCTCTTGCCGCAGCCCGGGCAGAGCTGCCGGCAAAGAGACTGGTCGCTATCAGACACAAAACGATTCTTCGCATTGCACCCCTCCAAGGACCGGGAGGGTTATGTAGGGCAGGCCACGTTCCAAGAGCGACGTTCTGCCCTTGCAACAACCCACGTTTAGAATGACTCGTTTAGCCGAAGCTTGCATCCTCGGATTCAGTGTAGGGAGCCCGACGCCGTGTCAACACTTTGACACGCGTCAACATACGGACACCACCCGCCTCAAATTTCAAAGCATTTTCGTCAGACTTTGGGAGCGTGGAGGGCCCAGGCTTTCACGAATGACGCTGTTGATTTCCCTGTTCGACGCTGTTCCTGCATTGTGTAGCGTCCTTTGATGCCAATGGCATCCAAATCCCGGAGGCAGAGAAATGCCGGACGTTCGCATTACTCGCCGCGGTCACCTCGACCGCAACACACCGCAATCCGCCGGCATTCTGCGCCTCGCCGCCATCAACCGCGATCTTTCCAGCTCCTCGCATATCTGGTGAGACGCATGTGGCTTCCGCTTTGCCGGGTGATTTCGTAGCCGAAACGGCGTAATAGGCGTGCAAGTTTTTCCCCGCTGAGGTCGCGAGGAAGTCTCAAGCAGGAATAACCTCGTCCCTTACCGTGTGCAGGCGAATGACGATCGGTTTTTCGCCATTCTCAAAATGGCATGAGACTGCGTCGCGGACCATGGTCTTTAGTTCTTCCATGGAATCCGCCTGCGTGAAGATTGAGTAGCCAAGAGCGCGGGCTTCGTAGCCACCTTCCGGAGATTCTTGGACGGTAAAGATTATTTCACTTTGCGCCATAGGCGTAGTCTCAGTGGATTATACGCCGGTAACTTGCAGGGGTGAACCGCAGCGACCCACCATGTAGCGTGGCCTAGCAACGGATGCCTTTTCCTTCTATTTGGATAAAGGCGCAATCTCGACCGTTCTACCCGTCTGCGCCGACCGCAGCCCTGCATCCAGGATCTGCATCACCACCATATTCGTATCCAGCGACGAGAGATCACCATGCGGGTCAACGTGCCCGTGCAACACCGCAGCCAGGTAGCTCAGCGAATTGCTCTCCGCCTTCGCTAAAGGAGCAGCCGTCGTCTGCGATTCCGCGTCCTGCCCCCGGTAACGCACGCGCACCCGATCCGACCCAACCGTGATCGCGTAGCCACCGGTCCCGTACACCTCCATGTCCTTGCGCGAAAACGACCAGTTCCACGAAGGCATCAGCACCGCCTGCGCCTTCGCATAGCGCAGAATCAACGTCGCATCGTCATCCACATGCGGATAAATTTCCGGCTTGTCGGTTTGTGTCACGGCCGTTACGCTGATCGGCGCCTCTCCGTGCATCAGCACCGTCATCAGATCCGCTCCGTAGCAGCCAAAATCAAATAATGCCCCGGCCCCGTTTTTTACAGGATCGGTAAGCCACGACAAAAATTCTGGCTCGACTCCGATTTCCTTGGGCCCTTCGTGCCCGTCGTGAACTACCACTTTGCGTATCTCGCCCAACTTGCCCTGTCCCGCTTCCACGAACACTTCCCGGTTGCTCGCGTACCAGGTCGTTTCATAGTTGACCAGCACCTGCACATGTTTTGCGCGCGCAATCGCGCGGATCGCCATAGCGTCTTCAAGCGTGCTCGCAAGCGGCTTCTCCACCATCGAACTCACTCCATGCCGCGCCGCCGTCTCAATCACTTTTCGATGGTCCGCAATCGCCGTGTACACCAGCACCGCATCCGGATGCTGCTCAGCCAGCATCCGCTCCAGGTCCGTGTAGAACAGCTTGGAATCCAGTCCAAACTTAGCCGCATACTCCTTAGCCAAATCCTCCCGCGGCTCAACAATCGCCACTAAAGTCGCGCTATCGCTCCCAGGCAGCGCCCGCAAGAATCCTTTGGCGTGACCATGCACAAGTCCCACAAGAGCAACCCGCATCGGCGCCTCCCCACCCACAGCGCCAACCGAAAGCAGAAAAAGCATCGCGCACCCCGCCACCAACCGAAACCAAAATCTCCGAAACACCTCGATCATAAGATTCATCCCCCATGGAATAATCCAATCCGGCATTCTATTTGAAATTAATGTTCCTTCCGATGCTGGAGGGGGAAATAGTTGGGTTACAGCCCTAGGCCGAGTGCCCCAGACGTAGAGGGTGCGCTACCCAAATTCTACCTTGAAATTCTGCGCCTTAGCTCAGCGCTGGAGTCTTCGGGTTCCCGCGTAACCAATGCCTACCCAAGAACTGCGTCTAGCGTTGGGAGCACCAATGAGCGAAAGACCTCGTCGATCTGCGACGGCGTCAACCGGCTGCGGCGGTCCAGCCACCAGATCAACACCGCAAAGAAAGCGGAAGTAAGGTAGTGAACAAACAACTCAACGGGAACGTCCGAATTAGCCGTCTTCAGCTTCGCAATTTCGGCCTTGCATTCTCGTCGTATCAGCTCCTCCAGGACATCCTGTAATTGCCGGCGAACGAGCGGCCATGCCCCTGTATTCAAGAGAGCAAAGTAGACATTGCGGTATCCATAGGCATGCTCGAACATGGCACGGCTGAACGCGATCACGTTCTCGTGACGCTTTGCAGATTTTCTGTGGTTCTCCAGCGCTGCGTGGAGCGTTCTACGAAGTTCCTGAGTACCTGAAGCGAGCAGCTCGTCCATGCTTTGAAAGTGCGTATAAAAGGTTGAGCGGCCAACGTCCGCGCGATCGAGAACTTCCTGGACCGTGATCGAGTCGTAGTTCTTCTCCAAGGCTAGAGAAATCAATGCTTTGTGGAGCGATTCCCGCGTACGTTGAACGCGCCGGTCTGGTTTGTCCATTTGCTTGTTCCTATCGATTCCGCACAAAAGTGACGAGAATGTCCCGAACGGAACAAAAGTGCCTGGCCTGTTCTTGCCATCGAGCCGCCTCCATCTTACCGTTGCAACCGAACAACTGTCCATTAATGGACTGTTATGCAGAGTTGAAATTCAGAATGGGAGTTTTGTCCGGTACGAGCAAGGTCCGTGCCGACGCGTGTGGAGGACGAGATGAACGAATCGATCATGGCGACGCCTTCAAAAAGAACCTACCTGCCGGCGGCAGGACGGGACAGCCTCCTGCCCCTCTACGATCTAATGACAAGGCTGATGGGTGCCGATCAGGCGCGGATAGGACTGCTCAATCGGGCGCAAATTCGACCTGGCCACCGGGTTCTCGACATCGGCTGCGGAACGGGTACCCTACTCATTCAACTAAAACGCCTCTATCCAGAGACCGACGCCGTTGGACTCGATCCCGACCCGAAGGCGCTCGCCCGAGCCAGACGGAAGGGGGCCCGCGCAGCGGTATCGTTCCACCTTGACCAGGGTTTTGGCGATGAGCTCCCCTATCCCGAAGCGTCCTTCGACCGTGTGCTGTCCTCGCTCATGTTCCACCACATCCCAACGGACGAGAAGGTCAAGACCCTGCGCGCGATCCGGCGCGTCCTAAAACCTGGTGGCGAGTTTCACATGCTAGATTTCGAAGGCCCAGAAAAGGGCGCACACGGCCTTCTGAGCCGCTTACTTCACTCTAATCAGCGCTTGAAAGACAATTCCGAGAGCCGAGTTCTCCGCTTCATGACCGAAGTCGGTTTTGCGGAACCAAAGAAAGTCGGCCACCGGGAGATGTTCTTCGGGCACATCGCCTACTACAAGGCGATCGCCTGAGTAACGCGAGACTAAACGAAAAGCTGCATTCGTGCTGAGAGGTCTTGAGGATTCGCGATGGAACACGATTATAGTCGCACTATTCACGACAAGGGTCTTAAAATTCTCAAAGCGAAGAAACACACTCTCTTCCTTGTCGCCGCATTGATGATAATCGCGCTCGTTGTTTTGCACGTCGTATTCGCCAATTCGGTATACAAGGCCGGTGGATTCTCACTTAAGAACCCGCTTTCCTACGTGATGATTGGTGGCTTCCTTCTCCTCGTAGCGTTTAAGGTCAGGTATTTGTGGCGCCTCAAAAACACAAAACGCGGAACTTTAAGCACCTCTCCATGTCGGGGCGAGTCCGGTTTTGATCTCAACAAATAATTGAGTAGTTTGTCCGTCATTTTCCGGTTTTCCCCGGCGCATCCTGGCGGAAAGCCAGCAAAACCAACGTCGCGACCGTGATGGCACGATTCGTTCCCCTGCCGGCATTCAGTTCAACTCTCCTAATGCCCGTTCAACCCCGAAATTCGACCGTTCGCTGTATATTCCTTGCTTACTTTAATCTTGAGCTGCTACCGTTCCCCATGGTCAGCGCAATCTCGCTTATTCGTTCGTCGCCAGCGCTCCCTTCCTTCTCGTGTCTCCCGCCGAATCCTTCGCCGTGTATCTGCGCCTCGGGGCGGTCAAATCTGTCGCTCCTTTGTTTTCATATTCTTACGGATTGCTTTTTCCGCCTGCCCGCCGGACTCTTGGTGGGAAAGCCCTTTGTTTTTACAACGATCCGCATTGCCCCGGGGTGTGGGGGCAAATTCGAGAACTGCCTCCGGTTTTCTCTGTGCGCTCCCTGTCTCCGTGGCAAATCCATTCTTTTCATACGATTGCGGGCTCTTTGCCATCGCGAAAAAAGTCATCTGCTTTGGAATCAGGAACTTCTGGACTCTTTTGCAAAAACACCCGGGGTGGGGGGGGCAACCAAACTGGTTCCGGATCACGTTCTCCATGGAGTTCCCAATTCAAGACAGTCAGCGTGCGGCGCTTTTCGCCGAGTCACGAGCAGTCGCGACGTTCCAGTTCCGGAACCACTACCTACGCGAGCCAGCCTTATGCTAGTCTTTGGCCTGCAAGACGCAGCACGTGCCGCGCAAGTCCTAGCGTTGCTCACGTCCTCTCGTTGTCGTCTCCGCTTCGAGTGCTTCCCTTGCGGGAGGCCTATGTCTCGAAGAGCCTTTGCACGGAGAGGGCGGTCGATGCCCGGGCTGCCGCACAAAAAAGGAACGACCAACCAATGACCGCCCAAGCCGCTTCAAAAACGTCCACGGAAGTACGGGAGATCAAGCTCGCGCATTCCCCCGACTCCGACGATGCATTCATGTTCTACGCGCTGGCCACGCACAAGCTCAACACGCCAGGCTATAAGTACACGCACGTGCTTTCCGATATTCAAACCCTGAACGAAGCCGCGTTGACGGAAACCTATGATGTTACGGCGCTTAGCTTTGCGGCTTACCCAGGGCTGCGCGACAAGTACATCCTTCTCGATTGCGGCGCGAGCTTCGGCGAGAACTACGGTCCCATCGTCGTCGCCTCTAGATCCATGAAGGCCAATGAGATTGCCGGGAAGCGCATTGCAGTACCCGGCCTGAAGACTACGGCATACCTGACGCTGAAACTTTTCGAGCCAAATTTCGAGGCTGTGGTGACGCCGTTCGACAAAATTTTGGAGGCCGTGAAGAACGAAGTTGTGGACGCCGGGCTGCTCATCCATGAAGGGCAGCTCTTGTTTCCGCAACTTGGCTTGCACCGCGTGATCGACCTCGGGGTGTGGTGGCACGAGCAGACGGGGATGCCGCTGCCGCTCGGCGGCAATGCGGTGCGGCGATCACTGGGGCCGGAGATTGGACGGGCCATTGCCCGGACGATTCGCGACAGCGTGGAGTACGGACTGGAGCATCGCGAAGAGGCTCTGAACTACGCCATGCAGTTCGCCCGCGACATGGAAACGGAACTAGCCGACCAATTCGTGGGAATGTACGTCAACAAGTGGACGCTCGGCTACGGAGATCGCGGAAAGCGCGCAGTCACCGAGTTGATCGCACGCGGCACGGCCGCTGGTTTGCTTCCCGGACCAGCCACTGTCGAGTTCTTGAGCGAAGAGTAGAAAAAGCTGCGAGCTGGGTGTGTCGGAGTCTGCCTCCGGTAGCGCTAGCATCCTTGCTTTACCTGAACCTCGAAGGGCCGGGCGCGTCCCCTTACGGCACCGCAAAACATTACTTTTTTTCGGTGAGAACGAGTTCGCTGAGGCGCGCTTCGCGGAGGAAGCGCGCTGCTTCCTCCGGCGGTGTCGGATTAATGTAGAAGCCGGTGCCCCACTCAAATCCCGCGACCTTGGTGAGTTTGGGAATGAGTTCGATGTGCCAGTGATAGTGATCGTTGATTTCCTCACCCACCGGAGAAGTGTGAATCATGAAATTGTAAGCCGGCCGATCCAGCACGGCATCGAGACGCATGAGGGAGTCCTTCAGCATGCGGGCAAGGCTGGAATAGATGGAGCTTTGGTTGTTCTCGAAAGAAGAGCCGTGAACTTTAGGTAGCAGCCACATCTCGAATGGGAAGCGCGAGGCGTAGGGCGCAATACTGATGAAGTGCTCGTTTTCGCCGACAACGCGCTCGCCGGTGTCGCGCTCCTGGCGAATGATGTCGCAGAAAATGCAGCGCTCCTTTTCGTCATAGTAATGCCAGCAGTTGTCGACCTCTTCCCGCACGCGCCGCGGCACGATGGGGAGCGCAATTAATTGAGAATGGGGATGCTCGAGGGAAGCGCCGGCGGCTTCGCCGTGATTTTTGAAAATGAGGACGTAGCGGAAGCGCTTGTCGTTTTTCAGGTCGAGCATGCGGTCGCGGTAGGCCCACAAAACGTCTTCCGTAGCGCGGGGCGCGAGCGTGGCGAGCGTGGCCATGTGGTCTGGCGTCTCGATGATCACTTCGTGCGCGCCGACGCCGTTCATTTTGTCAAAGAGGCCTTCGCCTTCGCGGTCGAGATCGCCCTCGATGCCAAGCGCGGGGAAGCGATTAGGGACGACGCGAATGCTCCAGCCTGGAGAGTTGGCGCCGCCTCCGTTGCGTCCGTAAACCAGAATTTCGGGAGGCGTTTTGCCCTCGGCGCCCGGGCAGAACGGGCAGTTCTTCTGCCCGGTAAGGAGGACGCTTTCGCGGAGAAAGTCGGTGGGGCGCTTCGAACGGTCAGTGGAAATGATGACCCAGCGGCCCGTGATGGGATCTTTACGCAACTCCGGCAAAGCGAACCTCCTCGACGAGAAACAGTTCGGAGCGTGTTCTGACAACGGCTCAATTCATCATTGTACCTCGTCTTGGGCGCTACGGCGCACGCCGGCAGGCCAGAGCACTAGCCATCGCGTCTGCATGTGCAGGCTAGAGCGCGCGCCTACAACTGCGCGCTGAAGGCGTCTTTGTGCAGGCGGACTTCGGGGGAGTGGCCGGGTTGATTGTCGATCGCGAGGACGTCGAAGCGGCAGGGGCGATTGGAGACGTGGCGCTCAGTGAGAAAGCGCTGCGCAGTGCGGGCGACCATGCGCTGTTTGTCGGTGGTGATGCTGAGTTCGGGAAGGGCGGTGAGGTCGTCGCGAAGCGTGCGCGTGCGAACTTCGACGAAGGCCAGGGTTTCGCCGTCGTAGCCGACGAGGTCGAGCTCACCTTTGACGCCGCGCGGCGTGTAGTTTCGCGCCACGAAGACATAACCGTGCCGGCGCAAATACCAGTAGGCGTATGTTTCGCCGCGAATGCCGGTGCGTCGCGCCGCGTGTTTGCGTTGCGCGAGCGAAGTGTCGTGATCGTCGCGGAGGCCCTTGCGCGCGGCCCAGCGGACGAGTTGGAAGACGCAGTGGGAGAAGAGGGGCATAACGGTCAGCAGAGTATAAACATTATTTTAATGTAAGTCCAAGTTATCATTTGTCGGGGCCGTGGAAAGGCGCCCGCGAAAGTCCGCGGCCGCTACAATGCAAATGCGGCGCCGATGCGCGGCGCTTGCGATGATGGTTACGTTGAGGTTCTTCGGGCATCCTCATCGGATGCCCTCAGAAATGACAACTTGGACTCGATGGCTTGCTTGCTGAAGTTAGCGTTTGCCTTCTACTTCGCGGATGCAGGTTTCAAGGGTTTGCAGGGCGAAGTCGGCTTGTTCCTGGTCGATTAGTAGAGGCGGCGAGAGGCGGACCGTGTTGGCGCCGGCGCCGAGGATGAGCAGGCCCTTGTGGAAGGCGGCGTCGACGATGGCATTGCGCAGATCGGCTGCTTCTTCCTTGGTGCGCTGGTCGCGGACGATTTCCACGCCGATCATCAGACCCCGGCCACGGACGTCGCCTACGATTTTGAATTTTTTGGTCCAGTCGGCCATTTTGGAGAAGAGATAGTCGCCCATGCGGCGGGCATTCTCTTTGTACTGCGTTTCGATGAGGTCCATCGTTGCTAGCGCAGCGGCGATGCAGACCGGATTGCCGCCGAACGTTGTGCCGTGGGAGCCTGGCTTCCAGGTGTTCATGATGCTGCTGCGCGCGACGAACGCGCCGAGTGGCATGCCGCTGGCGATGCCCTTGGCGCTGCAGAGGATGTCGGGCTCGATGCCGGCGTGCTCAGAGGCCCACCACTTCCCAGTGCGCCCCATACCGGATTGTACTTCGTCGACGACGAACATAATGCCGTGCTGGCGGCAAATGCGCTGCAATTCCTGCAGGAAGAATTTTGGCGCAGCGATGTAGCCACCCTCGCCCTGAATCGGCTCGATTACGATGGCGGCAACTTCCTCGGGATCGAAGAGGCGCTTGAAGATTTGACGCTCGAGCGTTTCGAGGATTTCGGCGCCGCAGGTTTCGGAAGTGTGACCGTGATCGCAGCGGTATGAATTGGGATACGGAATGTGCTCGACACCGGCGAGAAGCGCGCCGAAGCCTTTGCGCTGCGTCGATTTGGACGCCGTAAGGGAAAGCGCACCCATGGTGCGGCCGTGGAAGCAGCCGTAGAAGGCGATGAACTTGTCGCGCTTGGTGCCGTAACGAGCGAGCTTCATGGCCCCTTCAATGGCTTCGGTGCCGGAATTCGTGAAGAACGCCTTCTTGGGTTCCGCGCCTGGGACGGTGTTCACGAGCTTTTCCGCGAGCTGCGGCAGGCTCTCGTAGTAGAAATCCGTGCCGGACATGTGAATCAGTTCGGCGGCTTGCTGCTGAATCGCTTCGACTACCTTCGGATGGCAATGGCCGGTGGAACAGACGGCGATGCCGGCGGCGAAATCGAGGAAGGTGTTTCCGTCGACGTCTTCGACGACCGCTCCGCGGCCGCGTTTGGCGACTAGCGGATAGTCGCGGGTGAACGACGGCGACATAAACTTGGCGTCTTGCTCGAGAGCATGCTTGGCATTGGGCCCAGGGAGCTGCATCAGCAGGTGGGGCAATTTCGTTTCGGTGGCGGCGATCATTTCTTCCTCCTTCAAGGATGGTTGGCGGTGGTTGTGGATGGGGGAGTGCCAATCTTGCGATTGACTGACGCCAATACGGAGATTGGCGTTCCCGGGGGGGTGGCGCTACGCGCTTACACACGTGCCGTTGCACTCGGTACAGCTTTCTGAAGGAGACTTAATCTACGCCGAAGAGGTTTGGCCGGAGATCGGCAGGGGAGGAAATTCGTCGGAGCGCGTGGATGTTGGTAATTTTCATTTGCGTTTCCAGCGGACGCTTCCGTCCTTGCTATCTTCAAGAATTATACCATGTTCGGCGAGTTCCTGACGGATGCGATCGGAGGAAGCGAAGTCGCGGCGTTTTCGGGCGGCCTGGCGGTCGGCCACCAGTTTTTCGATTTCTGCGTCGCTGAGGGCGCTCTCTTTGCCATAGCCAAGCTCGCTGAGCTTGGCGGCGTCGTTGTCTTCGAGGACGGCGAAGACACGATCGAAGGTGGCGAGGAATCTCTGCGCGGCCGCTGCGTCGTCCTGGCGAAACTCGCCTTTGTCGATCGCGACGTTGGCTTCGCGAACGAGATCGTAGGCGGCGGCTAGGGCCTGGGCGGTGTTGAGGTCATCGGAAAGGCCTGCGTCGAAGTCCGCGGCGGCTTTGGCGATGCGTTCGGCCATGCCGGGTTGCTGACCGGGCGCGAATTTCCCTTGCGCAAGACGATCGGCGAAATTGCGCAGACGTTCGACGGCGCTGGCGGCTTGCTGCAGGCCGTCAAAGGTAAAATTAAGCTGGCGGCGATAGGGAACGCTGGCGAGGGCGAAACGCAGCGCAGATGGCTTGTAGCCTTTGGCGAAGAGATCGCGCAGGGTGAAGAAATTGCCGAGAGATTTCGACATTTTCTCGCCTTCGACGAGAAGGTGCTCCGCGTGGAGCCAATAGCGGACGAAGTGTTTCCCGGTGGCCGCTTCGCTTTGCGCGATTTCGTTTTCGTGATGCGGGAAAGCGAGATCGATGCCGCCGGTGTGAATGTCGATGGTATCGCCGAGATATTTCATGGCCATGGCGGAGCATTCGATGTGCCAGCCGGGACGGCCGCGGCCGATGGGCGTGTCCCAGAAATGCTCGCCGGGCTTGGGAGCTTTCCAGAGAGCGAAATCACGCGCGCTTTCTTTTTCGTAGCGGTCGACATCGACGCGGGCGCCGGCCTGGATACCGGTGACATCGATTTTGGAGAGCTTGCCGTAGTCGGGAAATTTCGCGATGCGGTAGTAGATGGAGCCTTCGCTGGGGTAGGTGTAGGTTTTTTTCTGGAGACGCTGGATGAGCTGAACCATGGCGTCGATGTTGTCGGTGGCGCGGACCCAGTGCTCGGGGGATTCGATGCTCAGCGTTTTGCAATCGTCGAAGAAGGCTTGCGCGAATTTTTCGGTGTAATCGCGAATGCTGACGTGTTTGGCGGCGGCGTTGGCGATGATGCGGTCGTCGACGTCGGTGAGATTCATTACGTGGGTTAGGCGATAGCCGCGGAGTTTCAGGAAGCGGCGGAGAATGTCCTGGAAGACGAAGGTGCGGTAGTTGCCGATGTGGGCGTAGTCGTAGACGGTGGGGCCGCAGGTGTACATGGTGACTTCGCCGGGTTTTTGCGGGACGAAGGGTTCGGTTTCGTTGGAGAGCGTGTTGTGGAGGCGGATTTCCATTGGGGCAGTTGTCAGCAGTCAGCTATCAGTGGTCAGTCGCCTTTTTGGATGTCAAAATAAACGACGATTGTATCTGAGGGTGGAGGGAAAACAAACATCCCGGAGCAAATGTGCAGCGCACGGCTACAAGAATCGTAAGCCAACTGTTTATTCAGAAAGGAAGGGCGGTTTTCCAAGCGGGCTGCTTCCGCCGCCCTGAAACCACTCGGACGCCTCCCGATGCGCCACGGCAAGGACCTCATCGTTCAACCAATCAGCGAAGAACTCGCGTATCTGCTCCTGCTCAAAGAGATGTTCCAGGGTTGCTTGAACAAGGCAAGTTCGAAGGTCTGAGTCGCCCGACTTATAGAAGTTCGCTAACCATATCTTCAAGTCTTCCAAAACGGAACGAGGGACTAGTGGATCTTTCCAGAGCCTCGCTAAAATATTCACTAATTCGCCGCCTGCGATGTATCTCGGTACTGACCACTCTCCGTCAGGATTCTCCCGAATGCACCGCTCGTAATAGCGTTTTGTGAAATCGATGTACTCGGCGATTGAAATGGGGGGCTCAATGCGGAAGCGGGTTTCGCTCAGAAGGTTATGAACAAAAGCGAGGGTCTCGATATCGCTGCTTCGTATCCATCGTTGGATATCGCTGAGCGCAACAACTCCAGTCTTCGGGGTCCATTCCGCATTTTCGGGGGTATTCCAGAGCTGGTTCATAATTTCCTGCAAGGATTCACTCATGGCAGAGGCATGTTCGCTGTGATACGCACGCAATGCAATATAACACTTTGTCGTGGGTGCATCAGCAACACCATCACTCGCGGCAATATCTGATGAACACGCCCAACTCCGTTGGGTGCGTTATGCAAGTTCGTTGACTCAGATGGAGTAAGGCGCCCCGCACTTCGTTCGTTCATGCGACGAACGATGCTGCTCGTGCCGGGGAAAAACCGCAGGGCTTCGCGGACTCCGCCCTGCGCTACAGGGGTCGCCGATACGATTGCGTGTAGAGTATTGGCCTGTGAGATGGATCGCTACCAAACAGGAGCGCGTTTCTATGGGTGTGAGGCTGTTACTTTCGCTTGGCATTTTGTTGTTTCTGAATCATGGATTCTTGTCGGCTGCACACGGGCAGGGGAGTTCGACTGGTGGCGCGAGCAAACTACTGACCGTGGAGGGTGCGCTGAATTTGCGGACTGTCGCGGATTTGCAGTTTTCGGCGGATGGGGGGCGGCTGGCGTTTGTGGTTACGGAGCCGGCGAAGGGCACGGGGCGATTGTCACATATTTGGATTTATGAGCGGGCGAGCGGGGTGGCGCGGCAGTTTACGTTTTCGGTGAAGTCGGAATTGTCGCCGCGGTGGGCGCCGGCGCCTTCGGCTGAAGAGACGCCATTGCGGAGAATGGCGTTCCCAGTGTGGTTGGCCTTTCTTTCTGACCGGGAGGATGGGCAGCAGCAGATTTTTTTGATGTCGATGAGCGGTGGGGAGGGGCGTGCGATTACGAAAGGGAAGCGGAGCGTGAAGGCGTTCGAGTGGTCGCCGGATGGTACGCAGATCGCATTTTTGGCGCCGGATGCGAAGACGGAAGAGGAAGAGAAAAAGGAAAAAGACAAAGATGATGCGAAGGTGGTGGATAAGGACGACAAGCACGCGCGGCTTTGGATCTTGAATGTGGCGACGGGCGAAACGCGGGCGCTGACCAAGCCGAATTGGAATTTTGACGAACTGGCATGGTTGCCGGCGGGAGATCGCGTGGTGGTGAAAGGTACCGACCACCCGGAATCCGATCAGTACACGGAACGGATTTTCACCGTGCAGGTGGCGGACGGAGCGATGAAGGAGCTGGTGAAGCCGCTCGGACCGTTTGGTGAAATGCGTGTTGCGCCGGACGGGAAGACGATTGGTTATGTTGGGCCGCGGGAGGATGGGCCGGAGCCGCACGATTTGATGTTGCTTCCGGTCGCAGGGCATGCGGCTCGGAATTTGACGGGCGCGAGCCTCGACCGTCTGGTGACGGATTATCACTGGCAGAAGGACGGATCGGTGGTGCTGCTGGCGGCGAATGGCTTCTCCAACTTGTTGGTGACGTATTCGAGCGACGGAACACGGCACGATCTTTCTCCTACGCCAGGTCCGGCGGGAAGCATGGCGCTGTCGGGTGGCGGGGAGATTGCGTTTGTTTCGCAGGGTGCGACGCGGCCGCAGGAGGTCTGGCTGTGGGATCAGAAGAGCGCGCCGCGGCAAGTTACACACCTGAATGACTCGTGGAAGGCGTACGCGCTGAGTGAGCCGGAGTTCTACAAGTACAAATCGTTCGATGGGACGGAGATTGAGGCGGCGCTGCTACGGCCGAGAGTTTTGACAAACGCCAATGCGGAGATTCATCCCGCAGAAATCGCGGGATGGGGCGGAGGTGGCGTTCCCGGGGGGAAGCTGCCGCTGATTGCGCTGGTTCATGGCGGGCCGACGGGGCGGTGGGCGGATTCGATTGAGACTTGGGGACAGTTGCTGGCGGCGCGTGGGTATGCGGTGTTCTACCCGAACATTCGCGGGTCGGTCGGGTACGGGCAGAAGTTTGTGGAATCGAATCGCGGCGATTGGGGAGGCGGCGATTACAAGGACGTTATGGCTGGCGTGGACGACTTGGTGAAGCGCGGCATCGCGGATCCGGAGAGGTTGGGAATCGGAGGGTGGTCGTACGGCGGGTATATGGCGGAGTGGGCGATTACGCAGACGAATGTGTTCAAGGCGGCGGTTTCGGGCGCGGGGATGGCGAATCTGATTTCGGAATTTGGCATGGAGGACCATCCGGCAGGGGACGAATGGTTCTACGGCGTGCCGTGGGAGAAGCCGGAGGGATTCTTGAATAGCTCGCCATTCGTGTATTTGAAGAATGCGAAGACGCCGACGCTGGTGCTGCAAGGCGATGCGGATACGATCGATCCCTTGGGGCAGAGCCAGGAGCTGTATCGCGGGCTGAAGAGGTATGGGGTGGAGGCGGAGTTTGTGGTTTATCCGCGGGAGCCGCACGGGCTGCATGAGGAGAAGCATTTGGTGGACCGGTTGAATAGGATTTTGGGGTGGTATGACAAGTATTTGAAGGCGGAGAAACCGGCGAAGTAGAGCGGGTTGTCGAGGACGAATGAGCGTTGTTACATGTCCCGCTAGTAGTCTGAGTGTGTGCCGCACCTACGGCGCTTAAGATTGTTTTTGCGTGTTTTCCCAGCCCTTACGGGCTGGGCTAACTTATGCCGCACCTACGGCGCTCAAACACGGCGCTCTTGGTCGCGCCAGTTGTGGCTTGTTCGGGAGCGGGTACTGCCTGTTGCGAGGTGCTTTACAGGGGGTACGCTTCGTGTTAGTGTTTTTTTCCGTACCGCCATTCACGCGCCAGGCGGCTGGGCTCTGATCGAGAACCTGCCAAACGTTTTTACGGGCGACCGCATAACGGTCGGGCTGTGGTCGACGGAAATTCCTTCCCCCGAAGACAAAGCATTGGTTTCTCTTTGCGCGGAGCAGTGTGTATCGCGTGTGGCGCAGCATTTCCCCGAGTATGCGCGGGATAAAGCTGCGCTTACAGGGGATGAAGGAACGGTTGCGCAGCGCGGAGTGGCGTGCCAACCTGAAGCGAGCCGTGCGATGAGGGACAAAAGGGGACACCTTGCTTAAGCTGCGAAAAGTAGAAATCGTAGGCTTTAAGTCGTTTTGTGAGCGAACGGTGGTGACGTTCAGCGGGACGGGGACCACCTGCATCGTGGGGCCGAATGGCTGCGGGAAGTCGAACGTGGTGGACGCGATTTCATGGGTCCTGGGCGAGCAGAGCCACAAGTCGCTGCGCGCGGAGCGGATGGCGGATTGCATTTTTAATGGGACGACGAAGCGGCCGCCGATGGGTTTGGCGGAAGTGACGATTACGCTGGAAGACCCGGAGCTGGCGGAGGCGGCGCGGTTTGTGCTGGAGGGGCAGACGGAAACCCCGGGGATTAACACAGAGTTCACAGAGGCGGGGAGCACCGAGGGCACGGAGAAGACAGAAGAGCCGAGTGAGACCTCGGCTGACGGGGCGGCGGAGGCGGTGCCCGTGGCTGCAGACGTGGCGGCGTCGGGAGAAGAGGCTGCTGCGGAGCCGGAATTTGTTAAGGGGAAGCGGCGGAAGAAGGCGGCGGAGAAGCTGGCCTTGGCGGTAAAGCCGGGCGAGGTGGTGGTGAGCCGGCGGCTGTATCGCTCGGGGCAGAGCGAGTATTTGATTAATGGGCGGCCGGGGCGTTTGCGCGATATTCAAGAGATGTTCATGGGCGTGGGATTGGGGCCGGATTCCTACGCGATCATCGAACAGGGGCGAATCGGGTTGATATTGTCGACCAAGCCGATGGAGCGGCGCGCGATTATTGAAGAAGCCGCGGGCGTGACGAAGTTCAAGACGAAGAAGCGGTTGGCGGAAGCGAAGCTGGAATCGTCGAAGGTGAATTTGTCGCGCGTGAATGACATCGTTGTGGAAGTGGAGAAGCAACTGGGTTCGCTGAAGCGGCAGGCGGCAAAGGCGCGGCGGTATTCGGAAGTTCGCGACCAGATGCGCGGGATCGTGCGGCAGATGCTGGCGGGGAAGGCGCGCGAGCTGGATGGGGAAGCGGAGCGAATCGGCAAGCAGCTTGCGGAATTGACGGCGGCGGAAACGCATCATGCGCAGGAGATTCAGCAGAAGGAAGTCGAGCAGGATTCGCTGAATCAGCGGATTTATACGCTGGACGCGGAGCTGCGGCAAAACCAGAACCATTTGAACTTGACGGCGCTGGAGGTGGACCGCAGCGAGAATCGCATTGCGTTCAACCGGCAACGCACGGAGGAGCTTGCGGGACGGCACGGGCAAATTGCGAAGGAAATCGCGGAAGCCGCGTCGCGGGCCGCGGAGTGGGATTCGCGAAATGCGGCGCAGCAGCAGGCCGTGATTGTACTGCGGGATGAATCCGGAGTGATCACCGAGCGCGTGGGGGAACTGGCGGCGCGTGCGGAGTCGCGCGGGGCGCAGATCCGGGATTGGGAGTTGCGGATCGCGGCGTTGCGGGCGTCGGCTTCGGAGGCCGGCGAAAGTTTGCTGCGTTTGCATGGCGAGCAGAAGCGGGCGGAGGAGGCTCTGATCCATCAGAGCGCGGCGCTGCAGAAACGCGAGGCGAGCGAAGCGGAGCTGCTGGAATCGTCCATCAGGGTGCGCGATGACGCGGAGCGGGCAGCTTTGGAGTTGGAAGCGGCGAACGGGCAGCTGAACGCGCTGATGGTCAAGGCTGCTGAGCTGCAGAGCTCGATTGGCACGCTGCGGCAGGAGCGCGAGCGGATGAGCGCGGAGGCGGATGCGCTGCGCGAGTCCGTGGTGGGAGTGCGGGCGCGGCATTCGACGCTGACGCAAATTTTGAATGACCGGTCCTATACGGCAAACGCGGTGCAGAAGTTGTTTGCGGCGAACGAGAGTGGGGCGGGGCGAGACTTTCGTGCGGTTGGAGTGCTTGCGGATTACGCGGAAGTGGAAGAGCAGCACGAGGCGGCGATCGAGCAATATTTGCGGGACGAGCTGGAATACGTGGTCGTGGAAACGTTCGATCATGCGCGAGCGGGAGTTTCCTTGCTGCGGGATGAGGTGGGCGGGCGGGCCACGTTTTTCGTGGATTCGCTTCGCAACCTGACGCCGGCGGAATACGAGCCCATTGCGCATTTCCGGGTGGAAGACGGAGTGATATCGCGGCTCGATAAGCTGGTGGGATTCCGCGATCCGCTTGGGGCGGCGGCAAAGCAGTATTTGCCGCGGTTGCGTGCGGGGTATTTGACGGACGGCGCGACGTCGGCGGAAAAGCTGGCGCGGGAAAATCCGCAGTACGCGTTTGTGACGCCGGATGGAACTTGTTATCAGGGGCGCATGGTAAGCGGCGGCCGCGCGGATGAAGCGGGACCGCTGGGTATGAAGAGGGAATTGCGCGCGCTGGATGCGGAGATCGCGCAACTTGAGAAACGTGGTGAAGAGGCGCGAGCGGCACTGGAGACGTTGGTTGCGGATTTGCGCGCGACGGAGCAGTCGCTGGAGGAAGTGAAGGCGCAAAAGCAGACTGCGGAGCGCGAGGTGTATGCGGCGAAGCACCGGCACGAGCAGACGCAGGCAGAGTTGGCGCGGCTGGGAATGGAGTTGACGCTTTGCCAGAGTGAACTGGTGCGGATTCGCCAGGATGTGGAGAATGCGCGACTTCGCGCGGAACGAGCGCAGCATCAGCTTGCGGCGGCGGCAACTTCGCGGGCGGAAGCGGAAGCGGAGAGCGCGCGGCTTGCGGAAGAGTTGGCGCAGCTTCGCGGATCGATTCAAGCCGAGCAAAATGAATTAGCGGCGGGGCGCGCAGAGCTTGCGGCGATGAACGAACGCCTGAGCGCCGCGGAGGCGGTGGCGGCTCGGTTGACGCAAGAGCGCGCGGAACTGGAGCGCCGCGAGGCGGCACTGCGGCAACAGGAAGCTTCGGTCAACGAAGAGGCTGCAGCACTGGTGAAGCAGAGCGAAGAACTTGCCCAGCAACTCGAGGGCTTGCGCGCGGAGAAGGTGCGGCTTGAGGCGAGGCAGCGCGAGCTGGAACAGGAATGGGAGAGCGGCCGCACGCGCGTCACGCAGATGGAAGATCAGTTGCGCATGGGGCGGCAGACGCTGCAGGAGGTGCGCGAGCAGCGGAGTCACGCGGAAGTGGAGCGTGCGCGGAATGATTCGGACCGGCAGCACCTGCGCGAGACCTGCACGGCGGAGGTGAACGCGCAGCCTGAGGATTTGATCGCGACGGAGACGGCGTTTATCAGCGGAGAAGAGCTGGCCATCGCGGAGAGGAATTACCAGGAGATGAAGGCGCGCATCGAATCGATGGGCGCGGTGAACATGATGGCGCTCGAGGAGTACAACGAGTGCGAGCAGAGGTTCACATTCCTGACGCGGGAGCGCGACGATCTGTTGCAATCGATCGCAGACACGCAACAGGCGATCACGGAGCTGGATTTAGTTTCGCGGGAGAGATTCGAGCAGGCGTTCAACACCATCAATCACAATTTTTCGGAGGCGTTCCACACGATTTTTGGCGGCGGGACGGCGGAGATGCGGCTGACGGAGCCGGACAGCTCCGGAGACGCGGGGATCGACGTGGTGGCTTCGCCTCCAGGGAAGCGGCTGCAGAACATTTTGCTGCTGTCCGGCGGCGAGAAGGCGATGACGGCGCTGGCGCTGCTGATTGCGATTTTCCGGTACCAGCCGAGCCCGTTCTGTATTTTGGACGAGGTGGACGCACCCTTGGACGAAGCGAACGTGGGGCGGTTTACGCGGCTGGTCGGGGAGATGAGCAGCCAGACACAGTTCATCATCGTGACGCACAATCGCAAGACGATGGAGACGGGCAGCGTGCTGTATGGAGTGACGATGCAAGAGCCCGGCGTTTCGAAGCTGGTGAGCGTGCGTTGGGAAGGCGAAGAGGCGCCTCCGCGAAAGCACAGCGCGGCCGCCGCAGCTTCCGCGGCTTGATCGTGGCAAACGCGATTCTTGGAACGAAGTTCGACACGGCCGTCCTTGCAGCGTAAACATTTTCGTTCTGTCGAGCCTGTTCGTTTTATTGCGGGTATTTCCTTTTCTTCTCCTGTTGAAATAATTTCTTTCGGCAATCGCTGGATTGACTTCGCTTTGCGAAGCGCTAGAATGCTCAACACTCTTGCAGGGGAAATTCTTCCGTGTCCTTCGGTGCGGCAATGCGCGTAGTACGAGAAACGAATTTCGCCGGCATATCACCCGTCGCGCGCGGCAAAGTGCGCGACATTTATGATGCCGGCGACAAGCTGCTGATCGTGGCCACGGATCGGCTGTCGGCATTCGATGTGATTTTACCGACACCGATTCCGGACAAGGGAAGGGTGCTGACCCAGCTTTCGCTTTTCTGGTTCGATCTGCTTCGCGACGTGATTCCGAACCATGTGCTGAGCGCAACGGAGTTTCCCGCGCCGTTTGACGCGTATCGTGAGGAACTGGCGGGGCGCTCGATGCTAGTGCGCAAGACCGCGCCGTTGCCGATTGAGTGCGTGGTGCGAGGGTATGTTTCCGGTTCCGGGTGGAAGGATTACAAAGCTACGGGGAAAATCTGCGGCATAGCACTGCCGAACGGCCTGCGCGAGTCCGACCGCTTGCCGCAGCCGATTTTCACGCCGGCGACGAAGGCGGCAACCGGGCACGACGAGAATATTTCATTCGAACGAGCTGCGGCTTTGATCGGAGATCAGCGCGCGCGGCAAGTGCGTGATGTCAGCCTGGAGATCTATCGTCGGGCGGCCGCGTATGCAGAGCCGCGAGGGATTTTGCTGGCGGACACGAAGTTCGAGTTCGGTTTGCTCGGCGACGAGCTTATCTGGATCGACGAGGCGCTCACGCCGGATTCGTCACGATTTTGGCCCGCAGCCCAGTATGAACCTGGCGGGCCCCAACCCTCTTTTGACAAACAGTTTGTACGCGACTACCTGGAGAGCATTCACTGGCCGAAAACCCCGCCCGGCCCGGAACTGCCTCCGGAGGTCGTGGGTGCAACGCGTGACAAGTACCGGGAAGCGTATCGCATTCTGACTGGGCGCGAACTGGACTAGCGTCAGGCCGGAATCGCGAACTTCTCTCTGGAGCGTGCCGTGAAGGATCAACTCGAAGGACTTGTCAGCCAGATGGTGGATCGAGGAATTTTGTTTGATGAGGCTGTGGAGGAGTTTGAAAAACGGTTTATCAAGCGCGTGCTGGAGCGCGCGGAGGGGAACCAATCGCGCGCGGCACAGATTCTAGGCATTCATCGCAATACGCTGAGCCGGAAGATTGACGCCTACAAGCTGGATCACCGGAATCACCGAGCACGTTGAGCATGGCCCCAGTTTGCGTCAGGGTGCAGGATGTCGGCAGAAAAACCAGACGGCTCGCCGAGATTTCGGCGAGCCGTTTGGTTTTGCAATAAGACCGCTGGTCTCTAGTGTCCGGGCTTCTTGGTTGTTGGCCGCTTCTTCGTCGGGGCCTTCTTATCCTTCGGGATGTCTTCGGCGTTCACCTTGGCCTTGTCCCAGTGCAGCATGAAGGTCGGGTCGGGATCGTAAGCCAGCAAAGTGCCGGTGAAGCGCACCGGGTTGTCTTTTTCCAGCTTTGCAGCTTCGGGCTGGCCGACAACTTTGACGTCCATGTCCGGAGTGTTTTTGGCATCAAACTCGGCGTCGCTGGTGACAAAGGCGACCTTGAGCTGGACGGTCTCGCTGGCGGAACTGACTTCGATCAGCTTGCCGGGAACATCCGGAAACTCCAGTCCGCAGGAAGCGAGCCAAGTGATTTTGGCCTTGTCGCCACCGGCTTTCAGATCGGCGATGACGGAGGCGATCGTCATGTCCTTGCGAGCGGCGTCGAGATCGGCGGCACTCGGCAGCTTGTAGCTGGCCGGGCGCTCGGTAGAGCTGCCGGCCAATTGCAAAAGCTCATTCAGCTCGGCGTCAGTCAGATTGTCGCAAACGTTGCCGCCCTGATAGTTAGCAACGAGCTTGCGCAGGTACGATTTCACCTGATTGGCCTGCTCTGGCTTGGCGCCTTTGGCGCTGACAGCCTTAGCGAAATACCAGAAAGCGTCCATCTGCTGGGGCGGATTCATGGCCATGTAGGCCTGCCCGATCTTGTAGGTGGTGATAGCATCGTCCGGACTCTTCTCAAGGACAGCCTTGTAAGAGTCAATGGCCGTCTGGTAGTCCTTTTGGATCATCGAGCATTGGGCGAGGGTGTAATTGAAAAGGATGGCGGGCTGCGCCTTCTGCTTATTGAAGTCCTCTTCAGACATATTGTCCGGCTTCTTCAGTTCATTAAGAGTCTTAAGGCCGGCTTTGGCCGCTTCACAGGCTTTGGGGGCCTGGTCCTTCACGTCTTGAGAATTGGGAGGAAGATTGCTGTACGCAAAGGCGCGCGCGTAATAAGCCTGGTAACGAATCGGTGGTTCGACTTTATCTCCCAAGGCAAGAAGCTTATCGGCGTATTCAACAACCTTCTGCCAATTTCTCAGTTGGCTGTAGGCGTTGTAATAGAGCGGGTAGACGTAGACGAGCAGCGCCGAATTCGGGTACTTCGCCACAAAATCATCGAGCAGCTTGATCTGCTGAGTTGGATTTTTTTCCGCGGCGGCCGCCTGATAGGAGTTGTACTCCGCCATGGTGTACTGCTGCTTGCCGGCACCGGCGTCTTGACCAGCGGGTGCCTGGGCGAGCGTGTTTGGCGCGCCGCTAATCGCCAAGCAAAGCGCCGCGACAACCGCCAAGCCCGCCACTCTACGTGTTCGATTCATTCCATTCTCCTCGCTCAAACTCCAAGCCTATTCATGCACGTCTCGTACACCCTGGAGTGCTCGTGCCGGGTATCACGCTAACTCTCAAAACTTTGGGATTATAGGAAAAGGGCACGTAAATCCGCAAGGCGTTACTCTACAGGGACCTATGTATCTTACATTTGTTGGAAGCCTCCGAATGCGTACTTTACGCTACGCACAATGGCCCCTGCGGCTGAATGTTAAGATGAGTTTTGCACAAAAAGGGTCGCCCGGACGAAGGAAGAATTGTGATGGCTCCCATAAGTAAAACGAATGCCCCGGCGGATGCAACGAAGCCGCTGGCCGGTGCGATAGCGTTGGTCACTGGAGGCAGCCGCGGCATCGGGCGCGCGATTGCGATGAAGCTCGCGGAGTTGGGCGCAAGGGTGGCCATTTGCGGACGTGACAGCGAGAAGTTGCGCGCGACCGCGCAGCAGTTGCAGGCGCTGACCGAAAGTGTTTTCTGGCAAACAGCGGACGTAACCCGCGGGGAGGAAGTGGAGAAACTCGTTTCCGCAACGGAAGCAAAGCTCGGGCCGATAGGGATTCTGGTTAACAACGCGGGCATTGGGCTCTTCGGTCCGGCGCACGAAAAGAGTGAAGAAGAGTGGGACCGGATCCTGAGCACTAATTTGAAGAGCGTATTCCTGGTTTCGCGGGCAGTGGTCCCATCCATGATCCGGCAGGGCGCAGGAGACATCATCAACATCAGTTCGCTTGCGGGAAGGAATACGTTCGCGGGCGGAGGGTTGTACTGCGCGTCAAAATGGGGAGTGCAGGGACTGTCGGGTTGCATGGCGGAGGATTTGCGGGACCACGGAATCCGAGTCAGCGTGATTTGCCCGGGGAGCGTAGCGACGGAATTCTCCGGGCGCGGGAGCAAAGACGCCGGGAAGGCGCTGCAGCCGGAAGATGTGGCGCACGCGGTACAGGCGGTGGTGACACAACGACGCGGCAGTTTCATGAGCGAGATTCACGTTCGGCCGCTACGGAAGTGAAGGGTCGTTTTTCCTCTTGACAATAGTTGTTGCAACGAATAAGTTTGGGTATGAGTGTATGAGCCGGACGCAGAAACAGCACCCCTCGCTGCCCATCGAGGACCGGGTATTCGTCGCGCTACAAAGGGCCGCGGACAGACTGGCGGTGCAAGCCGAACAGGTTCTAAAATCCAACGGCCTTACAGGCGCGCAATACAACGTGTTGCGTATCCTGCGCGGTGCAGAGCCGGAGGGGCTGGCCTGCAGCAGCATCGCGGAACGCATGATTTCGCATGATCCGGACATGACGCGCCTGCTGGATCGCATGGAAAAGCGCCACCTGATTACGCGGCAGCGGCAAAGTGACGACCGGCGCGTGGTGAAGGCGAGAATTACAAGCAGCGGACTGGAGTTGTTGAAGCGCCTCGATCCCACGGTTCGCGAGGTTCACAAGCGTCAATTCGCGCATATGGGGGCCGTGCGCGTGAGAGCGTTGGCGGATCTGCTCGATGAAATATGCGCACCGGATCGCGAGTGAAAAGTTTGTGGTAGGGACACGCAACGGATTTCTAATCGCGTCACAAAGGAGAACGTAATGGGTCACTTCCCGGTTCGTGCTATTTCAGCGGCAGCGCTCGCAGCGGCGCTTTCGTTCCCGGCGGCTGCAGCAACGTCCACTTGGCAGATCGATCCGAACCATTCCGCGGCGCAGTTTGCGGTGCGCCATATGGCAATTTCGACGGTGCGGGGAGCATTCAGCAAGTTGAGCGGAAGCGTTCAACTGGACGACAAGGACATCACCAAGTCTTCCGTCGAAGTGACGATTGACGCCGCTTCGGTGGACACGCGCGTGCCTGATCGAGACAAGGACCTGCGCAGCGAGCGTTTTTTCGATGTCGAGAAGTATCCGACGCTGACTTTCAAATCGACCAAGATAGAGCAGACGGAGCCGGGGAAGCTGAAAGTGACCGGAGACCTGACGATTCATGGAGTGACCAAGCAAGCGGTGCTGGAGGTGGAGGGACTAACGGCGCCGGTGAAAGATCCCTGGGGCAATCAAAGGACGGCGGCGAATGCCACTACCAAGATCAACCGGCAGGATTTCGGCGTGAAATGGAATGCCAAGATGGACAGCGGAGGATGGGTGGTTGGCGACGATGTGGCAATCACGATCGACGTTGAGTTGGTGCAAAAGGGCGCCGCGAAGTCTGGGAATTGAGGCATTGATTCGCTCGCGTACCGCTAAAGGAGCGGTCTGAATGCACCGTCCAACCCATTTTGCTCATCTAACGCAGGTTTCCGTATGATCTAGTAAGGTTTAGAGCATGCACAAACCAGCTGCCACGGATGTCTCTCTACACGAACTTATACTAAACCGCTGGAGTCCGCGCGCGTTTTCAGATAAGCCGGTGGGTCCGGAGGTTCTACGGAGCCTCTTCGAGGCAGCGCGGTGGGCGCCGTCCAGCAATAACGAACAACCGTGGGCTTACCTGGTGGCTGCAAAAGACGACGCAGAGAACTTCGCCAAGATGCTGAGCGTGCTCGTGGAATTTAACGCCAACTGGGCGAAGCACGCGCCGGTGCTCGCGTTGTCAGTGGCGCATCTGAAGACGCAGCGTGACGGCAAGCCGAACCGCGTGGCGCTACATGACGTAGGCAGCGCCAGCGCGCAGCTTACTCTTGAGGCGAACGCGCGCGGCTTGCAGGTACACCAGATGGCTGGATTCGATGCTGACAAGGCGCGGCAGGCATTCGCGATTCCGCCGGATTGGGAGCCCGTGGCGGCAATGGCCATTGGGTATCCGGGCGATCCGGAGTCGCTTCCGGAAAAGCTGCGTGAGCGGGAACTGGCGCCGCGAACGCGCAAGCCACTGGGCGAATTTGTTATGAGCGGCGGTTGGGGGCATACTGCTCCCTTCGTTGCAACCTGAGCGCGTCTCTGGGACCCGGCTCAATCATGCACAGCGTACTAGAGTTCCTTCTCCACCATGGCTATGCGGTTTTGCTGATATGGGTATTTGCCGAACAGCTCGGCCTACCTGTGCCTTCTCTGCCGATTCTTTTAGCCGCGGGAGCGTTAGCAGGCTCGGGCAAATTCAACTTTGCGGGCTCGATCTTCCTGAGTGTTTTCGCTGCAGTCGTCGCCGACTCCGTGTGGTATGCACTGGGACGTGTGCGCGGCATTAAGGTTCTCCAGCTTCTCTGCAAAATTTCCCTTGAGCCGGATTCCTGCGTACGGCGCACGGAGGGTCTTTTCGCAAAGCAAGGCGCGCGGTCGCTGGTCTTTGCGAAATTCGTGCCCGGCTTGGGCTCCGTCGCTCCGCCGTTAGCCGGCATTTTTAACATGCGGCCATCGCGATTTTTCCTGTTCGATGTGCTCGGAGCGCTTCTTTGGTCGAGTGTTTATATAGGGCTAGGTTTCGTCTTCAGCGGCGAGATTGAAAGATTTGCCGAGCGTGCTTTTCGTCTCGGCAGAGGCCTCGGTGTTTTGGTTATCGGGGCGTTGGTGGCATACATCGCATACAAGTTCATTGCGCGGCAGCGTTTTTTGCGGGAGCTGCGCATCGCGCGCATAACAGCAGACGAACTGAAGCAGAAGCTGGACGCCGGAGAGGATCTGGTCATAGTGGATCTGCGGCATTCCTTGGACTTCGAGGCTGACCCGCATACGATTCCAGGAGCGTTCCGCATGGACGCCGAGGATCTGGAAGAGAAGGATGACCGCTTGCCGCGCGACCGCGAGGTCATTCTTTACTGTACTTGACCAAACGAAGCTACCAGCGCCCGTGTGGCGCTGTTCCTAAGGAACAAAGGCGTGCGGCGTATCCGGCCGCTACAAGGCGGGTTGGACGCCTGGCGCGAGCGCGGATATCCGCTAGTCAGTGCGGCTCTCGTCTAACACCTGAACAAAGCAATCACACCTCTGAAGAAATGGATGCGTTCAAAGTCAGAGGCGAGGTAGAACGATTCCGCCTTGTGACTGATACTTTCCCTTTTTGTCTTTGTAGCTGACTTCACAGTCTTCGTCGGATTCGAAAAACAGGACTTGGCAGAGGCCTTCGTTGGCGTAAATCTTCGCCGGGAGCGGCGTTGTGTTGCTAATTTCCAGGGTAACGAAGCCTTCCCATTCAGGTTCGAATGGCGTGACGTTCACAATGATGCCGCAGCGGGCGTAGGTGGATTTGCCGAGGCAAATGGTCAGCACATTGCGCGGGATGCGAAAATATTCGATAGAACGGGCGAGGGCGAAAGAATTCGGCGGGATCAAGCAAGACTCGCCTTTGTAGTCGACCAGGGAGCGGGGATCGAAATGTTTGGGATCGACGATGGTCGAATTCACGTTGGTGAAAATGCGAAACTCGTCGGCGACGCGAATGTCGTAGCCATAGGACGAGACTCCATAGCTAATGACCCCTTCGCGCACCTGGCGGTCGGTGAAGGGCTCGATCATTTTGTGTTCCAGCGCCATGCGGCGGATCCAGCGGTCGGGCTTAACGGACATCCACGCCTCCTCGGTTTGCGTGCAGATTCCTTCGAGCGAATGCAAAAAGGAAAGTCAGTGTAGATTAGCCGTCACATCTTGACAACCCACGGCCCAGCCTCTAGCATCTGCCGAGTCGCTGGAGGAACACGTGATTAAGCTCGATATCGTAAACGCCGTCGTGACGACGACGAACATCAGTCGCACCAAGGCCGAGCAGGCCGTCGAGACGGTCTTTGAATCGCTGAAGAACGCGCTCGGCCGCGGCCAGCGCATCGAGCTGCGACGCTTCGGGGTTTTCAGCGTTAAGCCGCGCAAGACGGGTATTGGCCGTAACCCGCGCACCGGGGAAGAGGTGAACATTCCGCCTGGCAAAGCCGTGCGCTTCAAGCCCGGAAAAGAGCTGCAGGGAATCGAAGAATCCGCAAAGGCCTGACAGGGTTCCTCTGTAAGAAATCGCCGAAGAATGTCTGTGCCCGTTGTCGTGGCTTGACAGGATGCGCTGCAGAAGAACAGGTGCTTTAGATTCTGCGGCTCCGAGCATGCCCTGACACTCGTTGGCGTTTTCGCTATACTAAAAAGTCCGGCGCGGTACCCAAGTGGCCCAAGGGAGAGGTCTGCAAAACCTCCATTCGTGGGTTCGAATCCCACCCGCGCCTCCAACTTTCCGTTGACATTTTTCATTCCCGTTGAGAGATGCCCTCGCTCCACTTCTCAATCGATGGGTTTTCGACGATACGCGCTTAGTCAAGTACTTCCCGTATCTTCTTGAAGGAGATTCTGCATGGGATAGTTT
>Ga0209648_10000137_pt1 | contig 50218 bp, 44 predicted proteins | sample GraSoi2013_115cm_FD_185830 | JGI IMG/M metagenome (GOLD analysis project Ga0209648, IMG submission 185830) | Grasslands soil microbial communities from the Angelo Coastal Reserve, California, USA - Sample 9_17_2013_115cm (SPAdes) (version 2) | ecosystem: Environmental > Terrestrial > Soil >... | reverse complement strand
TAAACCCTTCATGGAAGCGCACGGGAAAAGTGGCAGTCCCGTCTTCATTGTAGAGTTCCAGCTTTGCAGGGTGTGTTTTCGGCAAGCGAATTTCTAGCTGATGGAGACCGATTCTCTCCAGGTCGATCCCAAACAGAGACAGCAAGTCGACAAAATTGAGCCGGTAGATGACGCTTAAGCTGAAGAGCTTCTGAACACCGGGTACTGACCCCGTCGCTTCGATCTGGCTGAGCCAAGCGTTGGAAATATAGAATTTCGCATTATTTTCGGCCTTTGCAATCTGCCGGCTGTATTTCTCGACTTGGCGCACAGAAATCCCAAGATCTCTCCGAATCGCCTTAATTCTTTCTCCAGGGTGCAATTTGACCGTCGCTTATATACTGCCTTAGTACGACCACAAGGAGAACAGGGGGTGGTTGGCGAGAGCAATAGAACTTCGGTTTAGATCAATGGCGATTTGGGAAGGTCGGTGAATCAGTTGTGAGCCAGCAGAGACATCTCCGGTGGTCTATTGAATTCTCTTAGTGTCAGAGGGAGACAAAGCTGACCGGGCTGGTTTCCGCCGGAGCGGCATCGCCACAGCAACTACCCGGCCCACAACGTCTATGTCGTCCGGATAGTTGAATTGCCGTGTCTTTCTTCCCGACATCTGATGAGGAATGATGCTCAGAACCTTGCCTTCCAATTCACACCAGCCAAATGCATAGCCGTCTCTAAGCTGAAAGAAGTAGATGGGACGCTCATACTCGTTCTCTCCCGGATCCGGATCAATCTTGGTGTCCTCGTCATCTATCTGGATGAAAGCGCCAGGACGAATCATCGGGTACAGCGTGTTGTCATCCATCCCAATGAATCCGTAGAGATATTTCCGAAGTCCGAGATTCTGAACGAAGGCGATGGGTATTTCGCCCCAAGTCTGCACCATGCGGGAGAGGAGATTGGTCTCTTCAATCTTCGCTCCCGGATCGAACCTCACTGGAAAACTTACACGGCGTTCAGTGTCATAGATCTCAGAAGGGACAAGATGAGTCTTGGGCAGTTTGACGGCGAGGCGAGCTGTGTTGATCTGATCCAGGTCGATTCCAAAGAAAAGAAGGAGGTCTACGAAATTAATTCGATAGAGTGCGCTCAGTGTGAAGAGTTTGTGGACACTCGGAACCCGGGTGGAGTTTTCGATCTCCACCAGAGAACTGTGGGAGATACAATATCTCTGGTTCCCCTGTGAACGCGCGATTAGGCGGCTGTGGGTTTGCACATCTCGACCACTGATGCCCAAAGCCTCGCGCAGTGCCTTGAGGCGCTGCCCGGGAGGGCCCGGAGGATTCCGAGACGAGAGTGCCCGACCCCGCGCCATAAAGATAAAGGTACGCTACTCTACAGGTGATAGTGTTGCAATAGTACCTAACGTTTCAAATAAGAATAAAGAATTTCGCCCCTTCCTAACCCGGCCTCTCGCGTAACCGCGTAGCGTCGTGCCAAGCGTCGTCAACAGAACAGCGCAACATTTCTTGAATGGTGAGCGCGCAGGGGCTTCTGAAGCTGTCGGCAACGCGCCTTACGCCACTGACCAATACCAAAGGACGCTGTGGGCGTAGGCACGTCAGGTCGGATTCTCGGCCACCATTCTCTCTTTGGACGGAAATTGCGGTTCGGACTACGACCGATACGCGTCGCCTAAGCCATGCCCAGCCCAAGGTAATAGTTGCTCGTAAGTCTTTGAAATCAACCGGACAACACCCTCGACGGCTACTTCATTCACAGACTTTTCATTCGCACTTCATCTTTATAGGCCTGGATTCGGACCAGAAACATCTTTTTTCACACACCAACTCGAATTCGTGCGACATCTTCAAGCGCGTCGCCGCGCAAGCGGTAGCGCGAGATGAAGGGGTTTTGTCCGAAAAGTCCGGACTTCACACTGCTCCTTTAGTCTTACAAACGGCCTCAGCCGGCCCCGAGGCCGTTTGCTTCGAATTCAGACACTTCTGCCGGAGGGAAAGCGTGCAAACGGATCCCAACGCTATGTGGCTGGTTTCTCCAGACGTCCGTTCCACATATTCCGAAGATGGGGCAGTGCTTCTCGATATTCGAAAGGGGCTCTGTTACAGCCTCAACCCAGTTGCAGCACGAGTCTGGAGCACAGTGGAAGCGAGCCCTTCAGGAGTCGATCTTCGCGGGCTCGTGGACGTTATGGAGACGCATTACACGATCTCGCGCGACCAACTCGAACGCGATGTCAATGAGTATTTATCGAAGCTCGAAAATATCGGGCTTGTTCAAAGGAACGGCCTGTTTCACGAGTCCAAGGCCGCCGGTGCGCGGGGTTGACATGTTTCGGAATACATGGTGTGCCTCCGTGGGAACCGAACTGTCGAATGCGCCGGCGGCCTGGACCTGTGATTCGAGGGAAACGCTATCTGAAACTAGAACTAACATGCTGGATTTTTCTGCGAATCGTAGCTGTATCCTACAGTGCGGCTGCGGGTCTCGGCGCGAGGCCGTACCACAACATGCTCCGGGAGCAATTTTTTTCTGCCGCTGTCCGCGAATGGCCGCGTCGATAGAGAACAAATCGGCCGAAAGAAGGTTGGCAGGAGAGGGGACCTGCCTAATGAGCAATTTATCTGAACTTTAGCAATACCTACACCGCAACCTGTTTAGCGAAGTTGCCCCTAGAGAGGCATTCATCGCGAGGTACACAACCGAGCAGTAGGACTGAAGTCAACGCCAAATCCCATGCCGTCTGGCGCTAAAACGGAGCCTAGTCCAGAAAGGATACCAGTCATGAATACACACTCAATCGCATATAAGCGACCTGTTGTCCGACTTTTGGACAATTCGGATGCCTTCGTGAGACGTGTTATTCGCGAAGAATGCAGCCCCTCCACAAACGTAGATTGGCGCGCGGGGAAGCTAAAAGATTTCATCGACAGTCATTCAGCTGGAGATCGGTTGAGCATCGAGGAGGTTTGCAAGGAGATTGGATTGCCTACATCCATGCGTCAAACACGACGCTTGTTCAAGACCTCGACCGGGATAAGCGTCAGAAAATACGCAAAGAATAAACGCCTCGCTTTCGCAGCAAGACAATTGCAAGCCACGGGGACACCCATCAAGGTGATCGCCCTGGAAATTGGGTATCGCAGAACTGCCGAATTCACGAGGAGCTTTAAGGAATTATTTCGCCTGAGCCCGACGGAATTCAGAACGGTCTGGCGGAAAAGCAAACTTGTAGCGTAGAGCCTGAGGCCTATTTCGATGGAGCATCGCTCGAAGCTGTTAGATGCACACGTCGGTCTAACAAATGTTTCGAGACCATCGCGGCGATTGGCTTCTGATCTCAATTCAAGACAGAAGGATCAGACCACTTGGTTTACGAGTTCAAAAAACACGACATGACCGTAACGTTCACGCTTTGCGATGACACGAGGCGCATTGTTCAGCTTGCTCTTGGCACAGAGACACGAACCTTCGAACTCGAAGAATTCACGGACTTCTGGCTGACAATGATCGAGGAGGGACGCAAAGCCACAACTGCCTACTTAGAGTCCCTAGGATGGTTGCCTCGACACGGCGGCAAAAGCGACCGATTAGACCGGCCCCGGATACGCGAAGGTAAAGGCGATGGCTCTTAAGTCCGTTTGCATAACGGACATCTATGATGTCCAAACTGCGCCTCGGCCGCTTGCATGAACTTCAAGATGACTGTCCGAAGGTTGGAGGGGAATTTTGGTTCTGAAGTCCAACTCGCAGCTCCGATGGTTTGTCCGTAAGCTGCGGCCCCTCCTTCGTGCGCATCTCCTGAGTGTGTGTCTGATCGTGCTGAGCAGCTTGATGTTTCTGCTCGATCCTTTGCTCATTAAATGGCTCATTGACAACGTCCTTCCGAAAAAAGACATGCGCCTGCTCTTGCTTGCGGCAGGAGGGTTTTTGGGAATCTATATCTGTCGGCTAGGCCTTTCCGCGCTTGCGGGTATGGTGAGTTTCCGGACGGTCCAGAATCTCGTTTTCCGCATTCGGGTCGACATTTTAGAGCACATGAATCGGCTCTCTGCGGATTACCACGAATCGACGCCGATTGGTGAAAAGCTGTACCGCATGGAGCAGGATGTCGATCAGGTGGCGGAACTGGGATCAAGCCTTGTGCCCTATGTCCTCCAAACGACGTTCAACGCTGTTTTCGTCATCGGAACAATGTTCTTCCTCGATTTTCGGTTGACTATTCTCCTTCTACCGCTTATGCCTCTCTTCTTCGTTTTCCGGAGGCACTTCGAAAGCCGATTGCGGCAGGCATCCGACAGCGCGCAGCAACAATCCAGTAGAGAGAGCAGCTTCCTGCAGGAACACCTGGCGTCCGTCATCCAAATCCAGCTCTTGCACCGGGAGAGAAGTCAGGTCCAGGCGTTCCTTGAGCGGGCCGCAGCAAGAATGAAGGCATTGAATCAGCGAACCCTGACCGAGACATTGTTCAGGACCTGCTACATGGCAGTGATTGCACTCGGCACCATAGCGACCCTTGGTTACGGCGGTTACGAGGTGTTCGTTGGAGCTTTGACTGTCGGTGGGCTGGTTGCGTTTTACAGTTATCTGGCTCGATTGTTTGATCCCTTGAATGCTGCCGTGGACATCTATTCTCGGTTTAACCGCCTGAGCGCGAGCATTCGGAGAATTGTGGAGGTTATTGAAAAAATGCCGACCGTGTCGGAATCGCCGGGTGCGGTGCACCTCCCCTCCCCTTCTCGAGGGTACGTCGAATTACTGGGGGTATCTTTCTCCTACGGAAAAGGAACCCCAGTCGTGAATGGACTCGGACTCAAGCTAGAGGCCGGCGAGAAGGTTGCGTTGGTCGGCATCAGCGGGAGTGGCAAGAGCACTATCACAAAGCTGATTGCAAGGCTGTACGACGTGAACCAAGGAGCCGTGTATATCGACGGGAGCGACGTTCGAGGCGTGCGTTTGGAGAGTCTTCGGACGAAAGTCTGCTACCTGATGCAGGACGCCGTGCTTTTCGACAGAACGTTGAAGGAGAATCTTCTACTTGGAAAGCTTTCCGCAACGAACAAAGAACTCATGGATGCGCTCGAAACCGCGGATCTCGGAGAATTGATCGGCCGCCTGCCGCAAGGCTGGGACACTCCAATTGGCCCTAAAGGAAATTTCCTTTCAGGTGGCGAAAGACAACGACTAGCTCTGGCCCGTCTAGTGCTCCAAAATCCCGCTGTGCTACTGCTCGACGAATCGACGTCAGCACTGGATGCCCCTTCCGAACGGAGGGTATTCACCAATCTGGTGGACCGTTTTGCTGACAAAACAATTGTCTTTGTGTCGCACCGAATCTCCGCGCTCAAATGGGTCGACCGTATTGTCGTACTGAACGGCGGGATCGTTGAGGAGCAGGGTACGCATGATCGACTGATCCGCAACGGCGGCCTATACGTTCTCCTTCATAACTCACCTGCCGCAGTTGGCGGACAAGGGTTCTCCCCTATTTCCAGCGAGAGCATTTAGGCACAGTCTTCGGTGGCTAGGGCCCAGGGATGGCCGGACCTGCGTACATTTGGCCGAATGTGCGTGCTCTTTTGAATTGACTCGACAAATAACATATCCCACCATCGCTCCATCGGCCCAGCGCCCTGAGTAGTTTTCGATAGCCCGCCCATATGGAGATCTAAGGGGGTACCGCTTCGCGACGTGGTGATCGGTACCGACAGGAACACCGTTCGAATCCTCATTCAAGATTTTAGCCGAGTACTGAGGTAGGCAATGCCCTTGACACTGAACCCACCACCGAAAGACGCCGTCGAGCTTGTCAGGGAAGGGCTACCCGGGGTGGAGAATATCGGTCCTTACATAGTGGCCTGAAGAGGAAATCGCACACGAGTAGGAACAGCATGGCAACGGCAGTGCACGTTCGAGCAGCGGATCCCAGAGAGACGGACACCTACCGGCTGATTGTATTCAACCGGACGGGAACAGCTGTACTTCTCAAACGGCGGGCCTTGGGATATGAATTGCCAGTGGTTGAAATCCCTAGATTCACTCGGTCAGCACAAGAGATCACAGGCGTTCTCCGTGGACGCTGGAACATACCTTCTGTTGTCTTGTTTTCTGGCCTGGCGGAACAGAATCCAGAACCTGTCTACTCTGCGGTTCTTGAGGCTCAGGTCCGAGCCTGCACATTACCGGAAGAAATGGATTGGTTTCCTATCCATCACGCAATCTCGCACCTTTTGAGGGACAAGAAGCACAGCGCCCTCGAGTCCAGTCATTTGAGAGCGACGAATAGGATCGTAGGAGGCGATCCCGAACCTTTCAGCAGACTCGGCTGGTTGAGCAATCTTCAGGATTGGGTGAGAGCGGTAATTCATCCACTCGGCATGAGGTTGAAAGACTTCCAGCAACTTAACGGCTGCGAGACCTTCTCGCTCATTCGTTTTGATACCACCGAGCGGCCCGTCTGGTTCAAAGCTGTCGGCAAGCCTAATCTACACGAATTCTCGATCAGCGTGACTCTCTCAAACCTGTTTCCTGAATATCTGCCATCCCTGCTCGCCACTCAACCCGCTTGCCACGGCTGGCTGATGGCGGACGTCGGCGGGCCTCCGCTCAATGAAGTGGAAGAACTATCTGCCTGGAAAGACGCTGCGACAACGCTGGCTGGTCTTCAGACGGCGTCCATTGACTCGATTGATGACCTACTGGAAGTAGGTTGTAGAGATTTGCGCGCCAGCACGCTGCTCGAATTGGTCGACCCGTTCCTCGAAGTGATTGCCAATCTGATGCAGGAGCAATCGAAAGTACCACCGCCGATTCTCTCACGGCATGAACTTTCCGACCTAGCGGAAATACTGAAGAACGCCCTGCATTGCTTACAGTCAGTAGGCATTCCTAACGCGCTGGGCCACAGCGATTTCAATCCGGGCAATATCATCGTTGGTTCAGATCACTGCGTCTTCATCGATTGGGCCGAAGCGCATGTCAGTCATCCATTCTTGACGTTTGAATACCTAATCTCGCATCTGCGGAAAGACTACCCGGCACTCGCTCGATCCGAAAGTGGCATTAGGTCCGCATACGCTCAGCATTGGCAGACCACCTCATCGCCCGAGCATGTCCGCGAGGCGTTCTTGTTTTCACCGCTCGTGGCCGTTTTCGCCTACGCAGTCGCCTGTAATAGTTGGCGGGACTCAGAAAGACTGAAGATTCCTCAAGTGCCCGGTTATCTCCGGAGCCTGACACGCCGGATGAAACGCGAAGCAGACTCCATTCAGCGGCGGAGGGTCGAATGCCTCAACTGATGACACCTCCGCCCTACTCAACCGTGGAGCCGGTGACAGAGATTCTCCACGGTGTCTCTGTGACCGACCCGTATCGCTGGCTGGAAGACCAGGATTCGCCCCGCACGCGCGCCTGGATCGAGGAACAAACCCGCTACGCTCGCGCTTACCTGGACAGCATCCCGGGACTTGAACGCATCCGTCAGCGCATCCGAGAATTCCTCGCCGTCGAAACCTATGACTCCCTGCAGAAGGTTGGCAGCCGCTACTTCTTCCGAAAGCGCCTTCCCGACCAAGAGCAGCCCTGCATTTGCATGCGTGATGGTGCAGAGGGCGAGGATCAACTTCTGGTCGATCCCGTCGAAAGGGGGACCGGCAAGTACACGGCGGTAAAGCCTCTGCGAGTCTCACCCGAGGGTCGATTGCTCCTGTACGAAGTGAAGGAAGGGGGAGAGAGGACGGGGACCTTTGAGTTGTTGGAAATCGAAACTCGGAAGCGCCTCCCCGATTTCCTCCCCCGCGGGTATTTAAGGGGATTTGCCTTTGCGCCCGACGGCAAGAGTTTCTACTACGTCCACGAGGCCTTGGAGGCGAAAAGACCTTTCTATCGTGCCGCGTACCAACATGTGCTTGGAACATCTCCTGGCGAAGACCGGGAGATTTTCTTTGCAGGCCAGGGGGTGAAAATTCGGCTAACCCTTTGTTCTGAGGGCGCACACCTCGTGTTCTATGTGTATCACTTGCTTGAGAAAACACTAACCGACATCTACGTGAAACTGATCGAGAAAGAGAGTGAACCTGTCCAGATCTTCCGCAGAATAGACTACATGCTAAACCTACGTTGGGTAGGGGGAAAGATTCTAGCTCTTACAGACAGTAAGACCCAGAATCGCCGCATCGCTGAAATCCGTCTTCGCGACAACAGAGAACCTGAGTGGATTGACATCGTTCCAGAAAGCAACACCCCCATCAGAAATTGGCTCATTGTCGGTGACCGTATTCTTGTCTCCTACACGAAAGAGATGACCGATCGTGTCTTCATCTTCGACTTCTCCGGACAAAAGCTAGGCGAGATGCCGATTCGAAACGACGAAACCGTTCGCATCATCGGCGGTTCGCCAGAGACCGACGAGTTGCTCCTTGAAACGGAGTCCTTCACCGAGCCCATTGGTATTGTCCGCTACTCCGTGAAAAGCAACCAACGTAAGCTCTGGGCCAAGAGAAACATTCCCTTTGATCCCGCAAACTACAGCCATTCCCAGATCTGGTACCTGTCCAAGGATGGCACAAGAATCCCCATGTACCTCGTGGGCCATCGCGAAGTTCTGAAGAGAAGTGGCAACACAGTGATCATGACATCCTACGGTGGATTTGGAACAGTGATGACTCCGCAATTCAGTGTTTTTGTGTCGTATCTTATTGAGCGCGGCTGCCTTTTCGCGTTGCCGAATATTCGCGGCGGATCGGAATTCGGCGTGGAGTGGCACTACGCCGCTAGGCGCCGCAACCGTCAGACTGCTTACGACGATTTCCTCCGCGCGGCCGAATGGCTCATCAAGACGGGACGTACATCCCCTGAGAAACTTGCCATCTTTGGCGGCTCAAATTCGGGCCTGCTCGTGGGCGCAGCTCTTACTCAGCGGCCGGACCTTTTCCGCGCGGTCGTGTGCATGGTTCCGATGCTGGACATGCTTCGCTATCACCTCTTCGACAACGCCCAAGTCTGGAAAGATGAGTTTGGTACCGCCGATGACCCTGACGACTTCGCCGTTCTCGCGAAATACTCACCGTATCATCAGGTTCGGGAGGGGGTGGCCTATCCGGCTACGATGATCGTCTCCGGCGATGCCGACCGCAACTGCAATCCGTTGCACGCCCGCAAAATGACCGCCCGGCTACAGGCCGCGAATGTCTCCGAACGCCCCATCTTTCTCGACTACAGCAAGTTTCGCGGGCATTCTCCTGTGCTTCCGCTCGGCGAGCGGATCGAAGCCCTGACGGATCGGATGGCGTTTCTCTGTGATCAGTTGCAGTTGCCCGTGTGAAATTGGAGGTTCTTCTTATGTCGTTTCTTGTCCTGAAAGCGTACTTGAAACTGATCCACTTCGATCTCTACTTGGCGCGGGGAAATTTTGCCGCCTTTTACACCAAGGTCCGCAATTACCCGATCAGCAGAAAGGAGCCAGTCCCCGACATCGTGGAATGTATCTGCTCGGCCGTGGACATGGCCTGCATCTGGTATTGGAAAGAAGCGCTGTGCCTGCAGCGATCCGCGGCTACTGCATGTTTGTTGAAAGAGTACGGTGTGTCGGCGCAGATGGTCATCGGGGCGCAGCAGATGCCCTTCAAGGCCCATGCCTGGGTCGAAGTAGACGGTCACGTCGTTAACGACAAACCGTATACGCCGGAGATGTACGCTGTTCTCGATCGATGCTGAACATGTTCGCTGGGAGAGGGGATCAACTGTGAGCGTCCAGTTTGGAAGATGGAATTTCGATGGGAAGCCGGTGGACCGCGGCTATCTCGAAAAGGTAAACGCGCTGATCGCTCCGTATGGACCAGATGGCCCTAGTTCCTACTCCAAGGGCAACGTCAGCATTCTTTACCGCGCCTTCCACACAACGAAGGAATCCCGCCGCGAAGAGCAACCTCATGTCCTGGCGTCAGGCGCGGTCATAACCTGGGACGGCCGCTTGGACAACCGCGCCGAGCTTATCCGCAGGCTCACAAGTTTCGTGACCGTTCACTCAACGGACGTTGCGATCGTCGCAGCGGCTTACGAGCAATGGGGGTCGAATTGCTTTGCCAGGCTCGTCGGTGACTGGACCCTCTCGATCTGGAATCCAACTCACCGTTCGTTGATCCTGGCCAAAGACCCCATCGGCGCACGCCATCTCTACTACTCTCTCGACAAAGATCAGGTGACCTGGAGCACCATCTTGGATCCGCTCGTTCTCGTTGCTGGAAAATCGTTCCCCCTCAACGAAGAGTACATCGCCGGCTGGTTCTCCTTCTTTCCCGCGGCTCATCTGACACCCTACGTCGGCATTTCTTCCGTCACGCCGTCCTCTTCCGTGCTCATCCACGCTGGAAAGCAAACGGTTAGTAAGTATTGGGATTTCGACCCCGGCAAGAGAATCCGCTACCGCACCGATGGGGAGTACGAAGAACACTTCCGCGCCGTCTTTGCTGAAGCCGTGCACCGCAGGCTCCGTTCGGACAGTCCCATCCTCGCGGAGCTCAGCGGCGGCATGGATTCTTCTTCCATCGTCTGCATGGCGGATACCATCCTAGCCCGGGGGGCCGCTGAAACCCCGCGCCTTGATACCATATCCTACTACGACGACTCTGAACCCAACTGGAACGAGCGGCCCTATTTCACCAAGATCGAAGAAAAGCGCGGCCGCACCGGCTGCCATATCGATGTCAGCTTTCAAGAATCTTTCAAATTCGAATCTGACAACGAGCAGTTTGCGGCGACTCCAGGGTCCGGTGGGCGTCCCAGCGAAGCCGCCAAACAGTTTGCAGCGTGCGTAACGTCGCAAGGAAACCGCGTCGTCCTCTCCGGCATTGGCGGCGACGAGGTCACGGGTGGAGTGCCAACACCCACACCGGAGCTGGCAGATCTTCTCGCGAGAGCTAAGTTCAGTGCGCTCGCCCATCAACTGAAAGTTTGGGCACTCAACAAGAGAAAACCCTGGTTTCATCTGTTCTTTGAAGCGGCCCGGGGATATTTTCCTCCCATTCTCGTAGGAGTCCCCAAGCACAAGCGCCCGGCGCCCTGGCTCAATCCAGCCTTCGTTAAACGGAATCGAGCGGCCCTGCAGGGCTATGAAGACAGGCTAAAGCTCTTTGGTCCTCTGCCGAGTTTCCAAGAGAACCGAAGCACTGTGGATGTGTTACGAAGGCATCTGGCGTGCGATTCGTTACAGCTAAAACCGCTTGTCGAGAAGCGCTATCCCTACCTAGACCGAGGCTTCGTGGAATTCATGTTCGCTGTCCCTCGGGAACAACTCGTACGTCCCGGCCACCGTCGCTCTCTGATGCGGCGCGCACTCGACGGCATAGTCCCCGACGAACTCCTCAATAGGAAACGCAAGGCCTTTGTTGCCAGGGCGCCCATGGCAAATATCTCGACACAATGGACGAATTTGGTCGAATTGAGTCAGCAAATGGTCAGCGATTTACTTGGGATAGTTGACACAAAAGCCTTCTGTAAAGCCTTGCAAAAGGCGCGGGACGGCCAGGAATTTCATTTGGTTCCGTTAATAAGGACGCTAGGAGTTGAGCGTTGGTTGAGGCTCACGACATATCGAAATACCGTCGACTTACTTGTCCATTCACGACCTGACAAGTCGCTATTTGATTTGGCAAAGTCACTCGCTGGACAGAAATGAGAAGCGAGTCATGCCGAACAAAATGCAATTCACTTGGAGTGCTCGTTAGCTGAGTAGACGTAGAAAAGAGAACGGCACACATGACTTATGCAAAGCCGGAAATCGTTCTTGTGGCTAACGCTTTGACGCAAATGCAGGGAAGCAAGTACGACGGCTATCTGCTGGAGTGCGCAAGCGACATATATCGCTGCTCGCCGTGTGCGTATGAGGCGGATGAATAGCGGTAGTACCACTTACGAAATCGCAAAGAGATTCAGCTCACAAGAGCTGAATGCAAGTAACTTCACGAAGAGGAGAAACCGTTATGCAATACACAAAACCAGAACTGGTCGTTCAGGGTTCAGCCGCTGATGTTATCCTAGGCGGAAAGGGCAGCCCCGGCCAGGTGGATGGAAGTCATCCAACTACGTATCAAACCCAGTTTGCCTATGAGGCAGACGAGTAGATGATTCGGTTTGGGGGCTCAGGGCGACTGGGCCCCCAAAATCAAGCAACCGCCCGCACAAAATCGAAACCAGAACCAACGCGTGGGAACATGAGCTTTACTTATTTACTTGATGAAATTGTTTTGCCTTGAGTTGACGCCATCTTACGTACTGATCGTGTTTGGTGGGGGCCGGGTCTTCTTCATTCTTAAGCCAAAAACAAAACCAATCCACGAGTCCTTGTTGCGCTGCTCTTCGCTCCCATGGTTTTATAAGTATATGAGAGGCGTATGGAAAATCGATTAATTCTACAGGCTTACCTAGGTATGTCAATCCCACAAACCATTCCCATAACCCGAGTACCGATCCTTCTTGGCCAAGGGCCACCAGCCTCAACGGCGTTGAAATCTTGTCTAAATTGAATGCCGGTGAGCTCTTTAGCCAGAGTTTCAATCCTTCGCCAAATGGAGCCGCACCGTTCAAAAGAACGTCATCGTACGAGCTCAGTCGTTTGGCAATGTTGCTGAAATAGCTCCCATCTATTCCGTCCACCAGGTAAGCTGCAGCGAATCTGTATCCTGAGTGGGTCAGCGCATATCCGACCTCATAGACCGTTCGACTGAACGCGCTAATTCCAACCCAATTCCTATCAATTAAGCCTCTTTTTTCTAAATACTCAATGGCCGTCTCGAAGCGTACCATTTCGCGCGGTCCCTCTTGAGGACTACTATCAGCGAACATTGATGACTGTAATACAACGATACCGCGGGCTGCTAAGGCGCGAGCTGCAAAAGCACTGCTCCACTCTAAGCGGCCGTCCATCGAGAACCTCTCAGGGATAAACCCATGCGTTTGGATCACTAGCGGGTAGCGTTTTCCTGATTGATAGTCCGGAGGAAGATAAAGTCCCCCCGTTGCATCCTTCCCGTCAGGCATCTTCCACCGGACGATTTCGACTGCTCCGAAGTTCAGCTCGCTAAACTGTGGGTTCAAGTCCCACAAAAGCTCCTTGTCGCCGTTTATGTCACTGCTCGCGTATATTTTGGGAGGTGTGGATACGTCTTCTTCTAAGTCCACGTGTAGGCCGACACTGACTTTTTCTTCTGGCACATCGACGGTCAGCAGCTTCTCGATATCCATGTTCGGCAAACTTATCTGTACATCGAATACATTCGTCTTTCTCGTTTCGAGTTCCTTTCGGTCAGCGACATTGAGTGGCAGGAAAGTTTGCTGGATGATGACGGATCGCCCATCCTTGCTCCAGTGGAGACGGCCTGGGCTCCAAATTTCCAATGGCGCATCCAGAAGGGGGAGCAGAGCCCCGCTTGCTGTATCAAGCAGCATGAAGCGACGCAGCCGTGAATGGCTACGTCCAAACGTTGCTTCTTTGACGTATGGCTGGATTTTTTCATTCGAATACTCCAGCCAGGTAATTGGCACTTCATGTACCCAGACCTCGACGCAAACGAAACGTCCGTCCGGAGAGAGAGAAGGAACATTCCCGACTAAGGAATCGTCTAGGACGATTTGCCTCGGCAATTCATTATCTAGTTGTAAAAACAGTTGATCTTCTTCCGTATGCTCGTTCTGTCCTCCAGAGATGATGTCAGCTAAATCTTGAGTAGTGATAGTCATGCCGTTGCGTCGAACTTCCTCACCCGCAACGAACATTGCCTGCGTGGGTTCCGCGAGGAAGGCGAGGCGTCTGCCGTCCCCGGTGACGTTAAAAGCCGTTATAGGCGTTGAATGACTGGTCTGTTTTGTCAGCCTCCGCGTTCGGATATTGACGGTGTAAACTTGTGCTACTTCCCCGACATTCTCTCCTAGGAATACTAAAGTTTCGTTGTCGTCGAGCCATTTGACGTTGCTGATGCCTTCCCGATTCGAGGAGGACGAGAATCTCGCCAGCAGTACAGGCATCGGCGATCTTAGAGCATCCTTTGCAACAAATAGATAGATAGAAAATTCATTGCTGTTCTTCTCGAGATTACCCTTTTGCAGCACGATGACGAATTTCTTGCCGTCAGGGGAAAATTTTGCAACACGGCCCTTGGACGAACGGCCGAAAAAGTATTCGTCATCGGCCAAACGTACCATTTCGATGCCATCTCGGACAGCGATGGGGCGTTTACTACCAGCCGGGAAAACGTCGGAGTTGAAAGCAGGAAAGCGGGCGGCGACTGATGAATTACTCTGGCATAAGCCAGCCAAAAACGAGGGCATCACTACAAACAAGATTCGGGCTCTGCTGACCGCCAGACGTTTCATTCAGAAAACAACCTTTAGGGCAAATTGCATGGACCGCGGGCCACCCATTTGATACAGAGGGCTCAGAACTCCTAAACTTGACGCCAACGTCCTTGTCGCTTGGCCGAATGTCGGAGAGGCGAATTGAGCATCGATTAGGCCAAAGTTGGGATGGTTGAAAATGTTGAAGGCCTCAGCTCGAAACTGGAGTTTTAGATTTTCATGAATCGGAAACTCCCGGCGAACCGCCATGTCCATCTGCCACGCACCGAAGCCCCGTACGAAGTTCCGCGGGGCGTTGCCGCGCTTTCCTAGAGAAAGGGCGAACGCGGCCGGATTGATACTGCGGCCACCCGGGAACTGTGAACCGTACAAATAGATCGGCTGATTCGGTACCAAATTCAACCCGGCAAATTCTATTTGCCGGTTGGAATCCAAGAAACCTCTACCATTCAAGGTCACGGGAAACGCTGTCCTCGCTGTAAACCGATCATCGATGCCCCAATGGTGCAGGACTAGGCGGGCGAAGCGATTCTGCAAATGATTCGGCAAATCGTATGACAACGCTGATGAGAAATTGTGCCGCACGTCAAAATCACAGTTCCCCCGCACATACGGAAATCCGAGATTTTGCGATCCGTAGTCAATGCAGTGGGACCAAGTGTATGCGGCGAGAGCCTGAAGTCCGCCAAGCAAGCGACGTTGATATTGCGTTTGTAACGCCCCGTAGTCTGAAGTTAAGCCGTTTCTGAAAAGGTACAGTGAACGAATGTTGGGATTAGTAGCTGCCGCTATAAGCGTCCTGCTTTGCTCCAGGAGACGCCTCCCGACTGAGCCGACGTACGAAACGGTCAATGCCTGAGATTTCCCCAATGCCTGCTGGGCACTGACGTTCCACTGCAAGGCATAAGGCAATTGGAGATGTGTCGGGTAAGCGAAAACTATGCCGTACGGCGGGGAGGGTGGATTTGGAATGGCAAAACTGTTTACTTGATCCGCTGCCAAAGGAAAACTGACAGGCCCGCTAGACGACGTGGGCAAAGTCTCCATTGCACTGGTCCCGGGCCCGTTGTAGCCAAAGGAACCGACCTGCTGCCCAGTATCAAAGAAAGCCCCGCCCCCTCCACGAAGAACCAATTCCCAGTTCGGAGTCTTTCTCAAGACGTACGCAGCTCCGAGACGTGGCGCAAAATTGAACCATGTCGTCTGCCAGAGCGGTGTCCCGAGGGGAGCCAGCGTCAGAGTACTAAGGCTGGAACCCTCGACCGTGTAGGGAATTTGACCTTGCGTAGCGCCGGGCGCTGGATTCACTTCCCAGCGTAGGCCCATCGACAGATTCAAACGAGAACTTATGCGCCACTCATCTTGCACGAAGGCAGAAAAGTTCCTGTAGAGCGGATAGGCAGGCACGGCCCGCGAAACAATTAAGCTGTCAACGTTATTTGCTTGAACGGAGGAGGGACTGTCAAACTCATACGAAACAAACAGATTGTTAAACTGCTGAACGGGCGTAAGCCTTCGGTAATCTGCGCCCATTTTCAAAAGATGGGAACCAAATGAGCGGCTCAGAACATCAACAATGTTCCACTGTCTTTGTTTACCGACACTTTGAGACTGAGCTAGACTCAGAAAAGCGCTACCCAATCCGAGGAATACGGTAACATCGGGGCCACGCTTGGAAGGGCCGATTCCCTGCAGCTGAAAGAGGTTTATGCTTTGAGCGCCCCCAAAGTTATCCGGCCGGGAATCAGAGGCCTCCTCATTTGAACTATAGTTGATCCGAAGGTCGTTACTCATTCGCGTTGAAAACGATCCAGCGACGCCAACTGTATAAGTACGAGTCTCAAAGGAATCAACATTAAGATCAGACGGAACCGCGAATAAACCCCCAAACCTGCTAGATGAACTAGAGCTGGTGTCGCTGAATCGGAAAAAGAAGTGCAAACGATCATTCAGAGCTTCGTCGAATCGAACGCTAACTGCATCTATCTGGCTGGGATTTGACCACGCCGCAATGAATTGAGCCAAACCCGTCGCATTTCCGCTGGAATCGAGAAGCTCGGAACCATTTGGTTTCGGGAACGCATTCACTACAGGCTGCAACGCAGTGGCTGTGGACTGGCGGAGCGCGGTATCCGGTACATAACTGACCGACGCTGCCTGAGGCTCAAGGAGACGCAAGCCTTCGTACGAGAAGAAAAAAAACGTCTTGTCCCTCCCATTGTAAAGTTTGGGTAGAACAACCGGACCACCTAGAGTTCCACCGAAATCGTTTTGTCGCAGTGGTGGCTTGGGCTGATTGAAGTAGCCGTTAAACCAATCATTTGCGTCGAAGACATCATTACGCAAATAATCGAAAGCTGTACCGTGCCACTGGTTCGCGCCTGAGCGCGTTACGAAATTGAATTGACCACCTGGGCTCCGCCCGTATTCCGCAGAATAGGTCGAACTCTGAACCCGAAACTCTTGAAGAGAGTCGATCGAAACCAGCCCCTGTGTAGTCCCAAGAGTGGTTGAAACCGGAAGTGATCCACTCGTAGCCGGAAAATTGGGTGCCGAAGCAAGTGCTCCAACATTTGCACTAACTCCATCTACGGTGTAGTAATTCGACTCCGTTCGCTGACCATTCACGCTGAACTCGCCAGAAACACCAACGCTTGCAGAACTAAACGGTGACGTTTGCGGACTGTTTGTGACCACGCCGGGGGTCAACAGGATCAGATCCTGGAAGCTGCGCCCATTCAGCGGCATGTTCGCTACGTAGGTCTGATCTACCACCGTGCTGACCGACGCATCCATCGTATTGATCATCGAAGCGCCCGCCTCGACCGTGACACTCTCGGCGACCGACCCAACCTCGAGCCGGAAGTTTTGCTCGATGTGATCCTGAACGTTGACGATCAGGCCAAGCAAATCGACCTGCTTAAATCCCTGCTTTTGGATACTGATTTGGTACTGCCCAGGCTGAACGCTTGGAAAAACATAGATGCCTGCATTGTTCGTAGTTGTGGTTGTGACTGTCCCACGCTCCACACTTTGAAGCCGCACTTGCGCTCCAGACACGGCGGCAGCCGTCCGGTCTGTGACCAGCCCCGAAACCGTAGCGGTCTCAGTCTGTCCCATGACAGCACTGGCAAACCATATGGCGACGAATAACGACGGACTGGCAATCCGCAGGAGACGCGGCAGTGTCATCATCGAGTGACCTCCCCTTGTCTCTTAAGTGGCCGCCATCCGCGACGAATTTGCCATCGAAAATTCAAATAATCTCGATCTGCCCCTTAGCAGTCCGGAAGAACATTCATCGGATGAGGTTTGTAGTTACTGCGGACCAGCGAACGGAAAGCAAGCTATGGATGGTTTGGTTGGTTTCCCCAGTAGGCGTAAAGAACTTTCTTGCCGTGGGGTTCGTTGTACCGTTTGCTGGCTACTTCGGTTGTTACAAACACTGAATTAATCTTGACAAGTACCCTTGGATCATCAAACGTCATCGCCCAACGACTTTGACCGTCATCCTTGTGCAGAATGCCCAGGCTATGCGCCACCTCTTTAACGCCAGCCTTCTCACCCCATACATGAAAGACCATGTTTGCCTTGAATTGGCCCGGGGCGTCCAAGTCATAGGCATAAAACACGAGTGATTTCCCTTCAATATAAAAAACTCGTCCAAACGACCGTTGCCGCTTTCCGTTTGAATCCGCATCGTAAACATCCACGATGTGCAGGTTCCGTGCGGCTACTAGATCACCCAACTCCAGCTTGGCCGACTTAAGATCGTTCTGACGTCGGAGCTCCTCTTCTATCGTGTCAAGTTTCGCTGCCAGATCCTCCCTCATCTGTTTCTGAATGCCAAGTTTAACCTCGGACTCCGCGAGCCGCTCATTGAGTGCCTCGGCCCGGCTTTGAAGTGCGGCGACCTTATTCTGTGCTTCCTGCACTTCCGCAGAGGTGTGCTCCGACGCACTCTTCCCTTGGATCGTAAGAGCTGCGAGTTTGTCTTTGGCAGTCGTCAACTCATCGCTTAGCGACTGTCTTTCCCTATGGGAAGCCGAAAGCTCCTGTTTCAGCCTCGCAAGTGTGTTTTCTAGCTGGGATTTCTGGCCCTCACGCTGGCTCAGGCGGTCAGAGTTACTCACTGGCGAATTCCGTGCAGATGCCTCCGTGTTCGGCGCCCGCACCTGAGCCGGTTGCTGCGGTATGTGCTTGCCTTTCCACACGCCGGCATAGAACGCCGCAGTGCCTACAATCACGCAAACCGCCATCACCGCTGCGGAGCGCGACATCAACCAAGACAGTCTCGATTTTCGTCCGGCGAACACGGGCTCGACATGTCTAACTTGTTTTCCATCCCGTTCTTCCCCAAACGTTGACGACAGTGGCTTTTCGATAAGAAACGGGTGCAGGCGCGACCCTTCATTGATTTCGTTGACCAACTTTTCTGAAGTCATCCGTGACAGGAACCTATCGCGCATGCCGTCAGGCGGCACGATGTCCGCTGCGGGCGCGCCATTTTCAGCGAGCAATGGCATGACCTGCGCGCTTACCTGCCCAAGAGACCACAGAAACTCACGGCACGAATCGCAGGTCAAGATATGTGCGTTCAATTCACTCATTTCTTTCCCGCCAAGCTGGGCCGTGGCCGCTAATGCACACATTTCTTGATAACGTCTATGGCTATTTGGCCAAAGGCGGACGGCAGCTCGCACGAGTTTGCTATTGCTTTTCATGACCGTTCCCAAACGCCGCTCGAAGTGCCGCGAGGCTACGGTATAAATCGTGTCGAATCGCGTGCACAGATTCTCCCAAGCGGTCAGCAATTTCTTCCGCTGTTAGCCCCTCGTAGTACGTCAACTCGACGACTGCCCGCTGACGCGGCTTGAGTTTACCCAACATCTCTTCTGCGAGCCGCATGACTTCCGGCGATTCGACCGCCAGTGGGCAACTCGCCCCACTTTCTAGCACAGCTTCGAGTTCCTCCCAACGGTAGAAGTGGTTGGCAACAAGATGCCGCTTCCTGTGCAGGGCCCCATGGTGGGCAAACTGCAAGAGCCATCCCTTAAGTATGCCCTTCCGACTATCAAAATTTGCCGCGGTGCGAAAGATGTCGAGAAAAACAATCTGGACAACTTCCTCGGCCTCGCCCGGATCTCGCACGATTCGCAAAGCTATGCTGAAAACAAGATGGTGATACCGGTCAAATAAGACTGTGAGGGCATCCTGACGGCCGCTCTTAAGGAATTGCATCAACTTTTCGTCGGAAAGATTAGAGATGTCGGAATCAGTGTCGAGAGGATAACAGTGAGCTACCGCGCGGACAGGATTGTCTTTCGCGCTCACGGCTTCATACACCTCAACTGAAAACCGTGCATTGCTGATTGTGGTCGGGAAACCGACCACCACTGCGCACGTAAATTACTCGCCGTCGACCTTGCCTCGCACTCGGTCAAGCCGCGCTCTCCACAATTTCCGGGGACAATCCTTCAACGGGACCGTTGGGACTCTTACTCAGACCACCACGTCTCGACCTACCCCTGCGAACTGGTATGTATCGCTTCGGGGTTCCTGCTGTCAATCCCCTTGATCCGGCGACAATTGGCAAGTCATGACAACCAAAGAACTTACTGGAACATTGGCGCGTCCTTGTATTACTGCTATTTCTCAGTAAACAAACTACACCCGATCTAGTTTGATTTGCGCGGCGCAAACCACCCAAGTACACACCTTGTGATGGAAGCCAAGGCAAGGAACTGGCATCTTGGAAGAAGCCGAAGCGAGGCAACCATTCAGTGGGAAATGAAGTTGCCACTAGAAACCATCTATTTGACTTTTTGCTCTGTTTTCCGACCAGCCGGATGCGTCGACATCTTCCTGCAGGAGCCGCACCTTCTCTTGGACTTTGCCGAGAGAGATGATCTCTTCTGGGCACTACACAGGGGCTCACACCGCCCGCCTTGTACGCCGACCCCTACTGCCGCCCGCGCCGCCCAGCGCCTCCCGAAGTCTTCTCGCCTCAGCATCGGCGCAGTCGCTTACCCATTCCGCGGCATTCATGGATTGCGGATCGTAGCTCCGCGCACGCGAAACGACAGCGACAAGCAGATTGAGGACCGCTTTCTTTCCAAGTTGGCTCTTGCCGAAATATCGGACTGCAACCTCTTGAAGTTCTCGACCACACGTTTCATAGAACTCCATTACCGCAACGCTGTCCCTGGGATTTACTTTTAACTGTCCAAGCGCATCCTTCGCCCTGACGATATTTTTGTTTTCCTCTGAAGAAAACTGTCTCTGATTAATCATTTGCGGAGCTTCCGTCCCGTTAAAGCAGTTTCAGGCAAGCGAATCTTGTATTTCAGCAAGCGTTCCGTTGAACCTGCGACCTTAAGTTGCTCGAACGCCCATTCCAAAATGACTTCTCCCAGGTTTCCGAGCTTCCGCTTTTCGCGGGCAGCAAACTCTTCAAGCTCAGACCGCAGAGCTTGTCGGACCCTCACGCTGATTTGCGCTTTCCATTCCCCCATCGAGTGCTTTCGTACTTATGCTTTCAGTGGAAGATACACAATAAAAAGACTCGGAGCGGACGTTGCAGTAATTGGTGCGTCTGCCCCGAATCACTTGCGATTTGGTTTGTATTTGTGTTTTCCTATGCGGTTCGCTGTCTCTTGAGACGAGTGTGATCGTCTCGTTCGCGAATCGCCATTACTCCGGAAAAATGTGCGTTGAGTGCAGCGCACACTTCTTCAACCTGAACCTCGTACACTTTCATGTCCTGCTTCGAGAGAATTCCGATCGACTCCATGCATTGGAGGACGCGAATCAAATGGTCCGCGTTGCGGTTCCACAAATAAATTTCGGAATACCCATCTGCCTTCATCGTTTTTAATTCCTTCCTTGAGCGAGCATTAAGCGAATTTTGGAGATGACAGTTGGACACACCAATGGCGGAGCCGTCCGAAGTCCGGCCGCAATGAGCAAGAATCTGCCGTGAATTCAATTATGGAGGGGGTTCGGAAACCGGCTCAGGAAGGAGTAGAGCCGGAAACACAGGGCGCGCGGGAAGTTGCACCTGGAATGGGAAATGGATAACGTTTCTTGCAGCCATCGTTGCACCTCATACGTGCGACTGTGGTTAGGGGCGCGTTCGGTGTTCAAGCACCGGCGCGTCCCGCTACTTCTTTTTTCTCTTTCGAGGTTTCTTGCTACCTCGACCCCAGTAATGTTCCTTCTTGTACTTCTTGAGCCTTTCTACGTCTTCTTCGGTCCAGAGCCGGATTTCGAGGCCATTCAAAGACTGGACAGGAGGAGCTTTAACCTTCCCATTTACAATCCAGCGGTAGAGGGTGCTCCAGCCGATGCCGAGCATCTTTGCCACTTTAACTGTAGAGAATGTCGGCATAGATATAATGAAATAGGCCTATTCCATTTGTCAAGCACAAAATTGCAACTCTGGCGCAGACAGCGAAAGCCCCGTATGCGCCGCCAAGAAGAGTATCTCAGTTTGTCCTCGAACCGAAGGTGCTGCTTCTTGAGAAATTTCCCATATCGTAGACAAGAGGGCGGGCAATTCCATAGGCTTCTGGGCGTCCCAACTCATCCTTACTAGTCTACTCCGCCGTGGCTTACACCGGCTTGGCGCGCCGTGTGATGTGTGACGGCCCCGAAGCAGATCCGAGCTAATATGAAACCAATGGATTCGGTCTGTCGTCCGGCCTAGGAAATAAAATGGAGCGAGAAAAGTTCGTCAAATTGGTAGAGGACGCGCTGGAGGGGCTGCCAACGAGGTTCCGCAAGCGAATTAACAATGTCACAGTTTTAGTAGAAAACGTGCCTCCCGAGCAGTTGCCGCGCAGGGGCTCGCGAAATGCAGGGATCCTCGATTCGGACGATGCCGAGAATTTGGTGCTCGGTATCTTCGAAGGTGTACCAACAACTAAGAAAAGCGTGTTTGACCTACCCGCGGGTCCCGACCGCATCGTGCTCTATCAGAAGAACATCGAGGCCGTCTGCTCCAGCGAAGATGAAATCCGAAAGGAGATACGCCTGACGGTGCTCCACGAATTAGGTCACTATTTCGGGATGACCGAAGCCCAACTAGAAGATATCTGACCGCGCACTAGGCTACCCGAAGGACAAATGTTATTGTGTGCCGCCCGCAGATCGACGAATTCGAAATCACACTTCGGGCCCGGCGCTGCTGCGTCGCCGTCCTGAGGGCGGGACTGAATCGAGGCAATTGTCTGCGCTTCTTCCCAGTCTGTGTGACAAACAAGCACTTCAAAGGAAAGGGGCCATCCGGCTGCTCCTTGCCCTCACTGAACAAAGGAATGCCACTAAAGTATTCCGAGCTTGATCTTGCAAAGGTCATTGAGAAGCACCCTCAATTACTTGACCTTGGAATTGAGAGAGGCGAATGGAATTTTTTTACGAAGCAATCGTTATGGCTTACCTCACTAGGAACAAAAAGGCGTTTGTGTGTCCCCAATTTTCGATTGAGGACGGCACGAATGCGGATTGGCGATGTCCTGACTTTGTTGCGCTGGACTTTGAGAAGGCCCGCGTGATTGTTGCAGAGGTCAGTACAGGTTCGGACCTGGGACGCATCGCGAAAAAGGCCGACCAGATCTATAAGCACAGCATACCCAAAATCAAAATGCAACTGGCCCGGATCAAGTCGATCCCGGACCTAGCTGGATGGAACGTGAGAATGCAGATGTCCATTCGCGAGGACTTGACGGGAGACTTAGAGAAGCGGATTAAGAAGCTAGGCTTTGAAGCAGACGTAATCAGTCTAGAACATACATTTCGGCGCTGGAAACCGGAGTGGACGATAGAACAAAGATAGGGAGATTTCGATGACGGTTAAACAGTTAATAAAAAAGCTGAACAATCCGCCATGCGAGCGCATAGCGGCTGTCCGCATCGAGTTTGCCGATGGCGGTATTTATGAAGTCTTACCGGATACTCGCTATGGGCAACGTCAAGTGCCGAGAAACACGGCATCCCGGCGCGCAGGAATCCGCTAGCTACTGTCGCCCGTTCGATTCCCGGCTCGTTCGGGCACTTGCCTTCGACAATCTTTAGATTCTTGAATTGTTACTATTGTGCGCCGCGTGCCCGCTGCAATCCGTCAGGTCCTGAAAGTTGGAGATCACATTTCAGGCTTGGCGTACCTGTGTCGTTATCCTGAGGACGCGAATGAATTGCCGCAATTGTCTTTGCTTCATTCCAGTCGGGGTGAGAAACAAGCACTTCAACGGTCAGGGACCCATCCGGCTGTTCTTTGCATAGGATGTTGACGGAATCCCACATCTCCTCCTCTTTTCCCGCTCGCATCCGTTGCCCGACACGCACCGAAAGCGTGTCCGTGCCGACCTCAAACCGTCCTTGGCTCCCTGCATCACAACTCACCTGGAACTTCCGCCTGTCAGGCGGCGTCATTAGATCCACACGGGTCTCCTTGACCTCTTGTAATATGGGTCTTCAGCTCGCGGTTTGATATGGTACCGAGCGCAAAAACAGGCGGTACGCCAGTACCTTCACGAAGAGCTATGGCGACCGTAGATCAAGCGGGTACGTCGGCCGTTGGTGCCAGGCGGGCCGAGGACGGCTGATGATAATTCCCCATCCTCACTCCCACCAGGATGTTCGGCGGTTTGACTACCCATCACAAGCCGAAATTGTGGGAAGGGTAACTGGAGTAGCGATGAGAATCGTTGGAGAGAAAGCGACGGAATCAGGGGAGCGGTCGACTGGGGGATCGCGTTGAGGCCCGACATTCCTGTTTCCATAGCAACGGCTATTTGAACGATAGTGTGGCAATCCGGGGCATCACCGGTTGCAAAGAACTCTGCGATAGGTTTTGATAGGACAGATGTGTTGCCACGTAGAGGGTTCGTAATCGCAAACGGATGATCGACATTAATCTCTTCGCAGGTGGGGGCGGTCTCGCCGTTGGCCTGCAAATGGCCGGCTTCACGCCGCTCCAACTTTACGAAAAGGATGCAAAGGCTTGCGGCACGCTCCGACATAATGTCATCTCGACAGCACCCACGCTGAAAGGTTCCGTATCCGAGAAGGATGTCAAAGAGATTGACTGGGGTGAGTCTCGACAGGAGCTCCGGCTGCTCGCTGCGGGTGCTCCCTGTCAACCTTTCAGCCTGGGCGGGAAACATCGCGCGTCTGAAGATGGCCGCAACCTCTTCCCAGAAGTGGTCCGGGCAGTTCGCGAGCTGAGACCCGCTGCGGTTGTCGTTGAGAACGTCCGCGGCCTTTTGCGGGAAGATTTCCGAGACTATTACGAGTATATCCTTCGCCAGTTAGAGTGTCCTTCAATAAAACCGATCTCAGACGAACTTTGGCGAAGCCATGATCAGCGCATCCGTCGACATCAGTGCTCGGTCGGTTATGCCCCCGAGTACAACGTGACCTGGCGTTTGTTGAACGCTGCGGACTATGGAGTTCCACAAAACCGCTTTCGTGTTTTCATTGTCGCCACGAAATATGGTCTGCCACAGTACTCGTTTTCTCCGCCCACGCATAGCCGCAGCGCGCTGCTTCGCACGCAAGCAGCAGGGGAATACTGGAAAAGACACAGCCTTCGCAAGAAGCTAACGCCTTCACGCAATGGACATGTTCCAGAAGAGGAATTATTCCGAAGCCCTTGGGTCACGGTCAGAGACGCCATCACTCACCTTCCCAAGCCTGGGGACCAGGAAAGCGATGCTTGGATGAATCATTGGTTGATTCCCGGCGCGCGCGAGTACGCCGGGCACTCGGGTAGTGAAATGGATTGGCCTTCCAAGACCGTTAAGGCCGGAGTGCATGGCGTCCCGGGTGGGGAAAACACTGTCATTGATGATGGCGGTAAGATCCGATATTTCACGTTTAGAGAGCTCGCCCGGTTGCAGAGCTTCCCGGACAGGCACTTTTTTGCGGGCGCAAGGATTCATGTCACTCGCCAAATCGGAAACGCCGTGCCACCGGAACTAGCAAAAGCTGTGGCGGAGCCTTTGTACAAATTGCTGGCAAATCATTTCGCCCAGCAAGTTATTGGAGGATCGTATGGCCCAACCCTTACGAGAATTTGACCTTCAGCCGCACCCGCGAATCCTCCCGATGTTAGGCGAGATCAACCTCACCCAGTGGAGATGCATCGCCGAGCTGATCGACAACTCAGTAGATGCGTTCCTAGGCGCCAAACGTGCGGACAATCCGATCCAGAGCCCGGAAGTTCACGTAAGTCTGCCAACTATTGATTCTGAGGCGGCCAAGATCACGGTGCGCGATAACGGGCCAGGCATGGAGCCCAATACCTTGGAAAATGCGGTAAAGGCTGGGTGGACCAGCAACGATCCAATTAGCAGCCTCGGCATGTTCGGGATGGGATTCAACATTGCCACTGCTCGTCTGGGGACTGTGACGAAAGTTTGGACCACGCGCGCGGGAGACCCGACATGGTGCGGTCTCGAAATTGACTTCGAGAAACTGATCAGTCAGCGACATTTTCGCACCCCGTCCCTCACACGTCCAAAAGCCGATCCGCATGAACATGGAACGGAAGTCTCGATTGAAAAGCTGAAGCCGGACCAAAGGCAGTGGTTCGCAAAGACTGCAAATCGCGCGAAGCTGAGCCAGGAATTTGGACGAGTCTACGCCTCTATGCTTCGATCCAATGGGTTTCCGATCAGCTTTCGACTGATGCTGCAGGGTAATATTATCCGCGGGCGGAGCCATTGTGTTTGGGGAGGAGAGGGAAACCCGAGCCGTGAGGCTCATACTGCACGGTATGGAGTGATCAGTGCCTATCAGCCGGTTGACATCCGACTGGCCGACAGATCGTTCTGTCAAAAATGCTGGCAATGGTTACCAGCAGGGGAGGTAGGGTGCCCGGCTTGCGAGCGTTCCGAAGACGTGGTCGTGCGACAGCGACGTGTCTACGGGTGGCTCGGAATTCAGAGATACTTGACCGCCAATGACTACGGAATCGATTTCATTCGGCACGGCCGCAAGATCGAGATCGCGAACAAGGAACTGTTCTTCTGGAACGATGGACAAATCGTGGAGGAGGAATATCCCATAGATGATCCCCGTCATCGAGGGCGAATTGTCGGAGAAATTCATCTTGACCACTGCAGGGTTACCTATACTAAAGACCGCTTTGACCGGAACGATCCGGTATGGGATGAAATGTTGGGGATCGTTCGAGGAGATGGTCCCCTTCGACCCGACAAGGCAGAGCAATTGGGGCACGGTCAAAATACTTCGCCCCTATTTCTTCTTTTCCAAGCGTTTCGAAGGTCAAGTCCGAAACCGAAAGTCGCCGGAGCGTACAAACGACTCCTAGTTGTTCCTAACAACGACCTTGCGGAAGAAATGGCGCGACATTTCTATGCAGGTGAAACCGAATACCAAACTGACGCCAAATGGATGGAACTTGTTGAAGAAGCTGACCGAGAGTTGCTGACCGGAGCTCCGGGGGAAGGCGCAAGGCCAGGAGGGCTCGAAGGATGGCCGACGCCCGATGCTGGCAGTGAGGTGGCTCCGGTAGCGCCGGCAATGGGAACAGTCACGGGGACAATCACGACACCACCAGCTCCAGCACTGGTCCGTACACCTATTGCGTCATTGTCACGGGAATACCGCGAAGACCAAACAGATCTTCGATGGGAAATTCGCGCATTCAGTGTTGCGCCTACCGATCCAGAGCTGGGAAACAGCCCCTCTCCTTGGCGATTGAAGGCGACACCGTCTGGCGTATTTGAGTTTTACATCGACCTTGAACACGAAATCTTTCGGTCGGCAACAATGACGCCTCTCGACGGACTTTTGGCAGAACTCGCATGGAGTGCCAAGGATTTTCAGCGCTCCGGGCAAGTCCAATCTCTCTTCGGCAGTATTCTTGCCGGCCTTCGCGACCGGTACGCCAGTGCGAGTAAGTTAGATCCTGTTGAGTTGGCGAGCGAGGCGCGGTTAACGCTTGCCTCCGTCGGGCGGGGTATCGCCAACTCTCCGGACCCAGAAGACGCTCGGGCGCTCTTCAACGAACTACTTCCCGCGGAACAAGAAGCGATCTTAGGAAAGATGGCGACACGCTCTGTTCAAAATCCGCAACAGGCCATCGCCGAGGGCCGATTCCTCGAGTACGCGCCCGCGAAAACGCTGCTAAGGTTTTTCGAGCAACACCCGGAACTTTTTTTTGACGGTCACTACTGGGATGCGCCTTACGCTCGCTTGGATTACAGCGTGCCGTCGGCTACAGAGGAAGCCCAGAAACAGACTGTAAGGCACTATGCCAGTCTTCTGTCTGACGCAGTATGGCTGGCTGAGCAGGATCCATCGGACCTTGATGCTGTCAGCCGTCCCCGACTGTTGCGAGCGGCACTTGCGTTAGAACTCCTTGAGCCCAGCGTTGGCGAGGGAGCTGCGGTGTAGCTGTCGTGCGTAACCCCTTTCTCAACGAACAACGACTCTTGCGCGGGCCATGGCAAGCGTTTGAGCGCGATGTTGCGCGACTTCTCCTTGCCAATGGATTCGACGATGTCAGGATTGTCGGAGGGTCTGGCGACCATGGCGGAGATATTCTCGGAACACGACTAGGGGAACTTTGGGCTTGGCAGTGCAAGCATACTACGACGGCTCCTCCTCCCTCCTCCGCGGTCTCCGAGGTCGTAGAAGCTGCTCGCTACTACAAAGCGCAACGCATGGTTATCGCGACGTCGCGCCCACCTGGTGACAGTTTCAACGACGAAAAGGCCCGTTACGAGCGGATGGGGCTAAAGATTCAAGTTGCCGATCCAGCCCTTTTGTTTCGACTCATGGAAACTACACCGGAATATTCTCCTCTGCGAAAAGCACTGCGCGCTTACCAAGAAGACGCTGCCGGCCGCTTTCGACAATCTTTAGTGGACACAGGTCGAGCGCAAATCGTGCTCGCCACGGGTCTCGGAAAGACAATTGTCATGGCCGAGGCCGTCGCGGACCTGCTACGAGACGAACTTATCCCAGATAATCGGATTCTGGTTCTTGCGCATACTCGTCCACTCGTGGATCAGTTACACCAGGCTTTCTGGTTCCAGCTGCCAAAGTGGATCTCCACGCATCAGCTAACAGAAGGAGAGTCGCCGTCGTTTTGGGAGGGAATAACTTTTGCGACGATCCAGAGTGCCCGGTCGCGCCTAGATACCTTGCCAAGCTTCGGTCTAGTACTGGTTGATGAAGCTCATCATGTTGGAGCCGAAACTTTCCGAGTCACTCTGGATCAATTGCGACCCAAAATGATTGGAGGAGTGACTGCCACGCCTTGGCGCGGTGATGGGTTCGAAATTGATCAAATTCTGGGCCCACCACTCGTACGAATTGGAATCGCGGAAGGTTTACAGAAAGGATTTCTTTCCGACGTAGACTACAGATTGATGGCGGACAATATCGACTGGCAATTCGTCCAGGAAGCGTCCAAACACAAGTATTCTCTCGCACAGCTCAATCGTAAATTGATTATTCAGACCAGGGACGAAGAGGCAGTCCGGCTTGTGAAAGACGTTTTTGACAAAGAAAAGCGACGCGGAGGTATCGTGTTCAGCGCTAGCGTTTCGCACGCTGAACACTTCGCTGCCATGCTCCGTCGATACGAATTCCGGGCAGAAGCTATTTCAGGGGAAATGTCGCCTCGTGACAGAGACCGAGTGATGTCACAATTTCGAGCCGGCGAACTGGATTTTGTGACGACCGTCGATTTGTTTAACGAAGGAGTGGATGTCCCCGACATCGACCTCATCGTATTCATGCGAATCACACACAGCCGCAGAATTTTTGTTCAACAACTCGGGCGCGGGCTACGCTTTAGCCCCAATAAAGATCGAGTGGTGGTCCTTGATTTTGTAACGGATTTGCGGCGCATCGCAGAAGTCATTGAATTAGATAAGGCGGTTAGATCGGACTCGATTGAAAGGCTTGGGTTGGGTAGTCGACTAGTGCAATTCAGCAATAAATCTGCTGGCGATTTTCTCCGTGAATGGATGCTGGACCAAGCCTCCCTTTTCTTACGAGAGGAAGAACCGACCATCGAGCTGCCCCAGTTTGAATACCCAGAACCGCCACCGCCTGGAGCGGTGCAGTGAGCGTCCCAGAAGAGGTGCGCAATAAACTGAGATCACGTCTATGGGAAATGGCCGACGAGATCGGTTGGATAAACCTGCCAACACCGCAGAAGTCCAAGCACTATGAAGACTGGACCAAAAATCAAGAGATTGGCGGTTTGTTGGGACGTTTTATTGATCGTGGGAGGGTTCGCCTCTACATCAAGGATACATTGTTAAAGGGCTATGCGACCCACAGGTCTGCCGACCCCAACCGTCCGTTGCGTGTGGCTGGGATCGAACCAAATGCTGTAGTGTTGGAGAAATATGTCAAGCCGCATGGGCTAAGGTTCGGCGACGGAAGAATCATCAGTTGGGGGCGTGCCGAGGACTGGAAAAGCGTTTTAATGGCGCTTCACGAGCGCGCATTTGTGCGCGATGAGGCCAGGAGATTTGCGGTCATTCTGATGTTTGCCGACGGCAAATTTCGTGAGCCGGACAACAGAACCATGATCAAGGCCGCTGCGGATAGACTCGGGATTGAGAAGGTCGTCTGGCTAGATACGTGAATGAGGGACGCATTGACCAAAGCCGAGCGGTCTGCGCACATGGCTAAGGTGCGTGGCACAGGAAACAGATCCACCGAACTAGTAGTCGAAGAAGCTTTCAAGAGGTCGAAAATGCGGGGTTGGGAAAAGCATCCGCAGAATATTTTTGGTCGACCCGATTTCTACTTCCGACGAGTGAAGTTGGCGCTCTTTGTTGACGGATGTTTCTGGCACGCCTGTCCAAAGTGCGACCGTCGAACACCGACCACTCGCTCAGATTTCTGGCGGCGAAAGGTCGCTCAAAACCGGCGCAGAGATGATAAGGTTCGGCGCGAACTGCGGAGCCAAGGCCTACACGCGATCAGAATCTGGGAGCATGAGCTGCGGGATGGAAAATGGCTGAGACGCGTTCAGGTCATGTTAAGGCGATTACGTCCCTATCAAAAGAAATTCACGACCCCGAGTTAGGCATAGGAGCCAGGCAATCGTCATGGCCCTACTGTACATTGAATCGCCGATGCTCCCGAATCTTGTCATAGCTGACCGCTAACTCCTGTCCGACCCTTAGCTCAGAGATTACTATAGGTTGGGTATCGAGCTTGCCGAACACAAGCCTGTGCTCGTCGTCGATAGAATCCACTTGAAGCCACATCCATTCACTTTCGCCCGACTCAGCGTCAGTGAATTCAACTTTGACATGATCACCTGGCTCGTAAGTAGACATCGTCCGATCCATATCTATCAATTCTACCACCTTAGGGCCTGGACTAAGGTGGCGTCCACGAGTGGTTTAGGAGCGACGCCGACGGCCAATGCTAAGCGTCTAGCCAAGGCAGCGCTACTCCGGAGGCTGTACAACCAACTTATCGTATTTGACTTTGAAATGTTTATTTAGAAATTTAAGTAGAATCGCCAGTCGAATTCGAATCGCGTATGCATCATTCGGAGTTTGCGAGTGTTTGTCGAATTCTAGCAGTTCCGTGTCAACTTGCTTGTTCGATTCACCCGTTTCCTCAACGAGTTCCCGATTCTTTTCTCGATCTCGCTCGAATCGTACGAGCATCTCGCGCTCAACATGGTCAACCTTTTTCAATCGCACTTGGCGATATAAGTGGTAATAGACGGTGATCATACCGACTTGGCGCAGCAAGCTATCAGACATGCCAAAAACGGAGTTCATTAACACCAGCGTCTTTTCGGCTTCACTGACAAGTGCGGAGATTGCGGCGGGTGCAGCCTTTTTGTCTCCCTCTTTGTGCCACATTCGGAAGTCCTTTACAAAATCGTCCAGGTAGGATTTCTTGGTGTTTGGGATGGTCTTGGAGAATTCAATGTAGAGACACTTAGCTGCAAGATCGCGGTGTCGGTATCGGGCGTCAGGAAACGGAATATGCTTCGAAAAAAATGTGTGGCTTGCAACCTTACGAATCGCCGCCGGCATTGGACCACCTAGAGCCCCGCGCTTTTCTGGAGCATTGAGCGGCACGGCCTCATTTAAGCGCGAGAACATGTCTTCAATCAGCTCGATGTCATCTGTTCTAATCGTGACGATATCAATGGGAGTGCCATCGAACCTTGCCTTAATGTGTGGGTATCTTTTCGCGAGGCTTGGGTAGTCGAGGCCTTGGGCTTTGACCGCGTCATCTCGGAGATACTTAAAGTCCTCAGCGAGTGGCAGATTCCCGTCGATGAAATCCCAAATTGTTTGTAGCCGCTGCTTGCCATCAATGATGGCGTAGCGATACTTTTTGCCGTTTTTTTCTTTGTGTGGAACGAACTCATGGAAGTAGAGCTTCGGAACGTCGAAGCCGTTCACGAGCGAGTCAATGAGCAGCTGACGCTTTTCCCTGGTCCAGATCCCACTAATCCGCTGGTATTCTGGATCAAGTTCAATCTCATGGCGTTCGGAGTACACCACAAGGAGCGAGCTCTGTGGGTATCTTCCTAGGGAGAACTCATCCATCGTAGGGCCTCCTCGCCAGGATTGCTGCGTTGTCGAGTTCGGGGAAAACACTCAGCGAGTCGATCTTCAGAGCCGCAAGTTGTCGGCGTATACGTAGTTTTGCTGAGGCCGGAATAATGTACCGGCCAATATGCTGTCCATCGCCAACGCTTTCAATGGGTGTCTGATCCCTGTGAGTAACGGTAAAGACGCTGTGCTGAGCCTGCATTCGCTTAGAATGTCGGACGGCAATTCCGGCTGCGGGCGTGAGCCGGCTGGTACGCTCAGAAGCGAGCTTCGTTGGAAGGTAATTCTGGAGCTGCTCATCATCGTCCTCAAAGATTGGGAGGTCTCGTTTGTCAGCCGGCTTAATGCTTGCCACCTCGTTCAACTTCGTCGGCAGCAGTAGCCAAAGGGCACCGTCCTTCCTGTCGTTCTTCGCCGTAGTGTCCATTGAGTGGGTGGCGAAGTAAAGCCCGATAAGTGGGCTCTCTGTCCAATCGAGGAGCCTTGTTGGAACAGCGTGGTGGCGTGCTAAGAATAGCCACTCCCACTGAGACTGCGGGCGTTGATCGATGAACTGAACTGCGTTCTGTTTGAATGTGTTGATGAGGCTGCGTTCATGCTCCAGCTTAAAGGGGGGTCTCCCAAGAGAAGGCAAGAGCTTGTGGTCACAATTCGTTGAGCCCCGATACCATATCGGTACTCTTCTGGCTCTCTCGCGAGGCAGGTCGACCGCTCGCATGAGGTCCGAAACACTGCGAATCCGCTCACCATTGAAGAGCATAGTCGGAGGGCGGCATGAGTCCTAAGCAGAGACTCAAAAACCGCAGAGGGAGTGTAACAAACCCCGTTGTTGTGGGACAACGGACGTATCCAACAAGCGTAAATTTCAGATGCAGACAGCGAACTCAGTATCCGATCTTCAAGTCGTGTGCGATTGCTCTGTCGTTCTGATTCTATCCGGGACGCGTGCCGTCGTGCTTTTGGCTATAGTCCGTACAGGGCCAGTGCCCGTTCAACCCGCGCCAGATCAAAATTGTGAGTGCGAAGAATCTCCAGGTACCCCAGCTTATCCCCCATGCACAGTTTGTGGTCAGCCTGAAGCTTGCATCCGTGGCAGGATCCGCAGATGCACTGAAGGTTTTCTCGGCGGTCTGGATTGCCAGCCTTCAATCGCCTAATCAATCTCGCCGGCACAATGTGGTCCACATGACGCCTAATTCCAGCCTGCTTGAAATCCACTCCGCACGTCTCAACTTCGCACTTTTCCCGCAGAGCCGGCGTCCGCCGATTTCCCCATCCCTTCCGCAAAGGGCGGGGGCCTGGCCACTTCCGCTCTACACGGCTCCATCGTACTGGCCTCTCTTGGGTACTGAAGCGAGAGCCGCAGTGGAGGCATCGCCGGTGGCGATAGGAGCTGTGGCCACGGTAAACCGTCTTGAGCACTTCTGTTCGTCTGTCTCCGCAATATGGACAACGCATCTTTGCACCCCTCCTTCGCTTGGAAACTTGGTCTCAACGGAGCAAATTCTGTAGCGTGGATCGACAAGATTACGAAGAATGAGATGGGCATTAAGTCGCTAAAATGAAAAGCAGGACACGCAAGAACTGGTCGCAGTTTGCATTCTGAGCGACGCTCGCCTGGCGTTGGGCGAAGCTCGGTCGAGTCGGCCGCGGAGCACCCCTCAAGTAGCTCGACAGGTGTGCCAGCATTCCAAGACACGAGTCCACCGCTCACCGGCAACTCTTGTAGAATCGAGGTATGAGCGACGCCACAAAACTCGGTCCCATCGCCCGCTCCGATGCCCTTCCTGGTTTTCGTCGGCTATTGCTGAACCTGCCTCTTTTCCGGGAAGTATTTGGGGAGTTGGTCCAGTTTCGCCTGGTCCTGGATGCGAGCGTCGTGCAGAAGGAGTTGCGATGGCGGGTACGCGCGAGACGCGATCCCACTGCTCGATCGGGACTGCACGAAGCCATCGATTCTGGGACGATCGTCGCACTTGCGCCCGAGGTCCTCAAAAAAGAAATCGAGCAGCACATTGATGAGATTGCGCAATATGGCGGAGTCTCAGTTAGTCGGGTGCGGGAGGAATGGCTGGCGTTTCAGTCTCGCCTATTTTTCTACGACCCTGGTTCTGCGCGGCACCTCATTGAGCCGTGCGTTGACCCCAATGACTTGCCTTACGAAGTAGTCCGCGACCAACTCGGGGCTCAAGCCATTTACACTAGGGATGCGCACTTCGAGCAAATGCAGGTCCCTGCGATTACGGTCGATCTCGACCTCACACTCCGCGATTATGCGCGTGCGAGTAGCATCCAAGTCGCCGTGAAGTTGGGGTCAGGCTTGACCGCGATGTTTAGTTTTAACGTGTTGGTTGCTGTTGTGAAGGGCATCGCGGAACTATCGAGACGGGTGCCAACGGTAGTCAAACTGGCTGTTGGTCTCGTCCTGCTACTGGCCCTTATGAACCGCAGGTGCCGGGAGGCGATCGCCACTTTTCTTCAATCGACAAACACCCAGTTCAACGAAATAAAATCTCCTTTAACAGCCACCCTTGCAGCCATGGCGAGCCAATACACTGCGGCTGAGAAAACCGCCAGCAAGACATTGGCTGAAATTCAATCGCATGTACCGCCGAGAACCAAGCGCACGGCCCTTGTAAGCGCAAGAACGATTTGCCTCACCCACAAAGAGCCATTATCTATTCCAGAGATCGAACGCCGGATGCGAAACGAAGGGTATGTCTCGACGTCGCGAAACTTCGGCGCCTACCTTCGGCGCCTACTTCGAGAGGACAAGTGCTTCGTCGAAGTGTCCGTCGGCTTCTGGACTCTCCGGCGACCGCGCACGGAAGGAACCACCTAGCGGAAACTTCCCTTTCATCCAGGTCTAGAGCTGTTCTACAGACACAAGCCAGTCGCTTCGAACGCTAGGCAAGAACTCGGCAAGCCGATCCATCGCGAGTTCGATTCTGCCTTTCTCCGCCAGATTCTCAGTGGTCGGAGAAGGATCACGGTAGACCACCGAACTAACGAAAGAACCCATTCGACTTGAGGCAGTAATAACCACGGCATGACCAATGGAGGCGCCCGAATTGAACGCCAGAAGGATGGGGCGCCCGTTGATTAGCTCTCGCGTGAGCACGGGTGCGGTCGGTGGCCCCGAGGCGACGTAGGATCGAACTACGAATCTGCGGCCTTGGGCGTTTATTCCCCACCCATTCAGGCTTGCGCTGATTACATCGTCCGTGGCTGGCTCATTGATTGGATACCCGTAAACTCGAGTGACGATTTCATCTTGGGTGATGGGTATCCCGTAGAAGTTTAGGATCATCTGTATGCAAGCCGCCCAACACCACATGTCCTGTGCTTGCGCCGCCGCAACAAAATCAGCAACCGGGGTCGGTATCCCAATGTACGTCGGCGAGGGAGGCGCTGGCGGGGCCACAGGCTTCTTGGCCAGACACGCCAAACCGAGAACACCAAGGGCGACCCATCCCATTGCCTCGACGGCGTCATCTTTCTTTCTTCGGCGATATCGTCTTCTCATCGAATCCTCCAGAAGCGAGATGATAAGAAGTTTATTATAAGGCAGCGGTCAACCGCTCCTGCGTGACGCGTCACTTGGGGACCGATGTTCGAACCTTCTCGACAGCTGGTCTTGGCACTAGTGTGTTACCGCCTAGTCGTAATGCTGCATGCTTATCCCGTCTCCTTGCGACCTCTTCTAGCCATTTCGATAGTCCTGCACAATCCGTTCGTAGTCGTACAAGATCGTGAAGTGCTCAATCATCATGAATGTGGCGAAATGGAAGTACGACTCGTCGTTGCCTTTGATATGACGCCGGTTCACAATCCATGCAATCAAATCCGCGGCCTGGATAGGGAAGCACGCCGAGTTCGTCGTTGCGATGGACCTGATTTGTTTCGGCCAACTCTTCGGGCGTCTCCGCTTCTTCGACCATACCTGGTGGATGGAATTCATGAATCCTTCTTTGCGGTCGAAATAAAGCACTATCGGCTTTTCTTCGGACAACTCTTCTGCCGTGAATTGCAGGCCGCCTACGCAGAAGTTGACGCAAATGTCTTCCGGTTTGCGCAGGTTGGCAATTTCTTTTTTGCAGCGCCTGTAATCATCGAGCGCGACCGTGCAGGAATAAGCCCGCAACCCCGCAGTGCGAAACTCTCCAAATACATTGAACAGGTCTCTGATGAACTGGATCCGTTTCTCTTCCGTCCATCCACGTCCACGCTCAAATTCTCCTCGGGCCGCCATCAGATCGGTCATGTGCAGGCACTGCACCGAGTTCCGGACCAGCGCTTTCTCCCACAACGGCTCAAAACGCTGCCAGAGTGCCTCTGGCGCCACAACCCCGGACAACGTCATCGCTTTTGCTGCGAGGGCGTTTTTGCCGCTGCCGTCATAGTAGGCTTTCACTGTCATGTGAGCGATCGGGGGGCGCAACAATCTCCCTTGGAGAAGACGGCCAGGGCCTTTTGTAATCGAAGGTCTCCCTGGTCGCATTCTCGCACGAAGCTGCGGCTGTCAGGAATTCGTTTCGATTCCTCGAATTGCCTTAAAATCTCAAGGGGCGAACAGAGGCGACATACAATGGGCGGATCCGACGCACAGGCGGGCTTTTACTATCAGAATATCGTAGCGGCCGGGCATCTCCTCGACCTGATCGAAATCGGTAGCTCCATTGAGTCGATCTCGTTGGAAAACCCGGAGCGCGCCAAGTTTATCGACGACATCATCGTAGACGCGAGCGACCGAAAATCTTTTATTCAGGTCAAATGGTCGGAAGACGACGCCACAGCAATAACCCTTCACAGCCTCGTAACCCCGGAAGAGAGCTCCGCGATCCCCCTTATTGCCAAGCTTGCCGCCGGCTTCCAGAAGATCAGGAACGAATCTGGAACCAAAGAGATCGTCCTGTTTTCGACAAAAAAACCAGGGAAGAACAAACAGCCGACAAAAGGCTTCTCGGAAAGCCTGCAGGATTTTCTCGTTGGCTTCCATGGTCCGTTCATCGCTGGCAACACGCCACGGGATATCCAGGCGGCGAGAGGCTTCGCTGTATACAAGAACACGTTGGATCGGCTCAAAGGTGCCTCGGGGTTGAGTAGTTATGAGGAATTCGGCGAGTTCCTCCACGTACTTCGGTTCCGGTTGGGCCAGGCCGATCGCGAGAAAATGGAAACCCGAGTGCGTGCGAAGCTTGAAGCCCTGGGGATTGAGCACGCCCTCTACGCCACTCTACTGGACCTTGTCGTTCGCTGGTCCATCGCCGGCACGGCGATCCAGGCCTCCGATGTCCTTCGGAATCTGGGCCTCTTCGATCACTTTCGTGACCCGCTCAGCCATCTTTTCCCAGTCGACGCTGAACACTGGGTGAAAACCCCTGGTGTCTTTCGTGCACTCGATGATGCTCTTCGCACACTGAAATCTGGATTCATTCTCTTGGAAGGCGAACCAGGCATAGGAAAATCCACGCTTCTTGCGCAATACAAAGCGCATCGCCGTGACGTAACCTTTGGATATCACTGCTATGTTCCAGATGACCGTTCACTTGGCAACGATCGTCTCGAGCGAGATGCGTTCGTAAGGTCGCTGTGTATCGGCTTACGCAACGCTTTCCCTGATCTCCAATTCCCTCAACCCTACAGAGAATACACACTCGAAGCGTTGAATGATTGGCTGCGTTACCTTTCTCAGCAGAGTCGACATGCGGTGTTCATCGTCGACGGGTTGGATCATGTCCATCGTAAACAACTCCGGTCATTGCTTCTCGAGCCACTGACTTCGGTTCTCGACGGCATGCCTCCTGAGAATGTGCTTATTGTTTTGAGCTCCCGGTATCCGGAAGCGCTTCCACAGAGTGTCCAGGACCATATTCGAAGTGATCCGCGACGCCATATAACGGTACCCCGCTTCAGATTGCTCCAGATCAAAGCGTTCCTCTCTTCACGAGGGGTCGAGCTCGAACCAGAATTTCTCGATTTGGCCGAGCGCGTAACCGGTGGGGTGCCCATCTATCTCGAATATCTTGCGGCCTACTTGTCCGGCCTGACCGAATACGAACGCGAGCAGTTTTTGAAGGACGAACCAGCTCTCCGCGGCCAGACCATTGACTCGTATCATCTTCGTCTCTGGAGCCAGATTCAAAACAACCAAGAAACAATTTACGTCCTGGCAATCCTGGCAGTTCGCCAGGAATTCACGACACTGGAAGACCTCGTTGAGCTCTTACAGCTTCTCGGTGTTCAAGCGACGCGTTTGTCGGTGGAAAGTACATTGCGGTCCATCTCGCACGTTCTTCGACAAACGCAAGGTCAGGCCGTCGCCATCAAGCACAACAGCTTCCGCGAATTTATACAGGAAAACACCGCCGCGCTAGCTCAGGAGATTGATGCAAAACTCGTTGATTGGTATGCGGCAAATCCTACTCGCGACGAGGCGTGGCGTCACCGCTTCCGGCATCTCTTCAAACTTGGCAAATACGAGGAACTGAAGCGCCAATGCGATAATGCTTGGCTCGTAAGAAGCTGGGCAGCCTATCGTCCGATCACCGAAATCCATCAAAACATCGATTTGGCCTGGCAGGCAGCCGCAGCTACTCAAGATCTGGCGTCCTACGTGGCTATCGCGCTACTGAAGCAGCGCGTTGGCCTCGTCGAGCTGAATTTACGGGCGGAGAAAGAACGAATCGCTGGTTTCCTGCTCGACCTTGGTCTCCCGGCCGAAGCACTGAGAACCCTGTGGGATGGGGAAAAATCTCAGTGTGCCCCCGTTCCGTTTGCAAACTTCTGCCTCCAGCACAGAGAACGATTGGGACGCGTGCCCCCCAAGGCCGTTATGCAGGTGGCTCTCGCCGACTCACCCCTCACCGGCTCATCCGCCGACCTCGCCACGTATTACCGCGCCTGTACTTATGTCCGCCCATCATTCGATCTGCTGCTCGAGATTGCGACGCTTTCCTGGAGAGTTCGGTCCGAGGACAAGCACCGGATCCACGAAGTCCCTGACTCCGCCAGAAACGCAACCAACCTCTCGTTGCAGTTCGAGGTGATTCGAGAGCTAAGCGAAAACAACAGCCTCATGGACCTGAATCTCATCCAACAGGCGTCGAAGAAATTCCCCACCGAGCTCTGCGAGTTTGCTGGCGCCGCTTCTGCTCTCGTTCTTGCTCGCGCTGGTGAGACCGAAGAAGCAAGGAAAACGGCCGCCGGGGTGACGTTCGAGCGCATCCCTGATCCCGATCGCCGGTCGATCCTGCTCGATTTGGCGGAGTATGGAGTATCGGATCCTGCTTGGTTCACTGGCATCGCCCCGCCATTGCTGCCAAAGGAATTCCTGGAGAGTAACTACCAGCATCTCGAGCCCGAGCTGTTCACTTTGTACGACCGGCTTCGAGTTCACTTCCTGAGCAATCCACAAGGAAAAGCCTGGCTTGATTCAGTGGTTACAGGGATACCCGAACCAAACAGGACCGTGGTTCGCGCCATTGGCCGGCTTGCATTGCTCTGGTCGCAGTGGGTGAGCCACAGAAATCAGTCCACATCGCAGCTCGATGCATTCGAGGAGATATTGGAACTTCTCGACATTTCTCCTCGAACGTTCCAAAGCCCGCAGCCCGGATCCCGCCTTGCCCCGACCTTGTATCAACAGGAATCACCACAGTTATTTGAACAGGTTTGGGCGGCTGCTACCCGCCTGCTTCCAGAATCTGATCTCTTGGCGCTCGCGCAGTGGTGGGCTGACTCCGGCAATGGCAACCGGGCAAAGCAGTACGCCGCCGCAACGCGGGATCTCGCGACCCACCTGAGTGACTATCTCAAGGTGCGGGCCGAGACAATTGCCAGGCAGTTGCTTACACTGGCTGAACAATCCGCGCGCGAAGATGAAGAGACGTCTGTCCTTGTCTACCAGATCTTCGCCTCTGCCAGCGCCTGGGGACGCAGCGGATTTTCCGCAGAGGGCCACCGCCTTTGGACCGAAGTGCTCGATCTGGGATGCGGCATAGGATGGCGCAAAGATTACCAGTTCAATGAAGTTCTTCTACCCCTCGCACTCGCCCATGAGCAGAACCCGGGAGCGACGCGCCAGAGAATCGCGGATCAACTCACGTTGGCACACATCCTCGAAGGAGCGGCTCGTTCCAAAACGACTGCGATCGCTATAGAGGATCTCATCGCTTTTGCATCACGCATTTCCGCTGGGCTTGCTCTTAAGATGCTGGCGCGAGAGGAAAATTCGATTGACCGGGAACGAGCCATACTCTCGCTCGTTCGCGAATGGATCAAAAACCAGGATACGAACCTACGGTGGTTATGGGCACTCGTGACCACCATGGCGCGATGGGACAGCTCCGAGTACGACGAATATGCGAAGCCCGCCCGCGAAGCGGTCTATACGGCTGCTATCAGCAGCGGGGATTTTCCCCTCGCATCACTCATTTACAATGACGCGCGTCAGGTGTTCCTTGTGGAAAAACAGAGTCCGCTCGAACTGGCAAAGTGGGCGAAGAAATGGATGGATGCAGGCGACGCCCCGCCGGAGGTCGCTGCGGACTTCCAATCCTTTGGCGACGAAAAATCGATCGATGACACTCCTGACGGCCGCAGAGAACGACCTTTCGTACCCGACCCAAAAATAATTGACGATGCGGTTCAGCAGGGTTTGCCAGCACTCGATGAGAAGCTGGACCAACTCGCCCGCCAAGACGTACTGGAAGTTCGAAGACGAGCGTTCAGCGAGGTCTTTCCTGTCTGGCTCGAAATTTTCTCCAAAGCCATAGCGCGTGAATTCACGGACGAAGAGCGCCACGCCGTCGACAAAATCCTGCAGGAACTTCTGCAGCAAATCGAAACCGATACAGTGTCTTCAGGAACTGCAACCAAGGAAAAACTGCGAGCGCTCGCGAATCAATCCATCAGAGCCATAGGGCGGCGGATCGGCCAACGCTCGCTCGTCGAGACCCTCGGTAGGTCCTTCGATCTCACGACTTGGCTCGACAGGCTTCCCCTCAGCGTAGGCCCGAAATTCTTTCTGGAAGACGCTTTGGAGAAACGTCTCCCGATATGGATTCAAAGCGTTCCTCTCACCGGATTGGACGAGTGGGCCGATTTCTGCCGTCGCAGATGCTCCGGCGCATGTCGCAGTACAGGGTTACTTTCCATCGCCAAGCGCATCGGAAGACTCAATTCCGAGCGCGCTAAGGACTTCCTGTTGGAGGCATGGCAATGCCATTCCGCTCTCTTCATGGAATACGACGAACTTTCGGATGCGATTTTTTCCGAGTTGGTATCGCTCGACGAAGCAGCCGGGCGCGAGCTTCTCCTCAGGGCTTTTATGGTCCAGTATCGACGTTTTCCCGGGATGATTGTTCATCGCCTCGATCGAGTTCTCAAGTTCGCCCGTATCTTTCCTGGGCTCGACCTAGATCACATCTACCATCTGTGGGACGACTATAACCGGCACCTCACTGCCGGTCTCACTTTGAAACCGGTCGACTTGGCGTGGATCACCGGCGAAACGGAGGGTAGCTTTACCGATGAACTCTTGCGCCATTTATTGTGGCTCTTGAAGTATCCCGTGCTGGATGTCCGGCTTCTGGCGTGCCGCGAGCTGTATCAACTGATCTCACGCGGTTCCACCGATGTCGACCCCCTTTTGAGACAGTGGGGCACTTTAGATTCCGCGCAGAAAGAACAGTTGGTCTCCCTTTTGTTTTCAATTGGCCTCTCCAGCCCGGCTAAGACTTCGACTTGGGCCGGACCTCTGCTAGAGCTCGTGGCTCAAGAAACCCACTTTAACCTTCGGCGGACCACAGCTGAAGCAGTTCTTGCCGCAAAAAACTTTGGCGCCTCGATAAACGACGAACTGGTCGTCGAGGCACAGCAACTCATCGCGTACCCAAAACTCGTGAAACCCTTGCCTCCGTCGGTGCTCAGCCAAGCGACCAATCAATACGTTCCTGCTCTCCAATACCCGGGGTGGATGATCGAGCGCCTCGCGACTCACATTCCCGCCGAGAGGCTCCTCCCGCGCATACATTCCCTCATGACAGCCCGGATCCCAAGTCTCGCGCAAGGTTGGCGCGCCGAGATGCAGACCCATCAGAACTACAACATAAATGACAATTTTGATGCGCTTGAGATCAGCGGCGCATACGACTCCGCGGTGCGCGAAACCGTGAACACAGCCGTCCACGAATTCGCTGAGGCTCACATCCTGAACGAAGCGGACTTAGACGAAATCGCCGGTATGGTTCGGGTCTGCGATCCAAACGACTTGCTCACCAAGCCAGAAGGCCGACCGACTCGGGTCCAATGGATTGATGCCTCGTTGGGCGACTCCGAATTTCTTTCCTTCCAGGATTGGCAGCGACTCAAGGATGCCCTGCTATATCGTGACGGCGCCTGGACCACTGTATTTGAGCACGCCGAACAACGCCAGGGTGACGCGACGGGGTCTCCCCAAGCGCGTGCGACGCGCGTGCATGTGGCTTTGTTCGCAACCGCAGATCATGAAATCGTTCCAACGGCCGAGGATGTGGACGAGGCAACTCTTGAGTTCCATAACCTATACCGGTTTGAGCTTCGACGAATCAATGACGCGGACGCGCACGTTCACCCGCCTATCATTCCTATCGTCCAAATTTCCACACGCACATTCCGCGGTCGCCACACCGTAAACATGGCGAGTCTACGGCCTGACTTTGCCAGGGAGTTGGGTCTTGCAATTCAAAATGGAGACTGGCTTGGTTACACTTCCGCGGGTCTCACGGCCGTACGCTCCACGACATGGCAGGAGGCATTTCACCAGGGTCGCCGACGCCACGAGCCACGGTCATCGGGCTTTCTGCTGGAAATTGCCCCCGAAATCCTGGCGAAACTCGCAAAGAATCACTCGTTAACCTATTGGATAAAGCTGGATGTGGAACGCAGCACAGACAAGTATGAACCGGAATCTCGAATAACATGGTCGCGGCGCTCCGAGGTATTCCTGCTCCACGCGGTACCCGCTGTCCTGTGAACGATTCCAGCGTGCATCGATGCGTTCGCAAACTACGGCGCGCGCTGCCGTGCCGTTAAGTCTGGGACAATGTCTCAGCGCGCTCGTCCAGCTTTCGGGATCCTGGCCTCTAGCTCAGAGAAGGCGATAATCCGATTGGTTGCCAGAGGCAGCCCTTCTTTGAATTGCATCGGAGCAATCGTGTTGAGGACCAGCAACGGGTTGGCCGCCTTCCCTTGAAGTTCCGTTCCCGTGACTCGCTCGAGTCTGTCTGGATGCCCGGAAAGCCAATCACATCGACGTAGATGCTTGGCCAGTTCATCACCAGCTTCACCTCTGAACCGGCTCAGTTGCTCAGCCACCTCACCGACTGTCATCGCAAAACGCAGATTCTTACATTCAATGAGGTACACCGTACCGTCCTCGCTCCAGGCAACCACATCCAGATCACCGTAGTCCCCTAACTCCGACGGTACGTTAAATTCAGACATGCTCACTGATGAGCGCGCTTGGAAACCGATCTCTCTGAATTTCGACGCGACACGCTCGTTGAATTCGTGTCCGTCGCGGTCCTTTACGTGTCCAATCCAACTGCGCATCGCGGAGCTTCCAAAATATGCCGGAACAAACCGCCCGCGAAATGCACCTTCAACCACATACCCGAGCGCGTCATGAAGAAAACCCGACGCACACATTATTTCATCTTCCGGTGTGATTCCGAGCTGCACCAGAGGGCGCGAAAGCACAGACAAGCGGCGCCGGAAACGCCAAGGATACCAATCCTTGTCCCTGTACCCTTTCGGCGCCGCATCCCAGCGCTCTCTGGGGAAGGAAGCAAAGCTCGCCAGAAGCCTTTCCACTTCCGCTTCGGATAACCCGGCGCTCCCTGTCATCAGTTCTGCGAAGGCGTGCCGCGTCATCGTGACGACTGCGGTTTGCCGCGCCACCGCGAAATCCTGAAGCATTGCGTCTGCAGTAACAACTTGCCCCACGGAAATTCCGTACTCGGCTGCAAATGCCCGGACGAAATCCAAGCCAAATACATCTTCTGGAGACCGCCGACCCCTATCGCCCGCGTACAAGTCCGCATAGCCAGCAGCGTGCGATTTGAATTGGTCGGAGAAAATTCCTTTCTGATACGGCGCTACGATGCTCTCCAGCGAGGTATCGACTAGCGCGAATTCGCCGTTGGCCCACAATGTTATTTGAGGTTTGGCCAGATCAAAATGCACGGCGTCCGCCTCATGAGCCGTCAAAATAAGCAGCACGACATCCGCAAGCAATCGGTCAAATTCCGAGTTCCCGAGTTTCTTTCCACCCGCAAGCACACACGTGGAGAGCCCCATTTCCAGGAGAACTCTGGTTGAAGTTCGGCTACGGTCCCTTTTTAGCTGCCGCCTGTGGGCTGCTTGAACCACATCATCCCGATCTTCATGTACGGCGAGCAGGGCTTGCGCCGTGCGTTTCCATTGCTCGTTGTCCGTCTCCAGACTCTCAATATTACAAAAACACTTCTCGACCAAGGACCTCCGGTCGATCTGTTTGAGCTCCTCTTTGATTCGCTGCCATACTGTGTCGACAACCGAATGCAGGAAACTTTCACACTCTTCCCGTCCCTCCACCGTTTGGCCGCTTGTGGGAGTGCGCACCGTCCAGGCCAATCCGATGGCCGAGAATCTCTGATCCTCCTCTTGGACAAACCGCCCCTCCGATCCCGCCAGCTCACTGATTGCGTCTCTGACTGTTTGCGCCGGAAATGCATGAATAAATCTCATCGCCGGATCGGGCACGACCGCTCTAAGAATCTCGGCGGCTTCTCCCTCGGCCGCCGGTCCCAAGACGCCCAGCACGACCTCTATCAGAGCTCCGGCAAGGGTTCGCTCAGCGTCATTCTCCGGACGCGTGAGCAAGCGTACAAACGTTGGATTCAGCCGGAGAACTGCGATCCCAGCCTCCTGCTCAAACCGGGTTTTGATGGGAGGCTCTTCTGCAATGCTGGCAAGGTCATCGGGACTGCAAACTCCGTTCAAAGGACGTAAGTCCAGGCGGATTATCAAACTGGCCCGCATCGCTTGTTTCCTTCTCCGCTCGAGAATCGTGATGACTCTTGCGAGCCAGCAAGTGGCACCGTCCCAAAGGCGATACTGGAGTTCCCTTTCCCACTTCTCCTCGGTGTCAGGCTGGCATTCCAGCCACCAGGCCGCAGGTCCGTTCTCCACGACGGCACAGAGTACGCCGCCTTCGACATGCATCGGACTTGCGTACACCGGGGCCGCCTCAACATCCTTGAAATAGGAATCCGTTACTTTCCTCTGAACTCTTACCCACCTTCCTTCATCCCTCTTGAATACCGCATGAGCATCGTAAGATTTCCTGCCCGATTGGCGGAAATCTTGAACGAAATCGGATGTCACAGTGACGTGCCCTTCGGAAGCAGCACTGAAATCGCGCGGCAACAGTCGCCCCGCTTGATGTTTCCAGTACGCAAAGAGATCTACATCTTCCGTGCCCCTGTCGAAAAAGATTCCGCGGGCTTCGAGTTCACGCAGCTGCGTTTTCAGTTTCCAACACTTAAGGAGCCATTCCTCCTCCATCCAGCTCAAACGGAGCAGGTCCGGCAAGGTCCACACGCAGAGGCCCCACCTACCGGAAAACCTCGGCAGCTCAAGCTGGAAGCCTTTGCCTAGTCCTCCGAGCACCACTACCGTTAGCCCCCCGAGAGTTTCAGGCTTCAACGACAAAGCCTCGACACTTTTCTCCAGATGCTTCACCAGTTTTTCTGCGACTGCCGGCGGCCATTTCCCGTGGCCCGCTAGTCCATCGCGCAACGTCTCACGACACTCATCGTGAAGCAGTAGCACGTGTGCGAGCTTTCCTTCATCGAACGGCACGATAGCTTCGAACAGCCGCTCCTCCGCTAGGTCTGAGCTTGGAATGAGTTTGGATGGGTCCAAACCTCGTTTACCAATTCGCAAGGCCATTCTTTTCAAATCGTGCCGCTGCTTTTTACGAAGAGCTTCCGAAAAGACATCCAATAGCCCCAACGACGAGAGAGTCTCAAGGGCGTGGCGTCTGATCGCTGCGCTAACGGCCGTTGGCAAAGCCAATAACAGGTTCTCACCGTGCTCCAGCAAGGGGAATCTTTCGAGGCTCGAATGTCCTACGCGTTCGGTTGCCAGGTGTTCCCTGCTTTGGCCATGCAGCACGAACGGAGATAATGCCGCGAAGGAAATTTCAGCGTTTTTCAGATCGTTCCTGGAGAATCGCGCCATGCTCGCAAGTTCCGCGAGCCGTTTGTCCCCGGGTATTCCCATCACTTGCCACGGCGCACTTTCCACGGCTGAAAACCTCTGCAGACCAGCGCGTCCCGCAGTCAATTCGCCAAGCGCCAGAATGGCATCAACTTCTTCGCAGAGACGCTGGAGACCAGCGGATCTGGGGACGGACTCCAGAATATCGACCACATCTTGTACCGCCGAGTCTGGGTTGTTCCACAATCCCTGCAGCAGCCTGCGGTTTCCCTGCCGCGTAATCACATTCGATACGAAGACATCCTCGCTGGGATCTTCCATCCGGCAGGCGAGCGAATTTCCGAGATCCTCGTTAAGCCACGTAGATAAATGTTCTGAGGTAACCCGCTGGTCGCCAGAAGCCCGGAGACAAAACAAGTGCGATAGTGCTTCCAAGCGTACCGCGTTGGATTGGAACTCCGGCAGAAGCATTAGGCCAGCGATCGTGGCGGCTCCGTTCGGCAGATCAAAAGTGGCCAGACTCTTGTCCAACTCGGGTAGCGACTCTCTGATCTTCTCGATTTGGTTGAACTGCCGCACTTCGGCAAGCATCGCAAACAAGCGCTCGATTTCTTGTCCTTCACTCACGTGAGCCCCGCCTGCTCCCGCAATAGCTCTCACTTCATTTTAGAAGACCGTTGCCCATCTGACCATGCCACAGGCACGCAAGCGATCCGCCGCCCGCTGCGTGAAAATCTCCGTCGCTGCGCGTGGCCGGTCCGGACGCGAGAAGCCGTGGGTGCCTGCCCTCACCCTAAACCCGGGGCGGCTCAGAACCCGTCAAAGGCCGAGACAGTTATGCTGCTATGGCTAGAGACGCGGAGAGGTTGGAAAAGGCGAGGAGCTCAGCGCCAAGCTCTGGGACTCTCTACCTAGCGTGCTCAACAGGCTCCGCAGGCAATGATTTCTCCTCTAGTTCGCATCGACGGCTGCGCCAATACTGCTTGGCAGACACGGCCTGACGGGATAACTTTGTGTCTCCTCGGAGGTTCTACATGATCGATGGGCTGGCTGGAGTCAAGAACAGCGGGGGAACAATCGTCTTCGTGTGCTCCAAATGCCGGACCTATCCCGACCATGCCTATGGAGCTCCGAACAAAGATCAGCTGGTATACATGCTGGTGTGTCAGAAGTGTGGTCGAACACTTGGAGAGTGGGTTTCGACAGAACAACGCGAGAAGGAATTGCGAGAGTTTGCGAAGAGAGTCGAGCTGCTCACCTAAGTCGCTTTCTCCCGTTTGACATGCATCGTAATGTTGGCAGGCATCATCTCAGAAGCTGACGGCGCCACCCGCAAAAGGAGACTTCTATGGCAAACGAGAGCAAAGATCAGCCTGTGCTGGGTCACATCGACGGCCTAGTCAAGGAGGAGGAACGGCTCTATGCAAAGGGTGAACTCACGGATGACGACCGTGACCGCTTAGCGAAGATAAACGTCGAACTCGACCAGTGTTGGGATTTGTTGCGTCAGCGTCGAGCCTTGCGAGAGTTTGGGCGTGACCCGGATCAGGCAAAGGTGCGACCACCGAAGGTCGTCGAAAACTACGAGCAGTAGTCGCGCGTGGCCTTTACGCTTACCTGACGGATCTTAACCCCATTCCTGCCTATTATTCAGGTATGCCGTGCTGGTCTGCCATGCAGCGCTTGAAATCGGGCAGGCTTACGCCTTCGCGAGCGGGCGTGCCGTCTGGCGCGGCTCGCAGATATTGCACGGGCCACGAGATGGGAACCCCCAACTCGTTTGCGACGTGGAGTGGCCAGTAAGGCTGGCGCAAAAACTCGCGGGCCAGCAAGACCACATCGGCTTTCCCTTCTTGAACGATGGCGTGCGCCTGAGCAGCGGTGGTTATCAACCCTACCGCGCCGGTGAGAAGGCCGGTTTGGCGACGAATTTCTTCGGCGAACGGGACTTGATAGCCGCTACGGACTGGAATCTTTGCTCCGGGAGAAATCCCGCCTGACGAGCAATCAATCAGGTCAACGCCGAGAGGACCCACTAATTTCGCGAGTTGGACGGATTGTGCCAGATCCCAGCCGCCGGCGATCCAGTCGGTTGCGGAGATGCGCAGAAAAAGCGGGGCGCTCTCCGGCCAGACGCGCCGGACGGCGGTAACGACTTCGCTGACAAGCCGCGTGCGATTTTCAAATGAACCGCCATAGCTATCCGTTCGCTGATTCGAGAGCGGCGAGAGAAATTCATGGAGCAGATATCCGTGCGCGGAGTGGATTTCGATAACGCCGAATCCCGCCTGGCAGGCGCGGCGCGCCGCCGCGGCGAAGGCTTTCACAATCTCCCGAATCCCGTTTTCGTCCAAAGCCGCGGGATGCGGATATCCGTCCGCGAACGGAATGGCGCTGGGCGCGACGGGCGTCCAGCCACCTTTGGATTCCGGAATCATTCCCGAGCCTTCCCAGGGGCGCATCGTGCTGCCCTTTCGTCCTGCATGCGCGAGTTGAATTCCGGGGATCGCGCCTTGTTCACGGATGAAACGAGTGATGCGTGCGAGCAGCTCGATGTGCTCGTCCTTCCAAATTCCCAGATCGTTCGGGCTGATGCGGCCTTCGGGCGATACAGCGCAAGCTTCCGTGAAAACCAAGGATGCTCCGCCGACGGCGCGGCTTCCGAGATGGACCAAATGCCAATCCGTGGCGAAGCCGTCCGTGCTCGAATACTCGCACATGGGAGAAACAATGATTCGGTTGCGCAGCGTCACTTCGCGGACTTGAAGCTCGTCGAATAAATGCATTGGGATGTTCCTTTGAGCTTAGATAAGCGCCCGGTGGGTGTCCCGGGGATCAATAAATCGGGCCAACGCCCGCCTTGAGTCTTGCCCTATTTCGTAGTCCTCTGGTTGGCAATCTCAAAGGAAAGGCGGAGGAGTTCGATCGCTCTGTCTACATCAGATGCCTGCCTCAAATAAATGCTGACCCAGCCACTGTCGGGAAGGATGTGGTGGGGTTCGGCGCGGCCACCTGCAACCAACTCTTTGCGGACTGTCTTCGGAAAGGGAATGTCCACTAAGCTGTCGCCGTGCACGTGGCCGATCTCTCGTCTCCCCAGGCAGTACTCCGTACCTCCAAAGCGATGCGGCTGGGACGTAATCCCAGACCAGCCTTGCAGAGCGGCATCGATTCTTTCTTTCGCTCCAGAGACAGCCATTCACTCCTCGCGCGAGATCATCACTTGGATGTGAACCGCCAGATGACAGTTACAAACTCTAGGGACGCGGATAGACGATGCGGAGGTAGGGCTTGCGCGGTCGGTCTTCAGGGTGCCGGGCAGTGAAGCGCTTCATTGCCCACTTGCAGCCCATTGTGTATAATCGCAGGTGAACCTACACACCCAGGGGAACCATGGGCAGGACGGCGCTCACACGTACCAATCTCTTGCTTGAGACCGGGAAAGTCCGGCGGCTGCGCAAGGCTCTTCAGTCACGCAGTAATTCCGAGGCCGTGCGGCGCGTAATCGACGAGCGCCTGGCGGTAGAGGCTGGACTTCAGGCCCTGCAGGATCTGCGAAAGCTTGGAGGTCCGGAGGACGTCTTCGGGCGCGCTCCAGCGAAGAGGAGATGACTGCCCTACCGGCCGGACCGCTTCTGTTCGATACTGGCATTTACATCCGGTTCAGCCGGGGAGAGAACTACCTCTGGCTAGGCGAGGATGCTCGAATCTTCCAGCGCACCATCCTGACGGCCGTTGTGGCCGCCGAACTCTATGCCGGTACGCACGACCATCGGGAAAAGCGAGTCCTGGACGAACTTTGCAAGGCGCACCGAGCCCTCGGTCACTTCTCGTCTCCTCCCGCGGCGGCATGGATTGATGCCGGCATTCTGCTGCGCCGCGCGCGGAGTGCCTTCGGGCAAATGGATTTCGTGCGCCACTTTCGCGATCTACTGATCGCGCTGGAAGCTGCGCAGGCTGGGGCCACACTCGTGACCGAGAATGCCAGAGATTTTGCGCGCTGGAAATCTCTCCTTGCCTCGACCAGGAAGACTCTG